>Ga0209551_1000819_pt1 | contig 11730 bp, 4 predicted proteins | sample LauGreSuBDMM15SD_2_FD_187568 | JGI IMG/M metagenome (GOLD analysis project Ga0209551, IMG submission 187568) | Freshwater lake microbial communities from Lake Michigan, USA - Su13.BD.MM15.SD (SPAdes) (version 3) | ecosystem: Environmental > Aquatic > Freshwater > Lake | place: Lake Michigan, USA... | reverse complement strand
CAAAAAAAGGTTTGAACGAAAAGGACATGAACTGAATGCCTCGTTCACCTACTTGAACTATTGGGAACGATCTAACCAATTGTTTACCCAAAATTCCTTCACAACTGAGGATCAAAAACTTCCCAAAGGAGCCTTGACGCAAAACTCTTTAAATGACGAGTACGAAAACCAATACCTCCTCCAAGTAGACTATATCCAACCCTTCGGCACCAAGGGAAAGATTGAAACAGGAATTCGTACCAGCTTCCGAGAAATGGAAAATGACTATTTGGTTCAAGAGCTGAAGGCGTCAGGCGCTTATGAAACCGTCGATGGTTTGGACAATATCTTCCTCTATGACGAAAATATTCTGGCAGTCTATGGCATCTTGGCAAACGAATGGGCAAAGTGGAGCTACCAAGCAGGTTTGAGGGCGGAGTATACTGACATTGAAACCCGATTGGTGGAAACCAAGGAGTCGAATCCCAGAACTTATTCCAACCTATTTCCAAGCGGCCACCTGAACTACAAGGCAAATGCAAAAAATGCATTCCAACTAAGCTATAGCCGTCGCATTAGACGGCCAGTTTACAATGACTTGACTCCCTACGTGACCTTCTCGGATCAGCGTAACTTTTTCTCGGGTAATCCCAACCTCAACCCAGAGTTTACGGATTCCTACGAGCTAGGTCATATTCTTTACGGCGAGAAAAGCACCCTTTTTTCAACCCTTTACTACCGAAGTACCCAAGATAAAATTCAACGCATTCGAAGTGTAGGAGAGAATGGATTCTCGGTAACAGCTCCCTACAATTTAGTTGGGGAAGAGTCGTATGGGCTGGAATTTAGCGGGGACTATGCTGCCAAATCCTGGTGGAAACTGGACTTCAATGCCAACTTTTTTTATGCAAAAGTAGATGGAAGCAATCTTAACCAAGATTTTCAAGCGACCACCACTTCCATGCTTTTCAGACAAACCTCCCGCTTTACCTTGGATAAAGGCTGGGATCTTCAGTTGCGCGGAAATTACGAAGCTCGACGAAAAATGGCTCAGGGAATTCAGAAAGGGATATTCTTTTTGGATTTTTCTGCAAGCAAAAAAATCTTGGCCCAAAGGGGTACTCTTATCTTCACCATTTCCGATGTCCTCAACTCCCGCATCAACCGCTACGTGACGGAAGGAGGCAATTTCTTCACGGAGGGTGAATCGCAGATGATCCTACGGCAAGCCAACCTTACCTTTAACTACCGAATCAAACAATAAGTATCGCTCCACTTGCTACTCCTATGCGTTTTATTGGATTTACCTATTTACTTTTTACGCTAGTCCTTACACCAGGATTAGCCCAAAAAATCAATTCCAACTACCGCTTAGGGATTCAGAAAGCGAGTAGCCCAATAGCTGTGGATGGGATCATGGACGAAAAAGCTTGGGAAGAAGCGGAGGTAGCAAGCAATTTTTTTATGATTACTCCCATGGACACCAGTTTCTCCAAGGTGAAAACAGAAGTGCGGATGAGCTACGATGAAGACCAGCTGTATCTCATCGTCATCAACTACCATGCGAGTGACGGTCCCTACATGGTCGAGTCGCTGCGGCGGGATTTCAATTTCGGGAAGAACGACAACTTCCTGCTCTTCATGGACCCGTTTGATGACCTCACGAATGGATTCTCCTTTGGCGCCAATGCAGCAGGTGCGCAGTGGGATGGGCAGATGTCCAACGGTACTTCCATAGACCTGAGCTGGGATAATAAGTGGGTGTCAAAAGTCAAAAATTACGCCGACCGTTGGGTCTTTGAGGCAGCGATCCCCTTCAAATCCATCCGTTACAAGAAAGGCATACAGGAATGGGGCATTAACTTCTCGCGCCTTGACCTCAAGACCACTGAAAAATCTGGCTGGGCACCTGTACCCCGACAATTCCCTTCCTCTACGCTTGCCTACACGGGCACCTTGGTCTGGGACAGTCCTCCACCTGATGCAGGATCCAACATTTCCTTGATCCCTTATAGTTTGGGAGGAATCAGCACCTCTAAGTCCCCTACAAGCAAAAAATCTTCCCGCGGCGATGTCGGCCTCGATGCTAAAATCTCCCTTACCTCCTCCCTGAATTTGGACTTGACCGTCAACCCTGACTTTTCCCAGGTGGAAGTGGACCGGCAGGTGACCAACTTGGATCGCTTTGAACTCTTCTTTCCAGAGCGCAGGCAGTTTTTCCTCGAGAATGGCGACCTCTTTGGTAGCTATGGCTACAGTAGCCTACGGCCCTTCTTTTCGCGACGAATAGGACTCAATGCTCCCATCCAATTTGGAGCTCGACTCAGTGGCAAGCTTAACAAGGATTGGCGCATTGGAGCGCTTAATATGCAGACAGGAGCAGTTGAGGAGACTGGGCTGCCGGCACAAAACTTCTCGGTGGTATCCTTGCAGCGGCAGGTTGGGGCACGATCCACTATCGGCGCCTTGATGATCAATAAGCAATCCCTGAATTATGATCCCTCCTTGGTACCCGAAAATCAAACCCGCTACACCGAATTCAATCGAAATGTAGGCCTAGAGTACAACCTCGCATCCGCCAACAACCTCTGGACAGGAAAGGCAATGATTCTCCAATCCATTGGCCCTGAAGCTGTAGGGAGGGGAATCGCCCATGCAGCGAATTTGAAATATGCCAGTGGCAACATGACTTGGAACTGGCAACATGAATATGTGTCCGAAAACTACACTGCTGAGGTAGGCTATGTGCCACGCACTGCTTTTTACAAAATCAGCCCTTCCATCGGCTACCGCTGGTTTCCAAAGAGTGCCTTGATCCTCAGCCACGGACCGGAACTGAATTCCATCCGCTATTTTTCGCTGAAGGGTACCCAAACGGACAATACGACCTACGCTACCTATAGTATTAAGTTTCGAAGCCAAAGTAGTCTCTTGGTCTGGGGGTCTCATGATTTTGTAGTCCTGCAGCGCCCCTTTGACCCAACCAACTTTTCTGGCAAAACCCTAGCAACGGGAACAGAACACCAGTGGTCTGCAACGGGTTTGGAATACAGTTCGAAACCTCAAAGTGTCTTTACCTATGCTTTCAGTGGGCGTGCAGGCGGCTATTATGCAGATGGGAAGCGGTACAACTTTACCGCTGACTTGGGCTACCGCTTTCAGCCCTATGTGAGTTTGGCACTAAGCAGCAATTACAATTCCATTGATCTCCCTGCCCCCTGGGGCAAAACCCAGTTCTGGCTGGTTGGTCCGCGAGTGGATGTAACCCTGACCAATACCGTCTTCTTTACCACCTTCGTGCAATACAACGAGCAGATTGACAACATCAACCTTAATACCCGATTTCAATGGAGATTCAAACCTGCTTCAGACCTTTTTTTGGTTTACACCGACAACTACCTACCTGCTCCATTTTCTATGAAAAACAGGTCCTTGGTCTTGAAATTCACCTACTGGTGGAATCCCTGAGTTAATCGATCGAAATATTTAGAAAAGTAGCTACGCCAAATAATGGGCGTGCTCGAAGAAATTGACCATTTTCAAAGCCAGCAGCGAATTCTACCCTGAAAATCCGGAAGAGGTTATCCAAAGAATAGCCTATCTCGGTATAGTGGGGTGAGTTTTGTGTTTTTAGGTAGTTGACAAATATATTTTCCCGCACCCCCGAGAAACGAAGCATCGGAAGCTGGGTGAAGATGAATTTACGGAATTGGTAGTGCGCAATACTTGAAAAATAGGATCCTGAGGTACTGTAGCGGTAGTAATCCATCACGCGGAAGTTGGAAGCTGCTCCCATCGAAGAGAAAAGCGTTCGGTTTCCTCCAAAATGTTTGTAGTCTTGGAAATACACCTGACGATTGTTCAGGAATGTTCCTGCGGTGACATTGAATTCAAGTTTACCACTCACCCCAAATGAAAGGTCATGCTTAAGGGAAGCTTCCAGCTGGTCGAAGTCTGCTGCCAATCCCGAAGTACTGAGTTGTGGCATTGCCTTCTGGTAGGTGAATGAAAGCAAAGGTGCGCGCTCATAATTGGGGATTTTCCTCCCATTCCGAATCGAATAAGTTAATCCTGGTCTCCAATCGAGTGTTGCTTTGAATTTGGCCACCTGATGATTGGAGAAAGTTCCCTCCGAAGCTTCCACATTGACCGGTGTATTGGAGGTGTATAGCTGTGCCTCATTTTTTGAAAAACTAAAGTCCGTGGTATTTTCAAGCAGTCTCCTATCCGCCCATAGGAATGTGAGTTGATAGCTTAAAGCGGGTGATTTACGCTCACCCCAGGTGGCTTGTACAAAATCTTGTTCGTACAACTTCAGGTAATTCTTACGTGCAAAGAGCGAGTAAGTCCCATTGGCTTGTTCCTGGATTGGATCCTCTGGATTGAATTGGTAGGCAAAAATACCTCCTGAAAGCCCCCAGTTGACCCCTGAGCTAGGTTTATTGATCGATCTCCGAATCGCTACTTTTCCATACCACTGTTCACTTGAAAATCCATAGCGGAGCTCAGGTTCGATGCGAAAAACCTTCCTAATGCGGTTGACCGAATCGGCTAGCTTAATTTCTTCCACCTTTCGGTAATAAAATCCAAGTCCAAGTTTGCGGCCTTCAACGGTGTTGAAGGAAAATTTGGTCAGGTTTACCGGGAAGCCAATCGATTTACCTTTTCCAAAATTATACGTTCCCCCCATCAGCAAATCTTGGGGTTTGAACTTGGTGCGGGCCTTTTTGGCGATGGAATCTACTTCAGACTTTTTGGCAGCTTCGATGATGGCTAAACTATCATCGCGTTTGTATCCTTCTACTTCCTTTAGGCTAAGGGGCACAGGCCGGATGCTATCCCAATAGGCCAGGTCACGTTTCCGCGCGAGGGTATCCACTTCATAGTTTCGCTCGGATACTACTCCCTTTTTTTCATCCTCTTGGCGCTGTTGAATTACCTCCTTTTCGTATTGGTTGAGCAGTTTGCGGTACTCCTTCTGTGTTTTTGGCTGTTCGCTAGCCAGCTGCTCAAGGGAGGACACCGACTTAGAAAATTTCTGGGTGTTAATTGGTGCTTGTTGAATTTTTTCATCTACCAATTCAGGCTTGTGCGAAAGATCCGGATTGAGTTTGATGTCGTAATCTCGAGTAGATACCAAATAGTTAAACTGTCCTGCAAAGCCAAAAACCTTGCCTCCAAAGGTATACTGCTGGGTCAAGGGCATCCAAACATTGGTGGCTATGGGGGAGTAATTTTGCCGAATATGCACTTGAAAACCTAGTACAGAGGTCTTTAAGTCCAAGCTATGAATAGCCCAAAGTTCATCGATGATGTAGATATACCCTTCAAAAACCCGCTCTCCTCGAGATCTAGGGGTGACCTTGATTTTGCTGACGAGCATATTTTGATCGAAGAAGCTCCCTTGAAAGGTAAATTGATAGTAGATGAAGGCAGATTTGGAAAGGGGCGACACCACCTCATTCACTTGGTCCTGGTAGAAGGAAGTTTGGATGTATCGAGCTGGAGAGGTGCCCTGATTGTCCCCATTGGTACGGATTGAGATGACTTTCTCTTCTACTTTATTTGGCAGCGTAAAGGTAATGCGGGAGACGGCCTCGGAGGTGTAGGCTTCGTTGAGTTTGAGCCCTTCCTCGGCCAGTTTCTTTTTCAGAAAAAATGGAGCATCGGTCAACTGACCTGATCCTTTGAGATACACCGTCATCGCATAGCGCTGGAGCTGAAGTCGGTGGTAGGTTGACTTGGAGATGGCCTTTCGCATGATCGTCAGCGCAGGGTCCTCTGCGCCCGCTTGTACTTCTACTTGGCTCAGGTTAATCACCTGAGATACCAATGAAAAATCGAGCGTAACCCAATCAGATTTGATTTCTACGGTGCGGATTTGCGAAGCATAGCCAAGGTACTGAACTACTACATCGTAGAGACCTGGAGCAAGCTTAAATTCATAGCGTCCATTTTCGTTGGTCGGCACTCCATCTTGCAGATTCCGAATATACACGGAAGCAAAAGCAAGCGGCTCACCGGCTTCAGTGGTCACTGCCCCTCTAATCCCTTGTGCTTGCGATAAGCTGAAGGAGCATAAAAAAAGTAGCAATAGGTAAAAGAAGTAATTTCTGCGCATAGACTAGTTTGTTCCCGAAAGGTACGGATGCAAAATTGAACGAGGAGAATAGGTAAGAAGTTTTAACAAAAGTAAAATGTGATTATCCTCAATTATTACGGTGGCTCAACATGCCTATTCAACCCTCGGATAGTCAGTCAATGGCTGACGGTCAACGGTCCACAGCTCACCCAATAGAACTTCAAAACTTATTTTCTTAAGCTAGTGGTGAAAAAACAGTTCATCACAAAATTGAATAGTAAAGGGTTTGTTTTTCAGCAACTTGCCCTCATAAAAAGTTAAATACTAACGATTTTTCGAGATACTGAATACCTCTAAACTAGAGTTATTCTTTGCGAAAATCAACCACTTTTTGGTTCCTACGGACACCTCTCTAATTTTCTTCACATCTCCTTTTATTTTCAAGGGGCTTTCCTTGAAAGTCTTGAAGGATCCTGTTGCATCTCCTTTAAGAATAAGACCCCAATTGCCCTGATAAGAACCAAAATAAGAAGCAACGGCAGTAGTATTTCCCCCTAAAATAAGATCTAAATATCCATCTTGATCTATATCCTCAACCGCAATATCCTCAATTGGTGAAAATTGTGATTCAATGGGTAGCGCCTGAGCGATGAAATTTTTGCCTTTTTGGTTGTAAAGTACCACAGATTCAAATTGATAGGACTTCAAATAAGGAGCCTCTTTGATTTGAAATTTAGCGAATATTTCATCCACCGTTTTACCTGCAAAATCATTGTAGCGGACAAATTCTTTTTTAAGAATAGGAATTTGTTTCACTAGTTCATCTTTTGTGGCTACCGTAAAATAGTTCCCATCCACAGGATAAGAGATGATTTGTTCACTACTTCCATTTTTATCAAAATCAGCTACCACCATTTTTATGGGGAATTCATTGGTAGGTTTCAATCTATTGTTTAACCCTAAATTGCCAACTACTAAATCTGGAAAACCATCTTGATTAAAATCTTCTATAGCAATTGAACTCCACCATCCATTCGTGTTTTCCAATCCAAAACGTACTGTTTCATTAACTAGCTTTCCGTTTTTATTCAAGAAAATAGTGATTGGCATCCATTCTCCAATAACAATTAAATCCTGGTTACCATCGGCATCAATATCTGTCCAAGCAGCATCTTTGACCATCCCTAGGTTTGCTAATTCTGGGGCAATTTGATTGGTAATATCTTGGTATCGATTTCCACCCAAATTTTTTAACAAATAGCTCCGAGGAATTTGTCCATATTTTCCAGCAACATTCCTTCCACCTACCATCAAATCTTCCAAGCCATCCTCATCAAAATCATGTGCTAGAATAACTGATACCTGTGCATTTTTTTCCAAAGGAAGATTGATGCTTTGCTGAAACTCTCCTTTCCCGTTATTTAAATAAATTTTTGACTGTCCCCCTGCATCATTTGGATCAGCTACATTTCCGCCTCTACCTACTACAAGGTCTAGGAAACCATCTTTATTACTATCAAAAAATATAGCCTCGGTATCTTCAAGGGCTGCATCCTTTTCAAGAATTGGTTGATTCGACTTTTGAAATTTTCCTCCATTGACTTGGACAAATAAAGTCCCCGCTTGTCCCGAAGCCCCTCCTACATAAACATCTTCTCTACCGTCACCATTCACATCTCCCACTGCTAGGGCTGGTCCTTCTTGTGATAGTTTGTGAGGCAGAAGGGATTCATAATTGAAGTCATTGAAATTATCTTCGTAATGGTCAAAATTTAATCCGGATAGCTCATTCTCGATGACTTTCAAGAAAGGGGCTTTGATTTGAGCCAAATAACTAGGGCTAGCTTTTGCGGCAGACTCATCCACTGTGAGGGTTTGGTTGGCATTGACGTTTGTGAATTTTTCAATCTTCCCACTTGGCCAAATTACTTTAAGGGAATCTAAACTACTTATTTCTCCAAGGCCCAGATGAACTTCAGGAGCTGTAGAAGACTGAAAACCACGGCTAGTAAAGTTCTCTTGAATAATTAGTTTACTATTTCCAAACGCTTCAACTCGGCTACCTAAGCCAAATTTATTTGCGCCAAGACCCTTAAATCTGATTTTCAAAAAGTTGTTTTTTGTTTTACCCACTTGTTGAGCCTGTTGGTTTTCTAAGATCTCTGCTGCGGCATTGATGTTATTGATTATTAAATCTAGATCACCATCATTGTCCAAATCAGCATAAGCTGATCCATTAGAAATATTCTTTTTTGAGACATTCCATGAAGAACTCACGTCTTGAAATGTCAAATCTTTGTTGTTTCGGAAGAAAAAATTGGCAACATCTCCGGGAGGCATTTCTGAAGCTAACTCTAGATCACTGATATCAGCGTTATTCTGTAGGCCATTATCCAAATTGGGATTGGTAATAAAGTTCATGTAATCCAAATCATTTGGTCTTCGGAAGATCCCATTTGAAATGAAAATGTCTTTCCAGCCATCGTTGTCGTAGTCAGCCAATAACACGCCCCAACTCCAATCTGTGGCAGAAATGCCTGAAAGTTGCGCGATCTCGGAAAAAGTGCCATTTCCGTTATTTAGTTGAAAACAATTTCTAGAAAATTGTCTTTCAAATCCATAATTCAACTTCTGCTGCAAGATTTCTTCAGTTTCTTCCCCTGCTGATAATTTTTGGATAGTTTCATCTTTTGCCAACATGTCCAGGGTAATGAAATCTATCCAGCCATCATTATTCAGATCGGCAAAATCACTACCCATGGAAAACCTACTGCTGTAATTGATGGCAGAGGAAGTTTGATCTTGGAAAGTACCATCTGCCTTATTGAGGTAGAGGTAATCATTTTCATTAAAGTCATTGGAAACATACAGGTCTGGCCAGCCATCGTTGTTCAAGTCTGAAATACCGGTTCCTAGTCCATAACCCAACTGACTTGAATAAATCTTAGCCTCATTCGTAATGTCTGTAAATCTCTTTTCGTTTTGATTCAAATTATTTTTGTACAATCTGTCTCCTGCTAAGCCATCATCCAGATAGCGAAGAGAAGCACTTCCAAAGCTTTTCTCTGTATGAACTGCATGGTTTAGCAAATACATGTCAAGATCACCATCTCTATCGTAATCAAAAAAGGAAGCATGCGTACTAAACCCCTGAAAATCTAACCCATAGGCAGCAGCTTTTTCACTAAAAGTCAGATCTCCATTATTGATGTATAATTCGTTTTTACCACTAATTCCTTTAAAATTCCCCAACCTACACACGTAAATATCAAGCAGACCATCTCCATTGATGTCGACCATGCTTACTCCCGTTTTCCAGGAGCCTAAGGATTCCAAACCCGACATCTTTGAGATGTCCTCAAAAACCATTTTTCCCTTATTTAGGAAAAGTTTATTTGGTCCTTGATTGGAAGAAAAATAGATATCAATGAGTCCATCATTGTTGATATCGCCAACTGAAACACCTCCTCCATTGTAAAAATAAAGGTATTCGATGATGTTAAATTCCTCTGTTTCAGTCAGTAGATTAATGAAATCCACACCCGTCTTTTGAGGAGGCAGACTTACAAAAAGTGTGTTCTCTTGTTCTAGATTAGAGTTTTTAGTGCACGAAAAAAAAATGAATGAAGACAGCACCCAAAACTTAGCCAGACCGAGTTTAATCATACCTTAAACATTTTTGATGGCATTAAATCTGAAAAATTAATTCATGGATTTTTCAGATTGGCTTTTTTCAAATTCATCTTTGAGTCTTTTTTCAACCTCCATATCAGTAAAAATTGCTTGAACAAACTGATCATCTTTTATAAAAAGGTTAATTCTTCGCTTTCCATCCATTCTGTAGTAAATTTTCCCTTGGTACGGATCATTTACAACCTTAAAATCATCGCCATAGATCGATTTATAGCTTTCCAATATTTTGGGAAACAATGCTACAGCAGAATATTCCTTGTTCCATGGGGCCCATGAATCATAGGTGTAGGTAACCGGCATTTCATAAATGTTCTTTTTGATAAACGTAGGGAAAAACCGCATGCTCACAACACCATCATACATGCCTGTAATTTTATGCTCAACACTAGTAGTGCCTCCAGAACCCTGGGTCAATTTTTGCTGCTTATTTAATTCCGTGCAATGGTCAAAAAAATCTTTTTGAGGCATGCCTAAATAAAAGCCTAAAAAAAGACTATCTGCTTTAGGTCCATCGTTTTCAGAGAAATTAAATCCAGGGGAATTGCAACCTTGAAAGGTGATGCTAAGAATTAGAAGAGCAAGAATTGGCAGGAAAATACGCATACAATTTTTTTTATATCACGAATTTAATGATTCTGCGATAAAGTATGGTTAGAAAAGCCTGAATACCTCCAAGTTGTTTTTCACATTTTTTTTGGATTTGAGGATTAGCAACTCTCTAAAACCTACCCACTTTTAAAAATCACTAAAAGGATTTTCAAAATATTGAAATAAAAAAAGCAGGCTGTCTAGGACAGCCTGCTTTTAAATTAGAATCAAAACTTAATTAATTGTATCCTGGATTCTGCTTCAAGTTTGTATTGGCAAGAAGCTGTGGTTGTGGAATAGGGAAGATTTCCAAGAAGCTGCCTGGAGCGTGAACTTTCTTAGGTCTATTCATTCCTGCAAACGGCCACCAAGCCTCACCATACTTTTTAAAGCGAATTTGATCTTGTCTTCTAGTCATCTCCACATACAATTCTCTACCTCTTTCAGCGTATAAATTATCAGCGGTTAAAGTAGTGAAAGGCTGAAGTCCACCTGCTCTAGCACGGATTTGGTTCACCAAAGCTAAAGCTTCAGCAGTTTTACCTAATCTGAAATTAGCCTCAGCAAGAGAAAGAATAACATCTGAAAGTCTAAAGATTACGAAGTCATTGCTCATGTTTGGTGTACCACCTCTTTCAAATTCATATTTAGCTATTCTAGCTCCTGATTGTCTCAAACCTCCTGGAGAGATTTCATTCAAGAAAGGCATGAAAGTCAATGGTGGACCATTCGGATCTCCCTTTAATCCAGTGGGATCAGTAACTTCAACTCCTGGATCAACCAAAACTGATCCATCTGCTTTCTTCTGTGGTCCAACCAAGAAATTGGTTAATCTACCATCAACTGTACCTGTAGACTGCGTCAATGCCAAACCTTTCCAAACTGGTCCTTGAGTACCTGGGTTTTTAACTGGATCAATGTAAGAATTGTAAAATTCTTCTACAGTTTGATACCCATTCCAAGGCTGGTCGGTAAGGCTAAAGGTAGACTGACTTACAATGTGAAGAGTCATCTGTACCCAGTTGAATCCACCAGCAAATACCTTATCGTAAGGATAGACAAAAATATTCTCCGGAGATCCTGCGTTATTGATGGCAAAGTTAGCCTGATAAGAAGGGTTCAACGTGTATGGACCAGTATTGATAATCGTAGCAGCATCAGCAGCAGCTAGAGCCCATTGAGGAGTTCCAGTGTAAACTTCAGCATTTAGATACAATTTCATTCTGATTGTTAATGCACTCCACTTAGTCAATCTTCCATAAGTAGTACCATCCTTTTTAGTAGGTAACAATGGAATAGTCTCATTCAATTCTTTCAGAACGAAATCATACACTACTTTTCTAGAACTATTAGCAGGCTTTTCAGTAGACGTAAAGTCCGTTACAATC
>Ga0209551_1000815_pt1 | contig 11772 bp, 19 predicted proteins | sample LauGreSuBDMM15SD_2_FD_187568 | JGI IMG/M metagenome (GOLD analysis project Ga0209551, IMG submission 187568) | Freshwater lake microbial communities from Lake Michigan, USA - Su13.BD.MM15.SD (SPAdes) (version 3) | ecosystem: Environmental > Aquatic > Freshwater > Lake | place: Lake Michigan, USA... | reverse complement strand
TACCAATGACAATGGCGACACCAAATACTGTAAGATGATTGGTCAACGTGCATCTGTGATTATTGACTTGCAACGAGACAAGGATGCGCCTACAATCGAAGAACGTAACACTACCCACATTCGAGTAGAGAAGAACCGACCTTGTTCTGAGGTAGGCTCTGCTGGAAAGATGAGGTTTAATACTGAAACCTTTACTTTGCGGGAGGTAGCCTAATGAAACAGTATCACTGGCTCTCTAGTCGAATTTTCAAGGGACCACACAAGTTACACTACATAGCTGCACAACTATCTCTTGACTTGTGTGATTGGAAACCAAAGGGTATTAAATACATTAAGATACCCCTAAGCAAATACAGATTGAGGTGGTATGTATGACAGTATTTGATATTGAAACCGATGGACTTCTTGATAAGCTAACCAAGATTCATGTTATCTCTTGGATGGGGTCTGATGGAAATGTTCACCATACCCACGACTACGAAGCTATGCGATTGTTCTTCACTGAGGCTAAGGTTCTTATCGGGCATAATATCGTCAGGTTCGACATCGTAGCAGTGGAAAAGGTTTTAGGTATTAAGGTCAAGGCCCGTCTAATCGATACTCTTGCCCTGTCTTGGTATCTTAACCATGAACGTATCAAGCATGGTCTTGAGGGATATGGTGTAGAGTATGGTGTCCCTAAGCCTGTCATTACAGATTGGAGCAGCCTAACACCAGAAGACTATGCCCATCGTTGTGACGAAGACGTTAAGATCAATACTAGACTTTGGCGTGACTTGGACCTTAAGCTAAACCGTTTGTATCCTGACTTAGAAGACAAAGACCGTTTTATAGACTACCTTACTTTCAAGATGGACTGTGCCAGAGAGCAAGAAGCCCTGCGGTGGAAATTAGATGTTCCTATGGCACAGAAGGCACACGACGAGATTATGGTGCTGAAAGAAGAAAAGGTAGAGCAACTGTCTCATGCTATGCCTAAGCGTATTCTGACCCGTGTAGTTACGCAACCAAAGAATATGTATCGTAAGAACCACTCCTTGTCTGCTCATGGGGAGAAGTGGGAAGAACTCTGCAAGGAATACAAACAACCTGTTACCACACAGTCTTTTGTCGTCAAGACAGGGGAAGAACTTGGTAACCCTAACTCTAACGACCAAGTAAAAGATTGGCTATATTCTCTAGGTTGGCAACCGATTACCTTCAAGTTTGTGCGAGACAAAGAAACTGGTGACGAAAGGATGATTGCACAAATCCGTAATGAAAGTGACCTCTGTGAGAGTGTTAAGGACTTGGCAGAAGTTGATCCTGCTGTCGATCTTCTTGATGGTCTGACTGTCCTAACCCATCGTGCTGGCATCCTAAAGTCTTTCTTGGAATGTCATGTTGATGGATACCTCAAAGCTGAGATTGCTGGCCTGACTAACACCCTGCGGTTCAAACATTCTAAGCCCCTTGTAAACCTTCCTAGCGTTGACAAGCCTTATGGTGACATCATCAGGGGTTGCCTTACCTGCCCAGAGGGATACATACTTGCTGGTGCTGATATGGTTAGCCTAGAGGATACCACCAAACGACACTATATGCAGCCTCTAGACCCTGACTATGTAGAAGATATGTCTCGTGAAGGTTTCGACCCACACTTGGATTTGGCTAAGTTTGCTGGAACTGTTACTCAAGACGACATTGATGCTTACAATCGTGGAGAACGACCAGACCTTAAGAAAGTCCGTAAGTCCTACAAGGTTGTGAACTACAGTGCTACCTATGGCATTGGGGCCGCTAAACTAGCCCGTGGGACAGGCCTAAGTGTTAAAGAGGCTAAGGCACTACTAGAAGCGTTTTGGTCTCGTAACTGGGCTATTAAGCAGGTCTCTGAGGGTGTACGTACAAGAGAGTTGTTTGGGTCTATGTGGCTACAGAACCCTGTCTCTAAGTTCTGGTATAGCCTACGTTCTGATAAAGACCGTTTCTCTACTCTGAACCAAGGCACAGGCGTCTTCTGCTTTGATACTTGGGTTGCTCTGTGTCGTAAGAATGGCATAAACACTGTTGGTCAATTCCATGATGAAATCATTGCTCTTGTAGAGTTAGGCAAAGAGAAACAAGTGGAACGACTAATGCACTGGGCAGCAACTAAACTTAACGAGAAGGTCCAACTTAACGTACCTCTTGGGGCTGATGTTCAGTTCGGAAATACCTACGCAAGTATCCACTGAGTCTTTTGTGCAACAGGTTCTACCTAATGCACGAGACTTAGAGTTTTCTACAACATTTTGTGTCTAAGATTGCTGAAAAAGGTCTTATATACTATTACATAGCCGAGAAAGGAAATCTAATGGCTCGTTATACAATGGAAATGATTTTGGAATATGCACGGGTATTCCCAGAGAATGCGGACATGGGTGACCCTAACGGGAACAAACTTCAGAAAGACCTAGCCAAGAAGGGCGGTCAGTATATTACTAACGCTTACTTCACTGACTACGACCAGATTGAGAAGCTGACTGCTGAGGGTCTTAACTTAGAGCCTATGGGTAACAAACGCATCATTGACGGAAACCAAGACTTTGGTGTTGGTAAGTTTATGAAGATGAAGCGCGATATGAAAGATAACATCAAGTCCTTTGAGAATAAGAAGGGAACCACAGAAGTAAACTATGGTGGTCCAGTTGGTGTAGTTGACTTGCGTGACCCTGAGAACAAGCGTTGGTGGTCCTTTGAGGATGATGGCGCTTTGGGTAATGGGACTAAGGCTATGGTTCAGTTTGATGTCTACAGTGATGGTGCTGGTATCCGTTTGGTAAACGTAGGTATCCTAGAGCATGTTCCTTATCAGGCTGGAACTCAGAATAACGCTAACAACGAATTGTTTAAGGTAGCATAAAATGAAAATGACTATTATCTTTGAACTTAATGAAGAAGAAGATGGTGTTGCTGGCGAGTTGATCTATACAAAAAGCGGTATTGACGACTTGCACTCACTTGCTCATGGCTATGCTTTTGCAACTCGTGGCGTTGGCTATACTTATGTAGAGAATGTTGGATTTGAAAAAGAAGATGGTACAGTAACATTTGGTTAAGGAAACAGAATGAGTAGTAAAGGTAAAGTCTTGATCGATGGAGACATCATCGCATATAGGGCTGCTTTTTCCACTCAAGATGATTCCCCAGATGATGCAGTAAAAAAGACGGAAGAGTTGATTACTTACATTATTAGTGAGTGTATTGACCTTCCGTTTCCATCATCAAGTGACTTTCAAGTTTACCTAACAGGTAGTGGAAACTTTCGGTATGACATTGCTAAGTCTCACGACTATAAAGGGAATAGGAAGCATACTGAGAAACCACAATATCTAGGTATTACAAGAGGTTATCTTACCGATAGTTATGGCGCTATTACAAGTTCTGGAGAAGAAGCTGACGACCTAATCTCAAAAGCTGCTGCTGCACTTAACTATAATTGTGTCGTTGCCTCTATTGATAAGGACATGCTTCAAATCCCTTGTTGGCACTATAACTTTGGTAAGGGGGAGTGGAGTAAGGTAGAGCCGTTTCAAGGGACTAAGTTCTTCTATACTCAAATCTTGACTGGAGACAGGGCAGACAACATCGTAGGTATCCACGGCATTGGTCCAGTCAAAGCTGATAAGCTATTAGCTAGTTGTAACACAGAAGAAAGCCTATGGGATGCTGTAGTTAAAGCCTATGATGGCAACACAGAGAGAGTTATTGAGAATGCGAGATTACTATGGCTAAGGCGTTACGACGATCAACTGTGGGAACCTCCAAAGCTATAAAGAACGGTTACAGATCAGGACTTGAGGATAAGATTGCTGATCAACTCAAGTCTCTGTCTGTGCCAGTCAAGTATGAAGAACGTAAAATTACATACTCTGTTCCAGAAAGCCTTCATACTTACACACCTGACTTTGAACTTCCTAACGGTATTATTATTGAGTCTAAAGGTAGGTTTGTTGCTGCTGATCGAAAGAAACACTTACTAGTTAAACAGCAGAGACCAACACTTGATATTCGTTTTGTATTTTCTAACTCCAAAGCAAAGATAAACAAAGGCTCAAAGACTTCTTATGCTGATTGGTGCGACAAGTTTGGGTTTCAGTATTCTGATAAACTAATTCCAGAAGGGTGGATAAATGAGTAAAACAGTAGTAGTCTTTAGCTGTGGGCATACAGACCCATCAGTAAGTAATGAACGATTTAGTTGGCTAGGTGAGTTTCTATACGACCTTAAACCAGATTATGTCGTTGACTTGGGTGATGGCGCTGATATGCGGTCGTTAAATACATACGACACTCGTTACCCACAAGCTATCGTATCTCAATCCTATCAAGCTGACGTTGAACACTACAACGATGCTATGGAGCGTATGCGGTGGAAGTTTCGACACAATAAACGTAAAAGTCCATTCTACATTGGCTTTGAAGGAAACCATGAGAACCGTATCAAGAAGGCTATCTCAGTTGATCCACGACTAGAGGGTGACAAGTATGGTATCTCGTTCAGTCATTTGCAAACTGACCATTGGTTTGATGAATACCATGAGTATCACAACTCAGCACCATCTATTGCTGATTACGATGGTGTCTCTTACGCCCACTACTTTAGTTCTGGGAACTATGGAACTGCCACCTCTGGGATGCACCACGCCTATAGTGTAATCTCTAACCGTAACCACAGTTCTACTTGTGGACACAGCCATAAGCGTAGCCTATACTTCAAGGACTCTTCTCACCCTCGACCTATCATTGGCCTTGTGGCAGGTTGTTTTAAAGGCGCAGAAGAGACTTGGGCTGGTCAGGCGAATAATGAATGGGCCAAAGGTATCTTTGTAAAACGAGAAGTTGAGAATGGCGTCTATGAACCACAGTGGATTAGTGTTGAGGCATTAGAACGACAGTATGGAAAATCTAGGTAGGGTATGCGGTCACTGTAGAGAGTTTCTTAGTTGGGACTCTTTTAACCTTAATAAAAAAGGCATCAACGGCAGAAAGAGTATTTGCAGAGTTTGCACTCAAGACGCAGCTAATTTACTATTGCAGCATAGAAAAGAGAATGATCCAGAGTTCCTTAAACTTCGTAATAGAAAAAAGGGACTTAAGTCTAACCATAACTTAGACCCAAGTTCCTACAACTCTTTGTTAGAGTCTCAACAAGGAAAGTGTGCTATTTGCAAAAAAGGGTCTGATAAACACTTGTTTGTAGATCACTGCCACGCAACAATGCGGATCAGGGGGCTACTGTGCCAGCACTGTAATACCCTTTTGGGGATGGCTTTTGATGATACAGAAATCTTGTTAGGTGCTATTGGATACCTAAACAAACAAGGGTTGGAGGATAAATCATAGGAAAGCGTAGTAACTTCGATAGGATTGAACGGGACTACTACCCCACGCCCATCGAAGCTGTAAGACCACTGATTGACCATCTTCCGTATACATTTGATTATGTAGAACCCTGCGCGGGGGATGGTCGTCTTGTTAGACACATCTGGGATTTAACAGGGGGTCATGGTGAATGTCTGTATCAATGCGATATTGAACCACAAGCGTCAGGCATTTATAAGGCAGATGCTTTAACTCTTGACTTTGGTGGCTATGGTGTCGTAGATATGTGTATCACTAACCCACCTTGGGAAAGAGACTTCTTGCACCCGTTCATTGACCATTGGCTTAACATTTGTCCCACTTGGTTGTTGTTTGATGCAGATTGGATGCACACTAAACAGTCAGCAATCTTTATGACTTACTGTGCTAAGGTAGTGTCTATTGGTAGGGTTAAGTGGATTGAAAACAGCAAGGGAACAGGTAAAGATAACTGTTGCTGGTATTTATTTGATGCCAACAAGACACACCAGACTGAGTTTTATGGAAGGTCAGTCTAATGTCTGCATCAAAGGTTTATCTGCTGCACACAACAGGAGAACGGATTGATTAACGAACACGACATTAAAGACATGGATACTGGGGGAGTAATGTGGGAATACTACAACCCACCAACTAAAAAGAAAGATAAATCTATGCTTACAGTAACACAGATGGTAAAGACATTTAGTCAAGTGTTGGATCAAAAGCCTGACCCTAATCTGTATATGAGGTTGATTACTGAAGAATACCAAGAGTTGATGCTTGATGCACAGACAGAGATAGAAGAACTAAAAGAACTTGCTGACCTAGTTTATGTAATCTATGGATATGCTAACGCTAAGGGTTATAACCTAGAAGAAGCCCTTAACCGTGTGCATGAAAACAATCTTGGTCGTTGCTTTCAGCCTGATCGAACTATCCTTCGTCGAGGTGATGGTAAGATTATTAAGAACAAAGACTACCCCAATGTGAACCTAAGCGATCTTGTGTAAAAGGAATAAGAATGAATAACAACTATTTGCCTACAGACTATCAGTCCTTTATTGCCACAAGTCGGTATGCCCGTTGGCTTGAAGAAGAGGGTCGTCGTGAGAACTGGGGAGAGACAGTCTCTCGCTATATCGACAATGTTGTAAATAAATCTCTTGCAAGCATTGACCATGTAGGTGGTGAGGCTATTGCTATCGAACAAGCTATCCTTGGTTTGGACATTATGCCTTCCATGCGCGCAATGATGACCGCTGGTCCTGCTCTAGAGCGAGACAACACTGCTGGCTATAACTGCTCGTATATGCCTGTAGACGACCCTAAGTCCTTTGATGAAGCTATGTTTATCTTGCTCTGTGGCACTGGCGTAGGCTTCTCTGTAGAGCGTCAGTTTATCAGTAAGCTGCCAGATGTACCTGAGAATATGTTCCAGTCAGAAACTATCGTAGTGGTCAAGGATAGCAAAGAGGGTTGGGCTAAGGCTCTGCGTCAAGTCATTGCTTTGCTTTACTCTGGTGAAGTTCCTAAGTGGGATGTCTCTCTGGTACGTCCTGCTGGTGCTAAGTTGAAGACCTTTGGTGGTCGTGCATCAGGTCCAGCCCCACTGATTGACTTATTTAACTTTGTCTGTAGTGTCTTTGTCAATGCTAAAGGTCGTAAGCTGTCTTCTATTGAATGCCACGACATTATGTGTAAGATTGGTGAAGTTGTTGTAGTTGGCGGTGTTCGTCGTTCAGCTATGATTTCTTTGTCTAACTTGTCAGATGATCGTATGCGCTATGCTAAGTCTGGTAACTGGTGGGAGAACAATCCTCAACGTGGTTTGGCTAATAACTCTGTTAGCTACACTGAGAAACCAGATGCTGTTAGCTTCATGCGTGAATGGACTGCACTTGTGGAGTCAGGGTCAGGTGAGCGAGGTATCTTCAACCGTCAGGCTTCTAAGAAACAGGCAGCTAAGAATGGTCGCCGTAAGACTGACTACGACTTTGGCACTAACCCATGCTCAGAGATTATCCTGCGTCCCTATCAGTTCTGCAATCTAACGGAAGTTGTTGTTCGTGCCACAGATACGATCAAGACATTGGAAGAAAAGGTTCGCCTTGCTACCATTCTAGGAACTATTCAATCTACCTACACCAAGTTCCCTTACCTGCGTAAGATTTGGCAGACCAACACAGAAGAAGAACGTCTGCTAGGTGTGTCGTTGACGGGTATCATGGACAACCCACTTATGACGACAAAAAATGCTGGCCTCTCTCAAACATTGGAGCATCTAAAGAATGTTGCTGTTGTTACTAATGCTGAGTGGGCTGAACGTCTTGGTATTCCTGTTGCTGCTGCTATTACATGTGTCAAACCGTCAGGGACTGTATCCCAACTGGTTGATAGTGCCAGTGGTATTCATGCTCGTCACTCAGCCTATTATATTCGTACTGTCCGTGGTGATAACAAAGACCCTCTGACGCAGTTTATGAAGGACCAAGGTATTCCTTCTGAGCCTGATGTGATGAAGCCTACACAGACCACCGTGTTCAGCTTCCCTATGAAGGCTCCAGAGGGTGCAGTAGTCACATCTGACCTGAGTGCTATCGACCAGCTAGAGATGTGGTTGGCCTATCAGCGGTGCTGGTGTGAGCATAAGCCATCTGTCACTATCAATGTCCGTAGTGATGAATGGTTTGAGGTAGGTGCTTTTGTTTATCATCACTTTGATGAAATGTCAGGTGTATCGTTCTTGCCATACAACGAGCATACCTATCAGCAAGCACCTTACCAAGAGATTGGTAAAAGTGATTACGACAATCTACTAGCTATTATGCCTAAAGCTATTGACTGGGCTAAACTTTCGGACTACGAACAAGAAGACAATACTTCGGGTTCACAAACATTAAGTTGTGTCTCTGGCTCTTGTGAGATTGTTGACTTGACCTAAAGCCTGTCACCTAAGCAAGTGGTTAAACTGCTAATAACTTTGGATAGGAGATAGTGTGGAATATACAATTATTGGTAAACATGATTGCCCTTGGTGCGAAAAGGCAACGGACTTGCTTTATGACAAAGACTTAAATTGGCAAGAGCATTATTTAGAGTATAACACGTTTCTTGTGACCTTGATGAAAAAGGCTGGCTACACCACAGTCCCACTTATCTTTGGTCCCGACGATAAGATTATTGGTGGCTACACAGAACTAGAAGCACTGCTTAAAGATAAAGAAAGCAAGACATGAACCCTGATGATGAAGGCCAAGGCTCTGGCTCTCGTAAGTCTACTCGTCGTGTAACCAAGTATAAGAATGCTGATGTAAAGGGCGTATCAGGCATTGTTCCTAAGACAGAGAAACAAAAAGAGTTCTTGGATGCTCTAAAGACAAGCAGTCAAGTCTTTGTGTTGGGTCCAGCAGGAACTGGTAAGACTTACGTTACAGCAACCTATGCTGCTGACCTCTACACTCTTAAGAAGATTGACAAGATTGTGATTACTCGACCTCACGTTGCTGTTGGTAAAGAGTTGGGTTTCTTGAAGGGTGATCTAGAGGAAAAGACTAAGCCTTGGGCATTGCCAGTCCTAGACGTTCTAGAGAAGCACTTGGGTAAGGGTGTAGTGGATACAGCTATCAAGGCTGGAAACATTGAGATTGCACCTCTTGCTCTTATGCGAGGAAGGTCTTTTGATAATGCTTTTATCATTGTCGATGAAACACAGAACATTACTACCCATGAACTTAAAATGCTATTGACACGGGTAGGAGAAAACTCTAGTATCGTTCTTAATGGTGACATTCAGCAGTCTGATCTTAAAGAAGCTGATGGCCTATCTAAAGTCATCCACTTAGCTAAAAAGTATATGCTGCCTGTCAGCGTCATTGAGTTTACAGTCGATGATATTGTTCGTTCAGACATCACGTCTATGTGGGTAAAGGTGTTTGTAAAGGAGAAGCTGTAGTATGGCAACTTGGGATCACGAGGAATTAAAGGAGAAGCCGATGGCTAAATGGGATACAGATGGTATTCAACAGGCACTTAAGAATATTGCTAATAGGGACCAAGTAAATAGTCCACCTCACTACGGTCAAGGACAGATTGAGTGTATTGAGTACATCGAAGACTTCCTCACAAAAGAAGAATACATTGGGTATCTTCGTGGGAATATTGCTAAGTATCTGCATCGCTGGCGCTACAAGAATGGGATTGAAGACTTGAAGAAAGCACAATGGTACTTGGCAGAACTTATCAAGGTTCAATCGAATGATTGAGGTTTGGTACGTAATCGTAATCATCCAGCTTGTTGTGTCGCTATATCTAGCTTGGAAGGTGCATAGCCTAGCTAAAGAGATTAACGACACTCAGATTGTTGTTGGCGGCATCCTGTATGAAATGTCACAGTATGAAGACTACGACGAAGAACGAAACCTACATTAAATTGAAAAAGCCACACCTAGGATCAAACCTAAGTGTGGCTAATTTTATTTGTCTTTACGCTTAAACAGACTTAGTATACTTCTGCCTATCTCATTAGGGGATGGGAGTAACCACCCAAGGATAAGCAGCAGGATCACCCAAGGCTCAGTGTTGCTAATCTGGACTTTCTCAACATTATCAGCTTTAACATCAGTATTGTCACTAGACTGCACAAGGTCACGACTAATGATAGGCTTATCTACTTTCTGCTCAACATTATTTGTCGTTCCTACTGTCTGACTGTTGGTCTTCCCCGCCTGTATATTCGCTGCTACCTTCGGACCCCCGCCTGTCAGTAGGCTCAGTGGGCTGCTGCTGCAACTGCTTAGAGTAAGCGTCAAGACCGAAAGCAGCACCAAGGAACGCAAAGATCGGCCACACAAGGACTTCAATAACTGAAACATCTTTTACCTCTACGACATAAACTAGCCAAAGTAGAAGGGCTACGGCTATCTCCCTCTTGAAAGTCTTCTTGATACTCATGGCCTATCCTTACTTGATTAGTCCACCATTAATAATCCAAACAATCACCGCAGAAATAAAACCACCAACAATGAACAAGATTGACTTGTCCCTTAATTCTGCTCTACGCTTTTCCGATGCACCCATATTCTCAACTGTCTTGTTCAAGAGGGCAATCGTAAGATTAAGATCATTGATTATTGTACAAAGTTTACCAATCTCTTCTTCTAGTCTCTCTACTCGTCTAATGGTGTCATCTTCGGTCATACTAAGTTACCCATTGAATAAGTTTCTTTCTTGTTGTCGTCTCTTAGTTAGACCTTTTAGTCGAACCATCTCCCCAGTTTGTTTATCCTTTTGCTTATCCCACATAAGGAAAGCATCAGCAGCACCAAGATAGTCCTTGGCATTTAGCTTACGAAGTACAGTAGATTTAGAGAAACTAGTAGCACCAATGTTGAAGATAAGAGAGCCTAGAGCATCCCTCTGGTTCTGTGTGATAGAAACCTTAACTAAGTTGTCAATGGCGTCTTCTACCCATGCTAGGTCGTCTCTGATAAGCTGTTCAGCCTGAGCCTCAGTGATTACCATACCCTGCTTGGCAGTCTTCGTATGGCCCCAACCAATAGTCCATACATCATTCTTGGTTGGAAGGTACGCTGTAAGTTTCAGTGCTTCATGTTCTTTGATAGCATCTATATTTTTAATACGCATTAGATAACTACTTCTGGTTCAACTGTTACTTCTGTCTTAACAGTAAGTGGACCAGAATCTGTCCATTGCCATTGGTCCCTAAATTCGCGGGGTGGTAGCTTACTATGATCGATAATGCGCCAAGGCTTGCCGTTCGGTACATCTTTGTTTGCGACAGCCTCAATTTGATCTGTGTAATCAGGCGTAGGAATGATGACGGAAACACCGCCGTTTTCTTGTTGGAATATGATAACCTGCATAGAACCTCCGTTTTTCAATCAATTACATACCTTATCGAAATACAACAACAGACACTCGAATTGCGTCTCTTGCCGCACCACTGCCATCAGCTACAAAGACACCTACAGAGGTGGTTGTTACTGCCCTACAGGCTGCTTGTCCGTCATTGTTGCTACCACTAGCCGAATCATTTACAGAATAATTTGCAATAGCTGCTATATTTGCATCTGGCATGGCTACAGTAAAGTTTACAGTGTAGTTTCCAGTGCCACTGTCTGTAATGCTTGAAACGTTTCCAGATGCACGGATAGATGGTGTGCCAGTGCCATTAAAGTTTACCCATGCACGACAAGCATAAACAGGGGCAGCACCTGTCACATTAAAAAGGGTTGTAGTAGCTTCATTTACTCGTAAAGATGTCATAGCTTTAGTGTTATCAGTTCCAGCCTGTGCCTCTGCTTGAGTAGCAAATGTTTGGTTAGGCTCAAACTTATTGTTAGTTTGGTCTGTCGTACCAAGAGTAATCCAGACTGTGTTGGTCTC
>Ga0209551_1000810_pt1 | contig 11816 bp, 10 predicted proteins | sample LauGreSuBDMM15SD_2_FD_187568 | JGI IMG/M metagenome (GOLD analysis project Ga0209551, IMG submission 187568) | Freshwater lake microbial communities from Lake Michigan, USA - Su13.BD.MM15.SD (SPAdes) (version 3) | ecosystem: Environmental > Aquatic > Freshwater > Lake | place: Lake Michigan, USA... | reverse complement strand
GCCCAAAGTGGCGGAGTCAGAGGTGACATCCAAAATGTCATCCACCACCTGAAAAGCCAAACCCAAGGCCTGTGCATATTGGCTCAAAGCATCAAAGATCTGGCTGGATAGTTTGCCTGCACTCACAGCACCCATTTGCACACTGCAAAGAAGCAGTGCTCCCGTTTTGAGGCGATGCATTTGACGCAATTGGCTTTCGTTCAAGGGCACACCCACGCTGGCCAAATCGATGGCCTGGCCACCCGCCATGCCTTGATAACCCGAAGCCCGAGCCAACAAAGACACCTGCGCGGACTGCACAGCCACCTCGGTGCTGCCGTCTTGGGGGGTTAAAAATTCAAATGCCAGTGCCTGCAAAGCATCACCCGCTAGCAAAGCTTGCGCTTCGCCATATTTCACATGCACCGTTGGCTTGCCTCGGCGCAGCACATCGTTGTCCATGCAGGGCATGTCATCGTGAACCAAAGAGTAAGCATGGATCAATTCAATTGCACAAGCAGCTCGCAGTGCGGCCAAAGAACTGGGTTGATCAGACACTGTGGCGGCCTCTAAATCAACCCCCACAGCTTCTGCGGCAGCCAACACCAACAATGGCCTCAAGCGCTTACCGCCATCCAAAACCGAATAGCGCATCGCTTCTCCCAAACCTGCGGGAGCATGGGCATCAATTCCGTGCTTGAGCACCTGCTCTACCTGAGTCAGGCGCTCTACAGACCATGCCTTGAAATCGAAGTTGTTTGAATTGAAAGAACTCATGCGCCATCCCAAGGTTTCAAGGTCCCTTCATCCAACACACTGATTTGATTTTCAATGGCGGCCAATCGTTCGCGGCAATAAGCCAGAAGACTGGCGCCTCTTTGGTAATGGCTCAACAATTGGTCTAGGGGCAGCTGACCTGATTCCAATTTGGCCAACAATTGCTCCAACTCTTGAACCGCCTCTTCATAACTGGCGGGCAGAGCCTGTTCGGCCGGTGCTTTGTCTGGTGAAGAAGTGGCTTTGGGCATGGCAAATTTGTGTCTAAAGGAGGCCATTTTAGGTCGACTTCAGCCCAATTTTGCTGACCTGAGGGTACAATCCCGAATTCACCGCGGGCTTAGGTCCGTTTTTTTCGCGTCAAAGCCTTTGGCTTCACGCATTGTTCCTGCCCCTTTATAGGGGGAGTCTCTAGGTCAGGTCACCAATGTCTGATTTAAGTCTTCAACTGCAGCAGGCCTCAAGCCAACTACCAGTTTCAAGCTATTTTGATGAAGCGCTGTTTCAGCGCGAGCTGAAAACCATTTTTCAGCAAGGTCCGCGTTATGTGGGCCATCAATTGTCCGTCCCAGACATCGGGGACTACCACGCCCTGCCCCAAGAAGCTGGCGGTCGAGCCTTGGTTCGATCTCAGCATGGCATTGAGCTGATCTCCAACATTTGCCGACATCGCCAAGCTGTGATGTTGCAAGGTCGTGGGTCTCTTAACACGCAGCAAAAAGGCAGCGCAGGCGGCAACATTGTGTGCCCCTTGCACCGCTGGACCTATGCCCCACAAGGTCAACTTTTGGGTGCCCCACATTTTGCGCAAGACCCCTGCCTCAATCTCAAAAACTACCCGCTGCGCGATTGGAATGGCTTGTTGTTTGAAGACAATGGACGCGACATTGAAGCCGACTTGGCCGGCATGGGGCCACGCGCCGCATTGGATTTCTCGGGCTTCAAGCTCGAGCACATTGAGTTGCACGAATGCAACTACAACTGGAAAACCTTCATCGAGGTTTACCTCGAGGACTACCACGTTGAGCCCTTCCACCCCGGCCTTGGCAACTTCGTCACTTGCGACGACCTGAGCTGGCAATTCAAAAAAGAGTTTTCAGTGCAAACCGTGGGCATTGCCAACCGCTTGGGCAAGGCAGGCAGCCCCGTCTACGAACGCTGGCAAAAACAGCTCATGGCTTATCGACAAGGGGCTGTGCCTGAATACGGCGCCATTTGGCTGACTTACTACCCTCACATCATGGTGGAGTGGTATCCGCATGTGCTCACGGTGTCGACACTTCACCCCATTAGCCCAGAGAAAACTCTGAACATGGTGGAGTTTTATTACCCTGAAGAAATCGTTGCATTTGAGCGTGAATTCGTCGAAGCCCAAAAAGCCGCCTACATGGAAACTTGCATCGAAGACGACGAAATTGCAGAGCGCATGGATGCTGGCCGCAAAGCCTTGATGCAGCGCGGTGACAATGAAGTAGGACCGTATCAAAGTCCCATGGAAGACGGTATGCAACACTTCCATGAGTGGTATCGCAACAAGATGAGCACACCGGTGAACGAAGCTTCAAGCGACTAAGCTGCATGCAAGCGTTATGGATGGTTTTAGCTTCGCTGTTTTTCTCAACCATGAGTGTGTGTGTGAAGTTTGCGGCGGAGCACTTCAGCACATTTGAATTGGTTTTCTACCGCGGCGTCATTGGCGCCCTGCTCATGGCCATTGCCTGTCAGCGCCAAAGTATCTCGCTTCAAACAAGGGTGCCCAAAATGCACACTTGGCGTGCGTTCACTGGGGTGGTTTCTTTGGCGGCATGGTTTTATGCCATTGCGTATTTGCCTTTGGCTACGGCCATGACCTTGAACTACATGAGCGGTATCTGGGTTGCTGCATTTTTGGTGGGTGCCACAATTTGGAACGGCAAGCGCCAAGATGTGATGCGACAGTTTCCCGTTGTGCTCTGTGTGGTCATCAGCTTTTTGGGTGTGGTCATGATCCTCAGGCCCACCATCGAACAAAACCAAGTGTTTGCGGGACTGGTTGGCTTGTTCTCCGGCATGATTGCCGCAATGGCCTACATCCAAGTGGCTGAACTTGGCAGAGAGGGCGAGCCCGTTGAGCGCACCGTGTTTTACTTTTCATTGGCAGCCGCTGTCTCTGGCGCTTTGGTCATGCTGTTCACTGGCACCAGCGAATGGGTTTGGTCAGAAGCTTGGCTGTTGTTGCCCATTGGCATTTTGGCCGCATTGGGCCAATGGTGCATGACCCGCGCCTACAACGATGGCGCCACCATGGTGGTGGCCAATTTGCAATACTCTGGCATTGTGTTCTCCGCCTTGTTTGGCTTGTTTTTATTTGGCGATCAAATACCCTTTATGGGTTGGGCCGGAATTTGTATCATTATGATAAGCGGCATTGCAGCCACTGCTCTCAGAGACCGAAGCCTGGGCAAGGTCAACACTGAAAAATATTGAATGGAAGGAACCAACATGTACACCACCTTGATATCTGCAGAACAACTCAAAGCCCTTCAAGCTTCAGGCCAGCCTCTCATGGTTTTCGATTGCAGTTTTGAGTTGATGAAACCTGAAATGGCCGACATCATGTTCTCCACCGTGCGCATCCAAGGCGCCCAACAAGCGCATCTCGATCGCAACCTCAGCAGCCGCGATGGCTCTGCAGTGAATGGCGGACGCAACCCCCTGCCCACCAGAGAGTCTTTGGCTGCATGGCTTGGTGGCTTGGGTTTTCAAAACAACATGCAGGCCGTGGTTTATGACCGAAATGGGGCCAACTACTGTGGGCGTCTTTGGTGGATATTGAAATGGCTCGGCCACGATGCAGTGGCCGTTTTGAATGGCGGTTTGCAGGCTTGGCAAGCTGTTGGCGGTTCTGTTGAATCGGGTGCACCTGTAGCCAAGCCCGCTCAGCCGACGACATTTGAATTGAAGCCTGCACTGCGTGAATGGTTGAGCACTGCGCAATTGGCACCTCAAGTCGGACATCCTGAGGCGACCCTCATTGACGCAAGAAGTGCTGTGCGTTTTAGCGGCGAAATGGAGCCCATTGACCCTGTTGCAGGGCACATTCCTGGCGCATTGAACAGACCCTTTGCCGAGAACTTAGACGCCAATGGTTTTTTCAAATCAGCTGATGTTCTTCGGGCTGAGTTTGAAAAATTGTTGGCTGGACGAAAGCCAGAATCGGTGGTGCATTACTGCGGCAGCGGTGTTAGCACTCTGCCCAATTTGTTGGCCATGGAACTAGCAGGCTTGGGTTCTACGCGCTTGTACCCTGGCAGTTGGAGCGAGTGGAGCGGCACACCTGGCTTGCCCTGCGCCAAGTCTTAAAACCCATTCAGCGCTTGAGGGCGTCAGTGAAAGGCGAAGGAGTGTGCCAAGCTACTCACACCGCTGACCAACGCAATGCCTGATAGCAGCCACACAATTTGAGCCGCAGTCTCGCGAGAGCTCAGACGCTTTTGGAGTTGCGGAATGAGATCGGCCAAGGCCACATAAATGAAGCTGCTGCTGGCAATGGCCAACATGTAGGGCAAGATGCCGTGCAACTGCTCTAGCAGTGCGAAGCCAGCAACGCCACCCAAGGCGGTGATCGCGCCTGCCATGGACACCTTGAGCACAGCAGTTTGTCGGCTTTGGGAGCCCTCGCGCAAAACCACCAAATCGCCCATGTGATGAGGCACTTCGTGGGCCAGGACGGCCAAGGCCGCCACAATGCCCAAACGCAAGTCAACCAAGAAGGCCGAGGCAATCAAGATGCCATCGCCAAAACAATGCACGCTGTCGCCCGCCAAAATGGCCCAACTGCCGGGCACAGGCTTGGCATGGTTGGCGTGATGGTGATGGTGATGATGCGCGTGCTCTGAGTGATGATGATCGGGGTCATCATTGTGATCATGCTGAGCATCCCCATGGTGATGTTCATGGCCGTGGTGCCATAACTCAGCTTTGTCGAGCAAGAAAAAAAACAGCAAGCCAAACAACAAGGTGGCAAACAGATTGTGCGGCTCAACACCCGCTTCAAAGGCTTCAGGCAAGAGATGCAGGAACGCCGTGGCCAACAAAGCGCCAGCGGCCAAGCTGAGCATGTGCTGTGTGTAGCGGCTGACAATACCAAAACTAAGCCAGGCTGCCAACCAAACACTGCCAATTCCAGCAGCCAAGGTTCCCAACAATATTGCCAATAAAGTCATTCAAATTTCCACCCAAGTTTCATCAACTCAGGAGACTGTGCAAAAGCATGATTATGCCTGTCGCCATCTCAGGGGAATTTCAAACCAGTTCAACGGGTCTATGATCTACAACAGTCAATTTTTCCTCTTTAAAGATCAACGAACATGACTGCAACTTCAAATCGACTGAAAGTTGGCGTTTCAGCCTGCTTTTTTCATCCCAACGAAGAGCGCTCCCTTTTCAAGGGCAAAACCCTGCAATACATCGAACAGTCGGTGGCGCACTGGATCATGTCGCAAGGCGACTTGGCGGTCATGATCCCTTCGCCAGAAGGCAACACCCAAATAGGCGATGTGCAACTTAATCACTATGCAGAATGGCTAGACGCCTTGGTCTTGATGGGTGGCAGCGACGTCTGGCCAGGCAGTTATGGCGAAACCGCCCTTGACCCGCGCTGGGAAGGTGACCGCATCCGGGATGAATACGACAAGGGTCTGATCGAAGCGTTTGTGAAAGCGGGAAAGCCAGTTCTGGGCATTTGCCGCGGGCTTCAAATTATCAACGTGGCTTTTGGTGGCACCTTGTACCAAGACATTGCCACACAACGGCCTGAAGCCCTCGTGCATCGCGACGCAGACCTGTATGACCGCAATCTTCATGACGTGCAATTTGTGGCCAACAGTCAATTGTCCAAACTGCTTGGCGGCGCTCAATCGGCCAAGGTCAATAGCATTCACCACCAAGGCATCAAAGACCTGGCACCCAATTTTGAAATAGAGGCCTATTGCCCCCATGACAGAATACCCGAGGCCATCCGTCTGCAAGGCAAAGCCTATGTGGCCGCCATTCAATGGCATCCAGAGTTTCACCAAGCATCACAAGGCACGTTGGACGACAGTCCCATCCTGCACGACTTCTTGAAGGCCGCACGCATGTAAAACTGCGTGGGCCAGCACGCAGGCCGCATCCACGGTCATGCGCTTTTCGGCAATGGCTTGAACCACTTGCTGAGGCGAAAGCAAACTGAATTCAGCCACTTCGCCGTCTTGGTTCACCGGTTGCACATCAGCGGGCATCAACAAGTTGTAGACCCACAGGGTTTCATAGTGCCAACCGCGGGGCACTGCTCGGCAGGTGGTCACTTGGCCTTGCGCTACAGCACTTAGCGCCAGCGCCTCAGACAAGCCGGCTTCTTCTGCCATTTCGCGCACGCCACAGCTTTGCAATGACTCTCCCACAGTCAAGCCTCCCGCGGCCATGTTGTCCAGCATGCCAGGGTCGGTGGCCTTGGCGAAGGAGCGGCGTCCACACCACATAGAGCCATCTTCGGTGAATCCGTTGACATGCACGGCGTGTGCTCGCAAACCAAAAAATCGGTAAGCGGCACGTTCCATTTCAAACGCGGCAGCCAGCTTGTCGGTGGGCTCCATGGGATGGCCGTTGGCCAGAATAGTGGCATCGGGCCAATAGCTGAACTTTTCATTTCGCCAGCCCGTCACATGGCCAAGATCACGCAATTCGGCGGCCAACTTGGCCAGTGCCGAGCTTCTTGAGGCATGCGTTTTTTCAGGGGTGTCCCAACGCAGACCCTGCGGCACTGTGTGCCAGTCTTGTCGCAAACTCAAAAGCACCTTGGCATGTTCTGGTTTGAGGTAGCCCGTGGGTGAAGGGGCATCACCCAAATACCAAGACACGGCCTCTTCGGGCACGGCTTGCATGGCTTCTTGCAAGCACAACTGCAAAACTTGTCGCTCGGCATCACTCAATGCGTTTTGAAATTTTCGAATGCTGTTCTTCATTGAATCAAACTCAAGGCTTGCGGTGCTCAATCTGAATGCGGCTTTAGTGAGCCTGATCCCAATTCAAACCGACACCCACTTCTGCCAGCAAAGGAACTTTGAGTTCAGCCACTTCGGCCATCCATTGGGGCACCGCAACTTGGAGCCATTCCACTTCAGCTTCGGGCACTTCAAACACCAATTCATCGTGCACCTGCATGATCACTTTGGTTTTGTGCTGCTCGCGGTCTATGCCCGCTTGCACGGCAATCATCGAGAGCTTGATCAAATCAGCTGCTGTGCCTTGCATCGGCGCATTGATGGCCGCGCGTTCTGCACCAGCGCGCCTTGGTCCATTGGGCGAATTAATTTCTGGCAAATACAAACGCCGGCCAAACACGGTTTCCACATAGCCTTGCGATTTGGCTTGCTCGCGTGTTTCGTCCATGTAGCGCTTCACACCCGCAAAACGTTGGAAGTAGCGCTCGATGTAATTTTTAGCAGCGCCGTTGTCAATACCGAGAGCTTTGGCCAAACCGAAGGCACTCATGCCGTAAATCAAACCGAAGTTGATGGTTTTGGCATAGCGGCGTTGCTCACTCGAGACTTGATCGGGCGTTAAGCCAAACACTTCGGCGGCCGTGGCTTTGTGCACATCCAGACCTTGGTGAAAGGCACGCAACAAAGCTTCATCGCCACTGAGGTGGGCCATGATGCGCAGTTCAATTTGCGAGTAATCGGCGCTGGCAATCAAACTGCCAGCAGGTGCCACAAAGGCTTCGCGCACTTTACGGCCTTCGGCGGTGCGAATGGGAATGTTTTGCAAGTTGGGATCGTTGCTAGACAAACGCCCGGTGACTGCCACAGCCTGCGCGTAGTGCGTGTGGACCCTGCCCGTTCTAGGCAAGGCCATTTGGGCCAACTTATCGGTGTAGGTGCCTTTGAGTTTGGACAAACTGCGGTGTTCCAAAATGCGCGCAGGCAAAGGATAGTCCTCTGCCAACTTCTCAAGCACTTCTTCATCGGTACTTCGCGCACCTGTGGCTGTTTTCTTGATGACGGGCAAACCCAGCTTGTCAAAAAAGATCTCTCCCAATTGCTTTGGACTGCTCAAGTTGAAGGGCTGACCGGCAATTTCATAAGCTTCCGTTTCCAATTGCAAGATGCGTTGTCCTAAGGTTTGGCTTTGCGCGGCCAGTGTCGGGCCATCAATCAACACCCCATTGCGCTCAATGCGAAACAAGGCTTCGCTGGTGGCAATTTCAATGTCATAAACAGCGCGCAGTTTGGCATCGGCTTGAATACGAGGCCAGAGCACGCCATGCACATCCAAACATTGATCAGAGTCTTCACATGAATACTCTGATGCTTTGTCTACATCCACTTGCGCAAACGAAATTTGATGAGCACCCTTGCCGCACAAATCTTCGTAAGTGATGCCCGTGCGGCCCACGTGGCGCAAAGCCAGGCTGGTCAAGCTGTGGGGCTTGTGCACTTCGAGGACATAACTTTGCAGCATGGTGTCGTGGGCATAGCCGTGGACTTCAATGCCCACATTGGCAAACACATGACGGTCGTATTTGATGTGCTGACCCACTTTGAGTTTGAGTGGGTTTTCGAGCCAAGGTTTGAGCTTGGTCAGCACTTCGTTCATGGGCAATTGCAAAGGTGCATCGGGGCCGTCATGGCGCAAAGGCAAGTAGGCCGCCTCGCCAGGCTTGACACTCCAACTGATGCCCACCAAATCGGCGCGCATGGCATCAAGAGAGGTGGTTTCAGTGTCAATGGCCACATACTCAGCGGCTTCCAGTTTGGGCAACCAAGCGTCGAACTGCGCCCAAGTCAAAATAGATTCGTAGTGTTTATCGCCTGTGACTGTGACCACGGGTTCGGGTTCTGCGAACAAATCGTCCATGGGCACAAATGCAGGCTTGGCTGACTTGCCTGAAGGCTCCGACGCACCTGCACCGCGGCTTCTGACCAAACCTTTGAAGCCGAACTTTTCGTAGAAGTTCAACAAGTCAGTTTCATGCGGCGGTGCCAAACGAATGGTTTCGAGCGAAGGCAACTCAGGCACATAGGCATTCAAATCGCAATCGGTGCGAATTTTCAAAAGTTGTCTGCCAGTAGGCAACCAATCAACGGCTTTGCGCAGGTTCTCACCCACCACACCTTTGATTTGATCCGCATTGGCCATCAAATTGTCCAAAGAGCCATATTCCAGCAACAATTTGGCTGCCGTTTTAGGCCCCACCTTCTGCACGCCGGGCACATTGTCAACGGTGTCACCCACCAAAATTTGATAGTCCAGCATCAAGCTGGCCGGAACGCCAAATTCTTCCTGCACACCAACCAAATCGCGACGCTTGCCGTTCATGGTGTCAATGATGGTGATGTGCTGGTTCACCAGTTGCGCCAAATCTTTATCGCCACTGGACACAATCACTTCGATGCCATGAGAAGAACCCACAGCGGCTAACGTGCCAATGACATCATCGGCTTCAACGCCCGGCACATTCAAAACCTTCCAGCCCATCAAGCGAACCAGTTCGTGAATCGGCTCAATTTGCGAACGCAAATCGTCCGGCATGGGACTGCGATTTTGTTTGTACTCAGGATAAATTTCATCGCGGAAGGTCGGGCCCTTGGCATCAAACACACACACCGCGTAGTCTGCGGGGATGTCTTTGCGCAGTCGCTCCATCATGTTGATCATGCCGCGAATGGCCCCAGTGGCTGGGCTGGTGGGGTCACCTGGCACGGCCCGCAAATCGGGCATGGCATGAAAGGCTCGGTAGAGATAGCTGGAACCATCTACCAGCAAAAGGGTTTTCTTGTCACTCATGCCCCAATTGTGCCTCTCCTCAGCCATATTTGCCGAGCCCATGGTGGTCAAATTTGGCATCAACACCCTCTACAATCTCAGCATGCATGTTGCCATGCCTTCGGGCTCAATTTTCACCCTTTTGACCAAGCGCTAAGCCATGGCTGTTTTTACGCCCGTCACCCAAGAGCAGGCTGCATTGCTCATGTCCCAATTGGGCCTAGGCGAACTCACGGCGTTAAGGGGTATTGAGGGTGGCATTGAAAACACCAACTATTTCGCCTCCACCGATCTCGGCGAATATGTGCTCACCCTGTTTGAACGCCTGAATCACGAGCAGCTGCCCTTTTATTTGTTCCTCATGAAGCATCTGGCTGAAAAAGGCATTCCGGTGCCCAATCCAGCAGCCAACCGAGATGGCGACATCTTGCACACCCTGAATACAAAGCCTACAGCCGTCGTCAACCGTTTGTCTGGCCAAAGTCAATTAGCGCCAGAAGCGGTTCATTGCGCAGCGGTTGGCGAGATGTTGGCGCGCATGCACATTGCAGGCGAAGACTACAACCGAAGCCAACCCAATTTGCGCGGCCTAGCCTGGTGGAACGACACCGTGCCGGTGGTTCTCCCCCACTTGGATGAAGCCCAAGCCAGCCTTCTCCAAAGTGAATTGGCCTACCAAAATCACATTGCCAATGGCGCAGCCTACCAAGCTCTGCCCAAGGGCCCTGTTCATGCCGACCTGTTTCGCGACAACGTGATGTTTGATGGGAACGCATTAACCGGCTTGTTTGACTTTTACTTTGCAGGCGTCGACACATGGTTGTTCGACTTGGCTGTGTGCCTGAACGATTGGTGCATCGACTTAGCAACTGGCCAACACGCACCAGATCGTGCAGCGTCCATGCTAGATGCCTATCAATCAGTTCGCCCATTGCGTCCTGCAGAAAGACAATTGCTTCCGGCCATGCTGCGTGCAGGCGCATTGCGCTTTTGGATTTCCAGACTTTGGGACTACCACCTACCCCGAGACGCGGCCATGTTGAAGCCGCACGATCCCACCCACTTCGAACGGGTATTGCGAGCTCGTTCACATTCGCCCTTTAAGCTCAAAGCATGAACCTCAATATTGTTCCAGCCAAACAAGGCGTGACCTGGGTCAAGCAGGGCATCCGCACGTTCTGGCGGCAGCCTCTGGCCTTCACAGGCTTGTTCTTTTTGTTCATCGCTTGGGTTTCTTTGTTGTCCATGGTCCCTGTATTGGGCGCAGCTTTGGCTTTGCTCATTTTGCCGGCAGCAACTTTGGGCCTCATGGTTGCCACCGAGCAAGCGGCCTCGGGCAAATTTCCCATGCCCACCGTTTTGATGGTGGCTTTTCGAGCTGGGCAGCAACGCCTCAAAGCCATGTTGGTTTTAGGGGGCATGTATGCGGTGAGTTTTCTGGCTGTGATGGCCCTCTCTGCACTCATTGATGGCGGCGACTTCGCCAAAGTTTATTTGACCAACGCACCCATCACGCCCGAAGTGGTCAATGACCCAGATTTTCAAATAGCCATGTGGTTTGCCACCATTTTGTACATTCCTTTGTCCATGCTCTTTTGGCATGCGCCCGCGCTGGTTCATTGGCATGGTGTCCCGCCCTTAAAAAGCATGTTTTTCAGTGCTGTCGCGTGCTGGCGAAATTTGGGCGCGTTTGCCGTCTACCTTCTGGCTTGGCTGGCTGTGTTCATCGTTGGTGCCACCTTGATTTTGACCATCAGCAGCGCCTTGGGTGGCAAGGATTTGTCAGCTGCAGTCCTCATGCCCGGTGCATTGCTGATGGCCGCGATGTTTTTCACATCGGTCTATTTCAGTGTCAAAGACTGTTTTGACTTACCGTCACCAGGAAGTGAAACGCAAGCGTGAAAAAGCCTGCAATTGCAGGCTTTTTCAATTCGATCCGGTAGCTCAAAAATTCAATGGTGGTGGCCATGCGCACCATGCACATGGCGATGCTCAATTTCTTCTTGAATGGCAAGACGCACATCCGTGACACTCAATTGGAAGCGCAAAGTTTGACCCGCCCAAGGGTGATTGCCATCCAACATGACTGTGTCGCCCTTGATCTTCACCACATTGAATACAGCTTCACGACCATCGGCTGTTCTGCCCCGAAGTTGACCGCCCACTTTCACGCCTGGCGGAAAATCTTTTTTGGGCATGGTTTGCACCAAGCTTTCGTCACGCTCGCCAAATGAATCGGCAGCCGACAAGACCAAAGTGGTTTGATACCCATT
>Ga0209551_1000807_pt1 | contig 11830 bp, 11 predicted proteins | sample LauGreSuBDMM15SD_2_FD_187568 | JGI IMG/M metagenome (GOLD analysis project Ga0209551, IMG submission 187568) | Freshwater lake microbial communities from Lake Michigan, USA - Su13.BD.MM15.SD (SPAdes) (version 3) | ecosystem: Environmental > Aquatic > Freshwater > Lake | place: Lake Michigan, USA... | reverse complement strand
CAATTTATCTTATTTTACAGAAAATGTAATAAAAAATAATGCAAGGGTGTTAGACAAAGTAATCAAAAAAGAGTTGGTTGTGGATTGCGAACACAGACATTTTCATTTAGATGCAATTAAAAAAAATGGCGCGAAAATCAGGATTTCTCCACTTCATTTAATAAAAAATAATTTTGTGAGTAAAAAAAAATATGGGTTATTTAGATGAAAACTATATTGAAAAAAATAATGTAAGAAATAAAATTATAAACTACATAAAAATGATAATTGTATTGGTAGATTTATAAGAGATGGTGTTTATTGGGAAGAATGGATGTTTAAATATATTCAACAGAATTATATAGAAAATACAAATATTATAGATTTAGGTGGTAAATATTGGTACAACCACATTATTGATGAGTGAAGTTTTATCAAATAATTGTAAAATATTTACGTTTGAACCAATATATAGTGATATATTATTTAAAAATATATTAGATAATAATTTGACTGATAAGGTAGTAATATACCCTTATGGTGTAGGAGATGAAATAAAAACCTTAAAAATTAAACCAATAAATTTATCAGATAATATAAATTTTGGAGGCATATCTATAATTAACAGCTTAGAAGATAAATATGATAGTTATAAAATAGATATTGTTCCAGTTGATTATTTTAATTTTGAAAATATAAGTTTAATAAAAATTGATGTAGAACATATGGAAATTGAAGTGATCGAGGGTTGTTTAAATTTAATAAAAACATGTAAACCTACAATTATCATTGAAACGTATCAATTAAATAAGTTTAAACAATCGGGTGTATTTAAAAAACTTATGACTCTAGGATATGAAATGGATATAATACCTGAAGAATGTAATGATTATATTATGAAAATAAAACCTGATTTTTTATAAATAATAGTTCAATTTTATATTGTCTTAAAAATAATACGTTTTTTTATGAAACGTATTATTTAATGTTTTTTTGATTGATTGTTTGTTTCGATGATATATTATGTCAATTGTATGCTATATAATTGTGCGTTTACATATTCAATAGGTTGTGATGTCGATTCACTATTTACTCGTATAGCATAATACCATGGCCCTGGACCCGTATATCCTGTTACATTAAAATAATTGTCGATTACTTGCATATTAATAGTAACCGCATTTGGTCCTTTTGTGACACTAGGATCAGTAGTACTGAATGTATATAAAGATGATAATAATACTAAGGATGATGTATTATCAGGTGGATAATAAACATCACCTGTATTTCCAATTGATAAATTTAAACCGCTCACTGTTGTTCCTGACATTCCTGTTGATTTTCTAAATATAGAAGCCGATAAATTTTTTATTGAATTTGCTGAAATACATTGTACTGACGCAGATACTAATACTTTGGTGGTTGCATTACCATTATTTACAGTAACTGGACCCAAATTAAATGAATCTACAAAATAACCAGTTCCACCACCAGCAGTTGGTCCTAGCCATCCACTACCATATGGTGTACTACGTAATAAGTTAAATCCTGGTCCGGTAGGTCCTGTTGGACCAGTTATTCCCATACCAGTGGGTCCTGTTGCTCCCGTTTTTCCAAATAATAATGAGTAGGGACCTCCTGTTAACCCTGTATATCCAGGAGGTGAATTTAATTGTGCGACTAAATCAATTGCTGTTCCACCACATGGACCTACTGAGGATATATTCCATCCACCAACTGCACCTGAAATTGGATTAATGGCAGGACCAACATTTATAAATGGTGTAGCAAACCCAGATTCAGTATATGCAATACCAGCGTTATCTGATCCAAGAGTTGCTGATGCTGTACTACCAATTGGTCCTGCAATATTTAATGTACCTGGACCCATATATACTTCAGCCCATCTTAATCCAGTTGAACCTAATGATAAAGTATTATATGTTGTTGGAAGAAAATTGTTGTTAATGTATAATCCGGTTGTACCTGTACCACCTGGTGGAGTTACAGTTGTTAATATAACATTATCAATATAAACACTTCCTGGGCCTACATGTAAATCTTTCCATTTTTTAAGAGTTGAACCGAGCGAAAATGTGTTATCGAGTGATGGAATAATATCCCCTGAAACATCCAAATAATATCCACTAGGTCCTATTGGTTCAACACTTAAAATAGAATTGTAATATACGTTTCCTGTATCACCTGGGTTGGTCAATAAAACATAGCCTGTTCCAGTACCGATTATGTTAAGTGTTGGACCTGTAGCACCTGTTATTCCCATGCCAGTAGGGCCAGTTGCTCCGAGTGTACCTGGTAATCCCGTAGGGCCAGTTGGACCTGTTGGACCATATAATCCATTTATAATATCTGACCATGTTGCTTGTATAGTTGTTAATCCAGTTGTTTGACTTAAATTTTCAGTTGTAAATGATGTAGTTGTTCCTGATAGTCCTAATGTATTATCTATTAATGAAATTTCATTATTATTTAATGTAATAATATTTTCTTCAGTAGTAAGACCATCAGATAGAGTAATTTGAGGATTCCTAGTTGGATCGATATCAATGTATCCAGTCGCTGAACCGGAAAAATCATCCATTCTCATTTTTTGAACTCTCAAAGATCCTCCATCCTCAACCCATATACCATCTAATCCTGAAGGTAACGGATTTGAGGATTGTGGTTCTAATGCTAAATAAGTTGGATCAATTCCTCCTGAAACATACAAAGCACCAAATATCATTACATCACCTGTATAACCAACACCGGTATAACCTGCGCCAGTTGGACCTAGAAAACTAGTTTGAATCCATGGACTACCTCCTGTTGGTCCTGTAACACCAGGGGAACCAGTTGGTCCAGTTGCTCCATTTGTACCTGGTAATCCCGTAGGGCCAGTTGGACCGGTTGCACCGTCAGTTCCATTTGTTCCATTTGTACCTGGTAATCCCGTAGGGCCAGTTGGACCGGTTGCACCATCTGTACCATTTGTACCATTTGTACCTGGTAATCCCGTAGGGCCAGTTGGCCCAGTTGCTCCATCTGCACCATTTGTTCCATTTGTACCTGGTAATCCCGTAGGGCCAGTTGGTCCAGTTGCACCATTTGTTCCATTTGTACCTGGTAATCCCGTAGGGCCAGTTGGACCATCTGTACCATTTGTACCATTTGTTCCTGGTAATCCCGTAGGGCCAGTTGGTCCAGTTGCACCATTTGTTCCATTTGTACCTGGTAATCCCGTAGGGCCAGTTGGACCGGTTGCACCGTCAGTTCCATTTGTTCCATTTGTACCTGGTAATCCCGTAGGGCCAGTTGGTCCGGTTGCACCGTCAGTTCCATTTGTTCCATTTGTACCTGGTAATCCCGTAGGGCCAGTTGGTCCAGTTGCTCCGTCAGTTCCATTTGTACCTGGTAATCCCGTAGGGCCAGTTGGTCCAGTTGCACCGTCAGTTCCATTTGTTCCATTTGTACCTGGTAATCCCGTAGGGCCAGTTGGTCCAGTTGCACCGTCAGTTCCATTTGTTCCATTTGTACCTGGTAATCCCGTAGGGCCAGTTGGTCCAGTTGCACCATCTGTACCATTTGTACCTGGTAATCCCGTAGGGCCAGTTGGACCGGTTGCACCGTCAGTTCCATTTGTTCCATTTGTACCTGGTAATCCCGTAGGGCCAGTTGCTCCAGTGGTTCCATCTGCTCCAGTAACACCAGTAGCACCTTGTTCGCCTCTAAAACCTCTTTCACCTGCTGGTCCAGTTGCTCCAGTGGTTCCATCTGCTCCAGTAACACCGGTTGCACCTTGTTCACCTCTAAAACCTCTTTCACCTGCTGGTCCAGTTGCTCCAGTTGGACCAGTAACTCCAGTGTCACCTTTTAATCCTACAAAACCACGTGGACCTTCTGGACCAGTTGGACCTATCTCGCCACTAGCTCCGGTAGCACCTGTGTCACCCTTTTCACCTTTTTCACCAGTTGGTCCAGTGTCACCTTTTTCACCAGTTGGTCCTGTATCACCCTTTTCACCAGTAGCTCCTTTTTCACCAGTTGGTCCTGTATCACCTCTTTGTCCGGGTGTTCCTGCTGGACCTATAGGACCTTGCTTACCATCTGTACCGGCCGGTCCCCTACATACTGTAGTAGCACATCTATTGCTACTTATTCCAAGATAATTCGACTGTTTCATTATATAAATATCAATATATATAATAAAATGTTATATTTTTATTATATATATTTATCTAATAATTTAATTGTACAAAACCTACTACGAAGATGGAAGTGGTGCTAAACATAATTTAATTTCACCTAATGATGCTACATTGTATTTAACGACCAAAGGTAAATCATTTTCTAAAAACACCTCTATTTGAGAACATAAATTGGTACACTTAATAAAATATCCGAGGTTTTTGAGGGAAAATTCGCCTTGGATCACCTTGGATGAATCTTGTTTCAATACAAAACCCATGCTACCATCCGATTCAGCTCTGTGAATTTCAGCTGATGCAAATTGTCCAGAACATTTAAAAATCAATTCATTTCCTACCGACTTTATTTCTAATTTATCTGAAATACATGATAAATCACGAATAATTTTTTGAAAATCAACAGATGGTAAATTAATAATCGACGAAAATTTCACATCTGGATATTCCAATTCTTCTGGTTCTGGTTCGATCAATCTCAATTTCTGTGTTTTACATTGCTTGATATCACTATTCTCAAATTTTAATGCTAAATGAGAAACTATACCGTCTACATAATCACCGTTTTCAATATAAATCGTTAAAGTATCATCATTGTCGATTGAGTTGATCAATTTGAATAAATGAAACATATTCACACCAATGATAATTTTCTGTTTTTTACACTCATAAAACTCGAAATTCTCGGAAGCCAAAAACAAATGGGCTAAAATAGTATGTGATTTATCCATATTGATAATGCGAATACCATCCGGTTGAAAAGAAATATTGGTCTCTAATAAAATATCCTTCAAAGCTGTCATTAAAGTACGAAATGGTGCAATTTGAACTGTTTTTATTGTTAAAACATTATTTTCTGTTATATTGTGTTGGTATTGTTGCTGTTGCTGTTGATGAGAGAACATGGACATTTTTATTAAATTATTATTTGTATGAATAATTTAATTGATAATCTTTAAATCGTTGTATATTTTATTAATATTTTACGAAATTAAACGCGCACCTTGGGCATTCTTCTTCCCATTTGTTTCATCCACATTCGCTTATTTTTATTCGCCATTTTCAATGCTTTGCTATTCGATCGACATCCCGACTCTAAAATAGAATAATCAATTAATGATGCTTTTCCGCCAGTAATCGCACTCGCCAACCGAGCTATACCCCATGATTGTCCGGTTTGATTTGGTCTTGATCCAGATGAAAAATACGCACCTTCACCTTTGCTCACTATTTTTTCTAAAGCATCCACGGAACATTTTGTCTTTTCTGCCAATTCCTTGTCAGGTTTAATTGTTTCTAGACCGTACATTTTTTCAGCGTTCAAAATATGTTTTGATTTTTTGGATTTATAGGATGATAGTTTTTCTCTTGTATAATATCCCCGTTTTTTATACATTTTCTGGGATTTTTTCAACATACCAATCTGTTTCTCTCTATCTTTCTTTGTTAAACTATAAGGCAAATATCGAATATTGACTTTTTGGGTTTTCCGGGTTTTCCGGTCTTTCTTAGTTTTTTTATTATGTGTATTTCGCATACTTATAAAATACAAAATACAAAATACAAAATACAAAATACTATATACTTAAAAAACATTATAAATATATATTTGAGGTTTTATATATATATTTATGAACGTTGAGGATACACAACCAACACAACCAACAAGCATAACTGTCCTAGAAGTTGGAGCAACAACCAATTATTGTAATGGTTACGTTAAAATAATTGAAGATTTATACTCCAAATACAAAAACTACCCATATGTATTACATCGGTTAAATTTGCACATTGAAAATTTACCAGCTACATTGGAACAAGAGGCCGAAAATCATGAAAAAAGGCAAAATCGCAATGCTTTATTAAACAATGAACAAAAAACATTCATACAAGTGTTTCTTAAAAAACATCAGTATTTCTATTATGCTACAAATAATACTTTTTTTGAATATGATAACAAAAATTATTCGAAAATAAAAGAAGACGATATTTTGTATAATTTACTAACTGGAATTTCTAAAGACGATATCCTAATTCAATGGAAATACAAAACAAAAGCGAATGTTATCAAAATCATTAAAGAGAGAAATCTGTTAAAATCGATTCCAGAAACATATACAATTCAACGTGTTTTGAAATTTTTGTCACCCTCTATATTCAAAACAAAAAATGAAACCAAGTACTTTCTAACCATCCTAGGGGATAATATTTTAAAGAAAAAAAGCAGTAACATATATTTGACAAATCCTACTACCAAAAAATTACTCAATGAAATCGATAATTTGGCAGCGGTCTTCTTAGGGTTAAACAATCTGAATAATAATTTTATTACCAAGTATCATGAAAATAATGAATATGGAAATTATCGTTTGATAAACACACTAGAGACAATATCGATTGAATTTATTCAGGAGATTATTAAAAAACTCGGTTTGGATTTATTGTGTGTGGCATCCCATTACTCTACACGTTTCACTAATTCTGATAATTTTTTGGAAACCAAAATAGAAGATGAATTGAAAAACCGTGTGTTGTTTCTTAAAATGAATACACCAAAAACGATTATAGATGCTTTTTGCGAACAATATATTGAGCGGTTGCCTAAAATGGGAGACAATTCTGATTGCACACCCACCAGCACAACAGACACTGCGTATCACGTTAAAAAGATGAATTATTCGATTACATGGAAAAATATGCATTTTATTTGGAAGAAGTTTTTATCCAATATGGGAATGCCGAATATCATTTTTTACAATACCATTAAAAATATATTGAAAGAACGTTTTGAATATGACGAACATAATGATACGTTTTATGACGTAACTAGCAAATATTTGCCGGTTGTAAGTGAATTCATCCGTTTCTGGGATGATACTATCACATATGATATTGAATTTAATGATTTGGTTGTGACAGATGGGAATGGTTCTCTCCAAGTTGCATCATCTCCATTATGTTCGCCTGTCGATTACTATTTGTTAAATACATATAATCCTGATATGCACACTACACCAGGCGAAACAACCGAATTCACAAATGAATTGGAAATCGGTGAAATTTTGTCTTTGTTTAAATATTGGTGTAAAACAAACAACAGCGATATTCCTACGACTATTATGTCGCTTTCTACTTTTTATGAAAATGAAATTATAAAACTATTGCGACATTTTTATCCTAACATTAAAATACTAGACAATAAATTCATTCCGAATATTCAATGTATCTTGTGGAATAAGAACAAAGACATCGATAACTCATTAGAACAACTAAATGCAACCTACAAAAAACAAAATAAGGATGTTATTATTGATTTTTCTGATGCATATTATTTTTACGCTGTTTATGTTTCAAAACTAAATAATGGTAAATCAAAGGCTAATGTCGAAATTAATGACGGAGACGGAGACGCAGAATTAGAATTTACGATGGATAACAATGATGATTCAGAACCACATCAGGAGCAAGACATAGAATACAACAATATGAAACACATGGTTGTAAACAAACGATATTTCGAAGAATATTTGAAATTCACTCTCTCCAACTATATTGTTTTTGATAATTTTATTTCCACCGAATGGTATGTGTAAAACCATAAATATATATTGCATTCACTAAATACTACAAAAGAATTGGAAAATAGATAACAAAAACGCGTAAAAAGAGAATTTCATTAAAATAAGGATTTGATTTAGTAAAAAAATATAATAATATTATATTTTATAATATGCCAGATGCTACTACAATTTTAGTAGAAATACCAATGTTTAACTATAGTTATCTTATGGAAGTTACACCTACTTCAACACAAGGTAATTCTGAATCTTATAACACTTATACTATATTACAAATTTAACAGTTATCACGCCTCCTTACAATAATAGTTCTAAATACATTCCTCCTGTTATTATAAATAATGAAGCCATAGACCAACTATTTGACTATACAAATTTATCTTTTGTACCATCCAGTACTACTATAAATAGCTTACAATTTACTGATGATACTCTTTATGCTTTTGTACACGAGTACCCATATTTAATTAACACAGAAACCGGATCACTTTCACAATATTTTTATTTTTATACTGTTAACTCGCAAAATAATAGTCTATCTTATGTTCTACAAAATGGCGGTGCTCAATCCATTCCGATTAATTTAAGTTATTATTCACCATCACCACCACCACCACCACCAACATCAACACTAGGTGCAACATGTACATTGACATCGAGTGGTGTAGACCCTGCTACTGGTACGGTTGTTACTGCTAGTTCTAGTGCAAGTGCAACTGCTAGTGGTCGTACACATAAAGATGCTTTAAAAGCACTACTAGAAGATGTCAGCAAAAAATTGCTATCGGAAGGAGCAGGCATTTTTTCAACAAGACATAAAAATGCTACATACACACTTAGTGTGAAACTTGATAAATAAACGCTATCACTCATTTTCACAATAATTCCCATGCGTAATTATTGTAAAAAAAGATATAGAAGTTTTATATTTTATAAGTAAGTATATTCGATTGCAATAGGATAAGGTATACATGTGCAACAGTCGCATTGTGGTCCTGAACATCCGCATTCAGGATCATTAGGTGTACAATTTGAAGAAACACTAGATTGCATATCTTTATGTGATTGATCAATCATGGTATCCATGGTTTTATGTAAATTTGTTATTGCTGTATTACTACTTTCACCTGACGCTGATGCAGTACCAGTTACAGTGCTAGATTGTATAATACCATTATTATCCTTCCAATTATAAGTTATAGTATATCTACACAATGTTTTTATATTTTCCCCTCTGTGTTCCGTTCCTTGTTTTCCCATTTTATACATTTTGTCTAGATTTTTATTTTTTTGTATTTTTTACAATAATTACGCATGGTAATTATTGTAAAGAAATCCCAGCTATATTAACCCGTTTAGTTTATCGTGTTCTTCTTGACTGCTTTTTGTAGCATTGTGGTTACGATGTAATTTTTGAAAATGTTTGGTATGTGACACTCTACCATTTTTTGCACATTTCATAAAAATTCTTAAATACAATTTGCGTATTATCATAGTATTCTGGGTGAAACATAGATCCATATACTCTATTTTTTTCAAATTCAAAACCACAATCTAATTTTTTGTTGTTTACCATGATAGAAGCAAAAACACAAATATCTGTTTTTTTATTAGGAATTACAATATCTGAAAAACAATAACGAAAATTGGTTGTTGTCATGTTTTTAAGTAATGAGCATGTGGGATCATAGACACTAAAATCAATATCTTCGCAAATAAATTTTTTATTGTCTTTTAATGTACCTCCATATATAACGTTTAAAAACTGACAACCAAAACATATACCATAGACTGGAACATGCAATTTATTCAAATAATATATAATAAAAGAGAATTTCTCGAAATGTTCTTTTTTTGTCAATTTCAATGAACTTCCTGTAATAATGATTCCTTTTATTTTCTTTTCGATATCATCTATATTTTGAATTTTATTTACATCTTTGTAAGGTATTTTATATTTTTTTAATGTTTTTATTATTTTTGTTGTAAAAGACAATGGATCATCTTTTTTTGTAGAATTGTCTAAAATCAATAACATAGTGTTTTCTATATGTTATTGATAGATAAAATATATTTATTCGTGCAGAGTGAGAGAGAGAACCCCAGGGTTAATGATTGTTTTTTGTTTTGTTGGGTGTCGCTCTCTCTCTAAAAAACAACAAAAATTTGTAAAAAAGTTTTTTGAAAAATGAAAATTGGACATTTATTTTTGTCCATTTTTAAAAAAACAAAAAAACTTTTGTGAAAAACGTGTTTTGTGACCATAAATGAAAATTAAGCGGTGGTTACTAAAATTATAATTTCGATTTTGTTACGATAAAATTTCCAGAAAATGGTGCGTTTTTATTTAGCGTTTTTTTATGTTGCTATTTTATATAAATGTACGCAACCAAAAAAACTACAAAAAACGAAAAAAAATATATATGCGAAATATGTGACTTTGTTACGTGTAAAAAGACGGATTATACTAGACATATATTAACAGCAAAACATAAATTAGCAACAGATAGTGGCGGTTTAGCAACAAAAAACGAAAAAATACATAAAGTATTTGTTTGTGAAAAATGTAATAAAGAATATTATGATAGAACTGGTTTATGGAGACATTCTAAAAAATGTAACATAGACGATGAGAATCAAAATAACAATCAAAATAGTATTCAAACCAATAATGTCGTCAAAGAAAAATCAGATATATGCGACAAAGAACTTTTTATGACATTACTAAAACAAAATGCTGAATTATTAGAAATCATTAAGAATGGTACTAATCACATGCAAATTACCAACAACAATCAAACCAACTGCAATAACAAAACATTTAATCTGCAGGTTTTTCTGAACGAAACATGCAAAGATGCTATGAATTTGTCCGAGTTTATTGATAATATAAAATTACAACTATCTGATCTGGAAAGCATTGGAAAACTAGGATATGTTGAAGGTATTTCTAATATTATTATTAAATCACTCAATGCGTTGGATGTCGAGAAACGTCCAGTCCATTGTAGTGATGTAAAGAGAGAAATCATCTATGTGAAAGACGATGATGAATGGCAGAAAGAACAGGATGATAAAAAACGTCTTCGCAGTGTTATTAGTAGCGTTGTTTCGAAGAATTTAGGGTTGTTGCCGGAATTTCAAAAGAAATACCCGGATTATTTAAAGCCAGATTCCAAAAAATCAGATGAATACAATCAAATTATCATGGAAACCATGGGAGGCGTACCAGGAAATGGAGAGAAAAACAAGGAAAAAATCATTCGAAACATTGCGAAAAAAGTGGTTATTGATAAAATTGGATAGTTTAGATAAATTATTTCGAAATATCGCGAAAAAAATAAAAATCTAGGGATAATATATAAAGATGGCCACACCATTACCAATACCATTTCAACTACCACCACATCTAAAACATTCCAAACTAGTAGCTGTTTATTATACATACATGGATATCAATAATACCCCTCAAACAGGCAACACTACATTTTCAGTGGAAGCAACTGGAACCACACAATCTGATATAGAAAAGAATTTACATAGTACAATATCTGATACTTTAGCTAATATTGAAGAAACTATTGTTTATGACATTGTAAACCGTATAGTAGTAAATATAAATAAATCTTATCCTTTTTCAGTATATCCACTTATGGTAGAAAAACATGATTCAAGTATAGTTATTGGTTATCCTGATGCAACGAATACATATTATGATTGGTATACAATTAATTTTCCGATTCAATTTCCAATTCAATTTCCAACATTTCACAATCAGACTGTAATACTTAAGTCGTTTTGGTCACTTCCAGCTTTTCCTAAAATCAGTAAAATACTAATTTATTAGTTAATCATAAATATATAATCATTTTCACAATAATTCCCATGCGTAATTATTGTAAAAAACATAGCAAAAAATTATTCGAAAAAAAATATTTGCATATTATATAAAATGCCTACTTACGATCCAAATACAACATATATTATATACCCAACTACCATAGGACCTAGTTTTGAAGACGTATGTGGTAATATATATACTTTAGATTCAGCCTATCCTAGTTATAC
>Ga0209551_1000804_pt1 | contig 11845 bp, 10 predicted proteins | sample LauGreSuBDMM15SD_2_FD_187568 | JGI IMG/M metagenome (GOLD analysis project Ga0209551, IMG submission 187568) | Freshwater lake microbial communities from Lake Michigan, USA - Su13.BD.MM15.SD (SPAdes) (version 3) | ecosystem: Environmental > Aquatic > Freshwater > Lake | place: Lake Michigan, USA... | reverse complement strand
CTCATCTTCGCGAAGAAGGCCAGCGCGTTTTTCTAGATGCAGAGCACTTCTTTGATGGCTATCGCAGCAACCGTGCCTATGCGCTCGAAGTTGTGCGAGTAGCTGCAGAAGCTGGGGCAGATGTAATTGCGCTGTGTGACACTAATGGTGGAATGTTACCTGATGAGCTTTCGCAGATTGTTCATGATGTTTTAACAGCAAGTAATGCTCGACTTGGTATTCACTGTCACAACGACACCGGGTGCGCGGTAGCAAACTCCATGGCAGCAGTTGCAGCTGGAGCTACACATGTGCAGGGAACTTTAAACGGCTATGGAGAGCGCACAGGAAACGCTGATCTTGTAACTATCATCGCAAATCTTGAGCTAAAGACACAGCAACTAGTGTTGCCAACAAATGCTCTGCAAGAGGCATTTAGAATTTCACATGCAGTAGCAGAAATTACAAATGTTGCACCGAGTTCTCGTCAACCATATGTTGGCGTTTCAGCATTTGCCCACAAGGCAGGTCTGCATGCAAGTGCTATTAAGGTTGATCCATCGTTGTACCAACATGAAGATCCATCATCTGTTGGCAATGACATGCGTATGTTGGTCTCTGACATGGCTGGACGTGCATCAATTGAATTGAAGTCACAAGAGCTCGGTGTGGATCTTGGTGGGGACAAAGAACTTATTGGTCGCATTGTGGATCGTGTAAAGGAAATGGAATCACGTGGATTCACATTTGAAGCAGCAGATGCCTCATTTGAACTGCTTGTTCATGAAGAGATGTCAGGAAAGCGTCCTGCGTTTTTCACAATAAATCACTGGGTGACATCCGTTGAACGCGCAACGGATGAATCAATTATTACTAAGGCCGAAGTGACAGTGACTGCAAGTGGACAAGAAATCACATGCAAGGGCGAAGGAAATGGTCCTGTTAACGCGTTTGATAATGCACTGCGTACGGGATTGCTCAAGCTGTATCCAGAACTTTCTTCCCTTGAACTTACTGATTACAAGGTTCGTATCTTGGAAGGTCGTTTAGGAACTGGCGCAGTAACCCGCGTTTTGGTCGAGACAACTGATGGCAAGGGCGAGTGGAACACGGTCGGAGTTCACGAAAACGTTATTGCAGCATCTGCGATGGCACTTGAAGATGCAGTTACCTTTGGCTTACTGCGTCAGGGACGTAAGCCCGAGTAAACTCACACCGTGAGCGATGAATACGAAAAGCTAGTAGCAGATTTTACTCGCCACTTAGAAGTTGAACGAAGCCTTTCTTCCCACACAATCCGTGCATACCTTGGTGATCTCGAAAGTTTGATCACACATCTTGAGCAAATTGGTGTTAAGAGCATTTCGCAGTTAGAGCTGATTCATTTGCGCTCATGGCTTGCAAACCAACAAGTAAAAGGGGGAGCGCGCACAACATTGTCACGTCGAGCAGTCTCTGTGCGCTTGTTTACGAAGTGGGCGCTCAAGAATAAGTATTTAGAAAAAGATGTTGCCGCCACATTGGCAACGCCAAAGGGCCATCGCACGCTGCCCGAAGTACTTGAAATAGCAGATGCAAAGGTTGCCATGGATTCTCTTGCCACCCGCGCCGCCGAAGAGGAAACACCTATTTCATTACGCGATGTTGCAATGGTTGAGATGTTGTATGCATCCGGTGCTCGTGTGGCCGAATTATGTGGATTAGATCTTTCAGATATTGATTATGAACGCCAAACAATTCGAGTTTTAGGTAAGGGAAATAAGGAGCGCACAATTCCCTTAGGTAACCCCGCAATGAAGGCGTTAACTGTTTGGCTTAAAGATGGTCGTGAATCTTTGAAGAATGCACAATCTGCAGATGCTGTTTTCCTTGGTGCTCGTGGAAAACGTATTGATCAGCGCACAGTTAGAACTGTCGTGTACAACGCATTACAGGCAATTGAAGGAATCGAGCGAATGGGGCCACACGCATTGCGACATTCTGCGGCAACTCACTTGCTTGAAGGTGGGGCGGACTTGCGCACAGTTCAAGAAATCTTAGGCCACGCATCACTTGCCACGACGCAAATTTATACCCATGTATCTACTGAACGTCTTCAAAAGGCATTCAAGCAAGCACATCCACGCGCATGAGAGCATCCTTAGTAGTCATTCCAACATATAACGAAGCTGAAAGTATCAGCACAATTCTAGATGGCTTAAGAAACCTTGATCTTGATGTTCTAGTAATTGATGATGGATCACCTGATGGAACAGCTGACATCGTAAGGATGCATAAAATTGAAGTTATTGAGCGGGACGGTAAGCAAGGTTTGGGCAGTGCCTATCGCACAGGATTTTCAATTGGTATTCAGCGCGGGTATACCTACATCATTGAAATGGATGCCGATGGGTCTCACCAAGTGCAGGACTTAGAGAAAATGATGGAATGGATAGGCAGCGCCGACTTGCTCATTGGGTCTCGTTGGGTTGCAGATGGTGCCATTCAGAATTGGAGCAAATTTCGCGAGTACTTATCTAAGTCTGCAAATACTTACGCCAACTTGCTGTTATCTCTGGGAGTTAAAGACACAACCTCTGGATTTAGAATTTACACAACTGAGCTATTAAAGAAGATGGAAGTTTTAACTATCCGCAGTGAGGGCTACTGTTTTCAAATTGAAATGACCCGTCGGGCAATTGCGCGTGGGGGATCGATCGCTGAAATTCCAATTACTTTTGTTGAAAGAACCCATGGAAAGAGCAAAATGTCCTTTGCCATCGCCCTGGAAGCAGTTGTTCGCATCACCTCCTGGGGAGCTCTACGCCTAATTGGGCGGTAATTTCCACGCTCACGCTCAGGTAAGATTTCCCCTGCACCAACCTTCGGGCTGGTGACATCTCAGCACTCGCTGACTTCGGTCGGTATAACCACCTCGGTCCACAAGTAATTGTGGTCGGTGATTTTGAGTGCGACGGGCCTAACAAATTGTTTGGCCATAAACCGAGCGGGTTTTACCTCTGCATGCGCAGATAAAACCTAAGAAGGAGTATGCCGTCATGGCAGTTGTAACAATGCGAGAGCTCCTCGACAGCGGAGTCCACTTCGGACACCAGACTCGTCGATGGAACCCAAAGATGAAGCGCTTTATTTTCACAGAGCGCAATGGCATCTACATCATCGACATCCAGCAATCACTTGCACTTATCGATTCAGCATATGAATTTGTTAAGGACACAGTTGCTAAGGGTGGCCACGTTTTGTTCGTTGGAACAAAGAAGCAAGCACATATGCCAATCATCAACCACGCTGCACGTGTTGGAATGCCAACAGTGACAGAGCGTTGGTTAGGCGGAATGCTTACTAACTTCCCAACTGTTTACAAGCGCATTCAGCGCCTGAAGGAGCTAGAAGCTCTTGAAGAGAAGAACGACCTACTTCTAACAAAGAAGGAACTCCTTGTTCTTCGCCGCGAACGCGAAAAACTATTTAAGAACCTAGACGGTATTCGTCACATGACTAAGTTGCCTTCAGCAATTTGGGTTGTTGACACAAAGAAGGAACACCTTGCGGTTCAGGAAGCAAAGAAGCTTGGTATCCCTGTTATCGCAATCTTGGATACAAACTGTGATCCTGATGAAGTTGATTACAAGATTCCTGGTAACGATGATGCAATCCGTTCAATCGACTTACTAACACGCGTAATCACCGATGCAATTGCTGCGGGCCTACAGGCGCGTTCTGCAACTGTAAAGGCTGAAACAAAGAGTGATGCACCAGCAGAAGTTGCTGCGGGCGAGCCTTTGGCTGATTGGGAGAATGAAATCCTTGCAGGAGTTCCAACAGAGACACCAGCTGTAGTAACTGAAGAAGCGGGTGCATGAATTGGCTAACTACACAGCTGAGGACGTTAAGAAGCTTCGCGAAGCAACTGCAGCAGGAATGCTGGATTGCAAGAAGGCTCTTGATGAAGCAGATGGCGACTACAGCAAAGCGCTAGACCTCATTCGCGTTAAGGGACTTAAAGGCGTTACAAAACGCGAAGGTCGCCTAACATCAAATGGGGCAGTTGTTGCAAAGGTCGAGGGCAACCTTGGCGTAATGCTAGAACTGAACTGTGAAACAGACTTCGTTGCAAAGGGTGAACGATTCGTGGCACTTGCAGATGAGCTACTTGCACATCTTCAAAATGCACAATCTGATTCAGTTCAATCATTCTTGGCATCAACAATGGCTAATGGCAGCACCGTTCAGTCAACGGTTGATGATGCAAACGCAACATTGGGCGAGAAGATTGAAGTTCGCCGAATTGCTGTTATCAAGGATTCACCAGTCGGAATTTATCTGCACCGCACAAGCCCAGATCTTCCACCACAGGTTGGTGTTTTGGTTGAACTTGTTAAGGATGCAGCTGGAGTTGGCAAGGACATCGCACAGCACATTGCAGCATTTGCGCCGCAGTTTGTTAATCGCGAACAAGTACCTGCTGACTTGATTGAGAACGAGCGCCGTATCGCAGAAGAGACAGCGCGCGAAGAGGGCAAGCCTGAGGCTGCTCTCTCAAAGATCATCGAAGGCCGAGTGGCTGGTTTTGTTAAGGAAGTTTCCTTGATCGAGCAGTCATTTGCTAAGGATGCAAAAAAGACTGTTAAGCAGATCCTCGATGAGGCCGGAACAGCTGTTAAGGCTTTCCATCGCTTCCGCGTGGGTCAATAGGGTCTACTTCGGATCGCTTAGACTAAGGTCAACAACCAGTAGTTAATGGCCAAATAATTAAAAGATTGGGGAGCGCTCATGCCCGGTACAAGAGGTACGTATCGGAGAGTGCTCCTTAAACTTTCTGGAGAAGTTTTTGGTGGAGCTAAAGGCATCGGTGTTGATCCTGATGTTGTCCAAGATATTGCAAAGCAAATCGCAGATGTAGCTCGTAGCGGCGTGCAGGTCGCAATCGTTGTTGGCGGCGGTAATTACTTCCGCGGAGCTGAACTTTCACAGCGTGGAATGGATCGCTCCCGTGCCGACTACATGGGAATGCTCGGAACCGTAATGAACTGTTTAGCACTTCAAGATTTTCTAGAAAAAGAGGGTGTTCAAACCCGCGTTCAGACAGCGATCACAATGGGTCAAGTTGCAGAGCCATACATTCCACTTCGCGCAATTCGTCATCTTGAAAAAGGTCGCGTAGTAATTTTCGGTGCAGGTGCAGGAATGCCATTTTTCACAACTGACACAGTTTCGGCTCAACGCGCACTTGAAATTGGGGCAGAGGCACTTCTTCTGGCTAAGAGCGGTGTTGATGGTGTTTACAGCGCAGATCCTAAAAAAGATCCAACAGCCACAAAGTACGACACCATTACATACGATGAGGTTCTATCAAAGTCACTTGCAGTTGCAGATGCTGCAGCTTTTGCACTGTGCCGCGAGAACAAATTGCCAATCGTTATTTTTGATTTAATGGAAAACGGAAACATTGCACGCGCTGTGCGTGGCGAAGTAATTGGAACTCTTGTCGCATAAGCGACAGGTTTGTAGTAAGAAGTAGCAAGAGGAGCAAGGACCATGGCAGATGTAGCAAGCGCTCTCAAAGACGCTGAAACAAAGATGAATAAGGCAATTGAAGTTGCAAAAGATGACTTTGCCACTATTCGCACAGGTCGCGCGCACCCATCACTATTTAACAAGGTAATGGTTGATTACTACGGCACCTATACCGCCTTGTCCCAACTTGCCTCGATCCAAGTTCCGGAAGCACGCATGGCGCTTATTTCTCCATTTGATAAAGGGGCTATGGCTGCAATCGAAAAAGCTATTCGTGAGTCAGATTTAGGGGTAAATCCTGGCAATGATGGGGTAGTAATTCGAGTTAACTTCCCACAGTTAACTGAAGAGCGCCGCAAGGAATTCATCAAGGTTGTTAAGAGCAAAGCAGAAGATTCAAAGATTTCAATGCGCAATATCCGTCGTGCAGCAAAAGAAGCGATGGAAAAGATGGAAAAAGATGGCGATATTGGAAAAGATGATTTAGCACGCGGTGAAAAAGAGTTAGAAAAAGTGACCTCAGATCACGTTTCAAAGATTGATGACATGCTCAAGCACAAGGAGGTAGAACTCCTCGAGGTATAAGGGGTTCACTCATGTCCGACATACATTCGATCAACGAAGCGATCAATAAAAAGGCAGGGCGAAAGCTTGTGCCTTCAATTGTGGTTGGTCTTTCTTTGCTTGGATTGATTTGGTTTTCACTCTCCGTATACAAAGAGTTGTTTCTAGTTGTTTTGGCGACTGCAGTGGTACTGGGAATTCGCGAAATCGTGCGGGCATTTAGTTCTAGATCCATCGCTATTTCTTTCCCTTCACTCTCCATTGCTGCTGTTGCTCTTTTAGGTGCGGCATGGAGTGGTGGAATAGCAGGTCTTGCCATTGCAACAGCAATTTCTTTTCCAATTCTGTTGATTCGATTGTTGTTAAATGGCCCTGAAGGCTTTGTTGGCAGAGCTACAGCGACAACTTTTGCTCTTTTGTACTTGCCCTTTCTAGCAGGCTTCTTAATTTTGCTAGCAACACCAAGTAATGGGTTTCAACGTGTAATGACCTTTGTTGTTTTAGTTGGTTGTAACGATACTTTTGGTTACTTTGTTGGAGTTTTGTTAGGTAAACACCCATTAGTCCCCACTATCTCTCCTAAGAAAACTTGGGAAGGTCTAGCTGGTTCAATTATTTTCACAATAGTAGGTGGCTGCCTTGCATTCCATTACATAATGAACATGGACTGGTGGATAGGCATTATTGTTGGGCTTATGATTGTGTTTACCGCTACCTGTGGTGACTTGATTGAAAGTGCCATGAAGCGAGATTTGAGTTTGAAAGATATGGGAACGCTATTGCCAGGCCATGGCGGGATGTTAGATCGCCTTGATTCTGTGGTCTTATCCGCACCTGCCATGTGGTTGGCACTTGAATTAGTAAAGCGCTACTTATGAGTGGGAAAATCCCTGAAGTAGAACTTGTTTTTGATGAGCCGGTTCAGCGCAAAAAAGCACCTAAGCATTTAGCGGACTTTTCACCAACAGAGCGTAAAGCCTTTGCACAAGAACTTGGCTTCGCGCCTTTTAGAGCGACGCAGGTAGCAACACATTACTTCAGCCATCTTTCTAGTAATCCAGAGGAATGGACTGATATTCCTGCCGCAGAGCGTCAATTAATTGCAGATGCCCTAACACCGCAAATGATTAAGTTGGTAACAACTCGCACAACAGATAATGGTATGACTAGAAAAGATTTGTGGAAGCTACATGATGGCGTTCTAGTTGAAAGCGTTTTGATGCGTTACACCGACCGCGTAACTGTCTGTATTTCCTCACAAGCAGGTTGTGGAATGAACTGTCCGTTTTGCGCAACAGGCCAAGCAGGCCTAACTCGAAACTTATCTGCTGCCGAGATCACAGATCAAATTGTTGCAGCAGCTCGTGCCTGTGCCGATGGCGAACTACCTGGTGGGCCAACACGACTTTCTAATATTGTATTTATGGGGATGGGCGAACCATTAGCTAACTACAACGCAGTTGTGCGGACGTTGCGCAACATAACGGATGCAAACCCAGATGGTCTCGGTATTTCTGCACGCTCTGTAGTTGTCTCAACCGTTGGACTTGTCAACGGTATTGAGAAACTTATGGATGAAGGGATTAACTGCACATTGGCAGTCTCTCTTCACACACCAGATGATGAGCTTCGGGATTCCCTAGTTCCTATTAACAATCGTTATAACATTCGAGAAGTACTAGCTGCAGCAGATGCTTATGAAAAGAAGACAGGTCGGCGTTATTCCATCGAATACGCACTCATTCGGGACATTAATGATCAATCCTGGAGATCAGATTTATTGGGTCGCTTGCTAAAAAACCGTAATGCCCACGTTAATTTGATTCCACTTAATCCAACTCCTGGATCAAAGTGGACCGCCTCTCGTCGCGAGGATGAAGAAGAGTTTGTTCGTATCCTTGAAAGTTACGGCGTACCGGTAACGGTTCGTGACACACGCGGGCGCGAAATTGATGGTGCATGTGGGCAGTTGGCAGCTGCAGAGAAAGTCTCGCCTACTAGTTAGACGCTCAGAGAATTGCTAGGCTCTGGCACATGAAAAAGCTCAGTAACTTCATTAATGGTAAGTCTGTTGATTCAACATCAGGTGAAACCACAACCCTTGTAAATCCAGCGACAGGGCAACCTTTTGCAACAGCCCCTAATTCAAATGCGGCAGATATTGATGCAGCATTTAAGGCGGCAAGTGATGCATTCCCAGATTGGCGTGATTCAACTCCATCTCAGCGCCAACGTGCTCTTCTAAAAATTGCTGATGCGATTGAAGAACGTGCTGAAGAGATTATCGCTATCGAATGCGAAAACACAGGTAAGCCAATTTCGCTGACAACTTCAGAAGAAGTACCACCGATGGTTGATCAGATTCGCTTCTTTGCAGGTGCTGCCAGAAATCTTGAAGGAAAGTCTGCTGGTGAATACATGCCAGGGATGACCTCGATGATTCGCCGCGAACCTGTTGGAGTTATTGGTCAGGTAACACCATGGAACTATCCAATGATGATGGCGGTATGGAAGTGGGCACCAGCCATTGCAGCAGGTAACACTGTTGTTCTTAAGCCAAGTGACACAACCCCAGCTTCAACTGTGTGGATGGCAAATTTGATGGCAGAATTTTTACCAGCAGGTGTTTTCAATGTTGTGTGTGGCGAGCGCGAAACAGGTGCAACACTTGTTAATCATGCCCGCCCCGACATGGTTGCAATTACTGGATCAGTTGCTGCCGGAATAAAGGTTGCAGAGTCTGCTGCCAAGCAATTAAAGCGTGTGCACCTAGAGCTAGGTGGTAAAGCGCCAGTTGTTGTTTTTGCCGATGCAGATTTAGCAGCAGCAGCTGAAGCAATTGCCATTGCTGGATACTTCAACGCAGGTCAAGATTGCACCGCAGCAACACGTGTAATCGTCCAAGACTCTGTTTATGATCAATTTGTAGCTCTAATTACTGAGCAAGCTAAACAGGTTGCCATCGGCGCACCTGCGGAGGAAGATGTTTTCTTAGGTCCAGTTAACAATGCCAACCAATTGGCACGGATTACAGATCTTTTGTCGAGAGTTCCGGCACATGCCCAGGTCACAACCGGCGGTAGTGCGCTAGATCGCCCAGGCTTTTTCTTCCCAGCAACAGTTGTTGCGGGGTTGAAGCAAGCAGATGAGCTGATTCAGAAAGAGATCTTTGGGCCGGTTATCACCGTTCAAAAGTTCACCGATGAGGCACAAGCCATCTCTATGGCCAACGGGGTGGAGTATGGATTGGCTTCGAGTGTGTGGACGACCAACCACGGAACCGCCATGCGCATGGCTAAGGCCTTTGACTTTGGCTGTGTCTGGATCAATACCCACATTCCAATTGTCGCCGAGATGCCACATGGTGGCTTCAAGCGCTCTGGCTATGGGAAAGATCTCTCAGCGTATGGCTTCGAGGATTACACCCGAATTAAGCATGTAATGAGTAATCTTGGGGCGTAGTATTTCCCCTTGTTCCATCCCTATCTATCAACCCACAGGAAGCTTGAGGCTCGGTAATCCGACAACTAGCTTGTGTTTAACCCTTAAGGAGTAAATCAGTATGTCAAAAGAAAGTTCACTCTCACCAGAGGCAAAATCAGTTCTAGGTGCAATGGTTTCTCGCCGCGGAGTTCTCGCAGGCGCAGGTGGTTTAGGTGCAGCAGGCTTACTTGCTGCATGCGGCGGATCTGATTCTGGAGATAGCGCTAATTCAGTTCGTTGGGGTAACTGGCCGTTGTATCTTGATTACGACGAAGAGACAAAGAAGTACCCAACACTCGACAAGTTCCAAGAGCAGACTGGTATCACTGCAGAGTACTTTGAAGATTACAACGACAATGATGAATTTTATGGAAAGGTTCAAGCTCAGCTTAAATTGGGCGAGGACATTGGTTATGACGTAGTCACACCAACTGACTGGATGGCTGCACGCTGGATCCGTCTTGGATACACACAAAAGTTTGATGCAGCTAACATTCCTAACAAATCAAACATTCTTGATTCACTAGCATCACCTTCATTTGATCCTAACCGTGAGCAATCTATGACATGGCAAGGCATCATGGCTGGATTTGGTTGGAACACTGAAAAGAATCCAAAGGGGATTCGCTCACTTGATGAACTTTTTGCACCGCAGAACAAGGGAAAGATTGTTGTTCTCTCAGAAATGCGCGACACAATCGGAATCATTCTGCTTGCACAGGGCGTTAATCTGCAGACGGTAACTGAAGATCAGTACATGAACGCAGTTGATTACATGGCTAAGCAAATTAGTGATGGATGGATTCGTGGCGTTAAGGGCAATGAATACGCTGAAGATCTAACTTCTGGTGATGCAACAGCTGTTATTGGCTGGTCTGGCGATATGTTCATTTTGAAGGCTGAAAATGAAGGAAAGTTTGACTTTGCAATTCCAGAGTCAGGCGGAACTATTTCAGGTGATAACTTGATGATTCCTTCAACAGCATCGCCAGAGGGTAAGGCAAATGCTGAGAAGTTGATCAACTTCTATTACGACCCAGCAATTGCTGCCGAAGTTGCTGCATATGTTAATTATGTGTGTCCTGTAAAGGGTGCACAGGCTGAAATGGAAAAGATTGCTCCAGAACTTGCGAGCAGCCCATTCATTTTCCCTGATGATGCAATGTCAAAGAGACTCAACGTCTTCCGCTCACTTACACCAGCAGAAGAAACCTCATGGACCGAAGCATTCCAGAAGGCCGCCGGCAACTAGTGACGGATGTTTCATCTGCAACGCACGGGGATTTACGCCTCACGCGTATTACAAAGACGTACGGAGATTTCACCGCAGTTAATGATTTGTCATTAACAATTCCTGAGGGCTCATTCTTTGCATTACTTGGGCCTTCAGGATGCGGAAAGACGACAACCTTGCGAATGATCGCAGGGTTAGAAGAGCCAACCGTCGGAAGCATTCATTTGGGTGCTACTGATATTACGACTAAGCGTCCATATCAGCGCCCGATTAATACTGTCTTCCAAAACTATGCACTGTTTCCACATTTAACTATTTTTGAAAACATTGCATTTGGTTTGCGCCGTCGTGGAATCAAAGATGTAACTGCAGATGTAAACAAAGTTCTGGAACTTGTAGAGCTTCCGCACCTTGCCCAGCGCAAGCCAACTCAATTATCTGGCGGACAGCAGCAGCGCATTGCTTTAGCGCGTGCAATTGTTAACCGCCCTGCTCTACTTTTGCTCGATGAACCATTAGGTGCACTCGATCTAAAGCTACGTCGTCAGATGCAGATCGAGCTCAAGTGGATTCAACGCGAAGTTGGTTTAACTTTCGTCCACGTTACACATGATCAGGAAGAAGCCATGACTATGGCTGACACCATCGCTGTTATGAATGAGGGAGAAATTGAGCAGATGGGATCTCCTGCAGATCTCTATGACAACCCAGGCACCGCTTTTGTTGCTAACTTCCTGGGCCAATCAAACTTGATCAAGGGACGTATCGAAGGTACAGATGGAGACAACTTAGTTGTCGATCTATTTGGACAAAAGATTTCAATGCCAAAGAACCGAAGCCATGCAGTGGATAGTTCGATTTATGCAGGAATTCGTCCAGAAAAATTCCGTATTTCACTACTCGGAACACCCACTCGCGGAAATATTTTAATCGGCGGCCGAATTGAAGATGTTTCATACATCGGTGTTTCAACTCAGTACCAAGTAACAATGCCTTGGGGACAAGAAGTAATGGTCTTTGAGCAAAATGATGATGGTGTTCCACCATTTGATAAGGGTGATGAGGTTG
>Ga0209551_1000801_pt1 | contig 11848 bp, 15 predicted proteins | sample LauGreSuBDMM15SD_2_FD_187568 | JGI IMG/M metagenome (GOLD analysis project Ga0209551, IMG submission 187568) | Freshwater lake microbial communities from Lake Michigan, USA - Su13.BD.MM15.SD (SPAdes) (version 3) | ecosystem: Environmental > Aquatic > Freshwater > Lake | place: Lake Michigan, USA... | reverse complement strand
CTGAGTTCGTCGAAGAAATGTGTGTAAAAACTTCGGGACTGAGAAAGCGATAATCACACTACGCCCGTAGAAGCCCTGTTTTAATACCGAAGGACCCGGGTTCGATTCCCGGCACCTCCACTAGTTTTTGATCTGTGCCGCACTGACAAGCTATCAGTGAACGGTCCCTGACCAAGATGGAACCAATAGCCGATTTTATGACCGAATAATTTTGGACCCGCAACATAAATATTCCCCTTAACGCTGTAATCTACGGATATGACCATAATTGAAATTTTCTTTATTTTCATGATAACAACTTCTTTAACTTTGACTGGATTCGTGATTCGTCAGCGAAAAAATAATCGAATGCTTGGTGAGCTAGTAGCTCAAAGTAAAGTAAGCGGTCATGATAGATATTCGAAGTTGAATGTGGGAATGAGAAACCAAGAGTATGTGTCAAAATGCCCTTCTTGTGCAGAATGGATAAATCTTGAAGCGAAGATCTGTAAATCGTGTCAACAAAGTGTCACAGAACATAACGAAGCAAAAAAAGAAGGTATGAGGCTTATTGATCAAGAAATAAAAGAATTGCAGATTGCTACAGATCTCAAAAATAGAGAACAGTTACAAGCCATCCTTAAAAATAGTTTTTTTCGAATCTCTGTCGGAGCAGTCTTAGTAGTTATTCTATTCTTTGTGATCACAAACATTGCATCTACAGTGAAATACAGGAATGCGACAGCTATGCCCACTAGCGCTTCCGCTCTTGTTGCTAAGTGGGATGCAATTGCGACCGAATGTCGCTTCCTTGGTATTTCTCCACAGCCAAAATCGGAAATTTGGTCAAGCGGTACTGTGCAATTTTCAATTGACATCCCTTCCGGCTTGGCTACCTTTGATTGGGACTCTGTTTTAGGAAAAGAGATTATCTGCTTCTCAGAAGAGGCATTGGGATTAGATGTATCAAAAAAGCTTGATTCTAATTCGATTAATAACCTTAACCTCCGAAATTCCTTTTCTATATTCGGATCTTATGACAGTTCCTATATAGCATTTTATTGGGGCTAAAGTAGGAATAGATTGGCTGGCAATCGACCTAGGAATACAAAAAAGTTAACGAGGCTATTTAATTAAGTTAGTGCTGCCCACCCGGGCCATGACCATCTCGTCCTGAAGATCTTCCAATGCGCTTTACTTTCTTGGCACGGATAATTTCTGTGCCATCCGCGCTATAAATACGAGGCTCTTCTTTTCCTTTAATTCCCAGAAGAATTAGCAACCTTACGAGGATGAAGAATTCAGGGAAGTACTCACGCCGTAAAGCAATATACGCAAGAACTATTGCGTAGGCCCCAAAAAACTTCGCGACAGTAACTCCGTCCACGGACACCAATGAGAAACCAAGGAAAGTTCCAATAATTGTTGTGAGCGCGTGAACAATCTTGCGGAGCACATTGACAATCGCCCAAGGAACACTTTCTTTAGAATTCAAGAATTTCACTAGTCGACGTGAAGTTAAAGAAATTGCAAATGGCCCCGAAAATAAAGTAACCATAAAGATGATGACAACAAGGTAGGCAAGGGACTCCATAACTATGCCTCCCACTCATGTCGAAGTGCCGCGAACAACACCATGTTCTCACGTGATCCATCTCCACAACAGGACTTGTCCCGCAAAACACCTTCTTGTTCATAGCCAGCATTTGCAAGAACCTTCAATGATGGCTTGTTTGATTCAACAACTAAGGCCTCTATGCGATGGAAACCAATGGTTTCAAAGCCATATCCAGTTAATAGCTTTGTTGCAGCCGTTGCAATTCCTTTGCCGCGAGCATCTGCAGTTATCCAGTAGCCGATTTCAGCTTTTGCTTCATCAAGGACCAGTGTGTGGAAAGAGAGTGCACCTGCAAATTTTCCATCGTAATCAAGAACTAATTGAATTTCTGTCTGCATGGTGAAGCCATTAGGGGAGCGTTCACGAACATAATGTTCAGCGTTAGCCATTTGATAATTTGCTGGAATGCGGGTGAACTTTGGAATAAGTGGATCTTGAACACCTTCAAAGATCGGAACTATGTCGCGCTCTTCAGGCTTGCGAAGCGTGATCAACCCATACTGCAAGGTTGGTACTTCTGTGGGCCACCAGATCATTTATCTAGTATCGCAGGTTGATTAACCTTCTTGTAAGTCAGTAGGCGCGCCATGCACATCAAGTACATCTGCGCCTAACTTGGAACCATCTCCGCTGCGGTTTAGAGGCGTCTTTGGCTTGGCATCATCCTTATAAATAGCAGGAATGGAGCCGAGCAATCCTTTTTGAAAGTCCTCAAAAGCTTGGAGAACTTCGCGCTTTGTATTCATAACAAAGGGACCCATCCATGCCACAGGCTCTTTGATTGGTGCCCCACCGAGAATGAATAGTTCTAGTTCAGGAGAGCGTGCCTCTTGCTGATTAGCAGCGCGCACAACGATTGTGTCACCATCACCAAAGACAGTTAATTGACCCATCTGAACTGGACGAGCTTCATCGCCGACAAAACCATGTCCTGCAATTGTGTAGACAAGTGCGTTGTAATCCTTGCGCCATGGCAAACGCAATTCTGCGCCAGCTGCAACAGTTGCATGCAACAAAGTAATTGGAGTTTGTGTTGAGCCTGGGCCAAAATGTCCAGCAACTTCGCCGGCAATAACGCGCAACAAAGAACCACCATCTGAAGATGACAATAATGCGACATCTTTTGCACGAACATCTTGATACGCAGGAGGTGACCACTTCTTTGCAGCAGGCAAGTTCACCCACAGCTGGAATCCGTGGAATAAACCACCAGACATCACCAAACTTTCAGGGGGAGTTTCAATATGGAGAATTCCGGCGCCGGCTGTCATCCATTGTGTGTCGCCATTTGAAATCGTTCCGCCACCACCATTGTTATCTTGGTGATCAAATATTCCATCAATAATGTAGGTAACAGTTTCAAATCCGCGGTGCGGGTGCCAAGGAGTTCCTTTTGGCTCTCCTGGTGCGTATTCAACTTCGCCCATTTGATCCAGGTGAATAAATGGATCAAGTTCTGCCATGTCAACACCAGCAAATGCACGACGAACAGGAAAGCCTTCACCTTCGAATCCTTGTGGGGCAGTCGTAATGCTTTTCACTGTGCGAGCACGCGCGCCAAGAACTTCGTTCACACGAGGCAATACGGTGATGTCGCTGACGGTTACTGCAGGCATTGGACTCTCCTTAGTTCAGAGCACAATAGTAGTTGAATATTCAACTACCTGCAACTCTTGCATTAGAGGGCTTTGAGTGCTGAAACGACCTTGGTAAGCGAAGCCTTGGCATCGCCAAACAAAAGCATTGTCTTTGGGTCGTACAGAAGTTCATTTTCAATACCAGCAAATCCTGGACGCATTGATCGCTTCAAGAAGATGATGTTGGCAGCGTTATTTACTTCAAGAATTGGCATTCCATAGATTGGGCAACCAGGAGTTGTTTGTGCAGCAGGGTTAACAACATCGTTGGCACCGATCACGATCGCAACATCTGTCTGGCCAAAAGTTGGATTTACTTCATCCATTTCTTGCAATTGATCATATGGAACATTTGCCTCTGCAAGAAGCACGTTCATGTGTCCTGGCATGCGACCTGCAACAGGGTGAACACCGTATGCCACATCAATACCCTTTGAAATCATCAAGTCAGCTAACTCGCGAACCGTGTGTTGTGCTTGCGCGACAGCAAGTCCAAATCCAGGAACGATTACAACGCGGCGAGCGTAGTTAAGCAAGATCGCAACATCATCAGGTGAACCGGAACGAACTGGACGCTCTTCACCAGCTGCGGCAACATCTTGTGGCTTTGCTGTGAATGCACCAAATAAAGTTCCAAATAATGAACGTCCCATGGCCTCTGCCATCAAGCGGGTCAAGATAGTTCCTGATGCACCAACAAGTGTTCCGGCAATGATCAACAAGGTTGAATCAAGTACATAACCACTTGCAGCCACTGTTAAGCCAGTAAATGCATTAAGTAGTGAGATAACAATTGGAACATCTGCTCCGCCAACAGGAAGTACGAACAAGATTCCGAACAACAGTGACAATCCTGCAAGAATTAAAAGTGGTGTTGTGCCGATTGCGGTTACTACCCATCCACCAACACCAAGCACGGAAGCTAATGTCGCAGCAATAATGAAGCGGCCTGCAGGGAAAATTACAGGCCTAGTTGTCATCAACTCTTGAAGCTTCATAAAGGTAATGATTGAGCCGCTGAAGGAAACACAACCGACAATTACTGTAAAGACTGTGAATACAACAACAGGAGTAGATGCCTTAGCGCCAAGATTTAAGTACTCAACGATTGCTACCAAGGCTGCTGCGCCACCACCCACACCATTAAATAGTGCAACTAGTTGTGGCATTTGGGTCATTTGAACCTTGCGAGCTGCAGGAACTCCGATTACAAGTCCAATTGCGATTGCTCCAAGAATCCAACCAAGGTTGTTCAGGGGTAGTGAAGATTCTTCGTTGGAGTAGAAGAAGACAACCAGGGTTGCTAACCCAGCGCCAAAGGCACCAATTAAGTTGCCTCGTCGGGCTGTCTTTGGGTGGGACAAACCCTTAAGAGCAAGAATGAATGCGATACCGGCGGCTAAGCCAATGAGGTCATATACGGTGCGGCTCATTTCTTATTTCCTTTGAACATTTCAAGCATTCGGTCGGTCACGACAAACCCGCCCACCATGTTGATAGTCGCCAGAATGATCGCAGCAATAGAAAGGCCTAGCTCAAGATTTGTTTTACTGTGATCGGCCACAATGATTGCTCCAACCAAAATAACTCCGTGTATCGCATTGGCACCAGACATCAACGGTGTGTGCAATGTTGAAGAGACCTTAGAAACTACCTCAAAGCCCACAAAAACAGAGAGAACGAAGATTGAAACAATCGCCATCGGTTCCATTACTGAACTCCTCTTCGTGATCCGCCATGAGTTACTGCTGCGCCGTTAATAATTTCATCATCAAAATCCAGATTAAAAGCAACCTTTTGGTCATCCTTTGCAGGAGTAGTGAAGAGAGACAAAAGATTTACTACGTTTCTTGAATACAAGAATGATGCGTGGAACGGAAGCTGGCTAGGCACATCTTTACCACCCCAAATGCGAACACCGCCTGCAGTTTCAACAATCTCGCCAGGTTTTGATCCCTCAACATTTCCACCAGTTTCGGCGGCCAAGTCAACGATGATTGTTCCTGGAGCCATTGAATCAACCATCGCTTGGGTCATCAGACGTGGTGCTTGGCGACCAGGGACCGCCGCAGTAGTAATAACAACATGAGATTTTGCAATGTATGGTGTTAAAAGTTCCCGTTGCTTTGCTGCACGATCCTCTGTCATCTCACGGGCATAGCCGCCAGCACCTTCTAGTGCTTCAAGTTCTAGTTGAATAAATGTTGCACCCATTGAACGAACTTCATCAGCAGAAGCTGGGCGAACATCGTAAGCAGAAACCACTGCGCCTAATCGACGTGATGTTGCGATTGCTTGCAAACCAGCAACACCTGCGCCAAGAACTAAAACTTGTGCCGGAGTAACAGTTCCAGCCGCTGTCATAAGCATTGGGAAGAATCGTGGAGAAAGTTCTGCACCAACAACTGCTGCGCGATATCCGGCACAGAGTGCTTGTGAAGTTAGGGCATCCATTGATTGCGCACGTGAAATACGTGGAACAAGTTCAAGTGAGAACGCTGTAACACCAGCTGCTGTGGCCGCCTCAATGGAATCAACTGCAGTAACTGGAGACAAAAACGAAATTGTGATTGCGCCTTTTTTCAAGGTCGCCATTTGTTGGGCTGTCAGCGGCTGAACAGACAGGATTACATCTGCATCAGATAGGACATCACCTTGTTTCACAGTGGCACCAGCTGTTGTGAAGTCAGCATCAGTTGCTTGCGCATGAGTACCCGCGCCAGATTCGATAATTACATCTAGGCCTAATCGAGTCAGTTTGTTGATGATGTCTGGAACAAGCGCAACACGCTTTTCTCCAGCTTTGATTTCTCTCGGAACGGCTACGCGCATGGGCCAAATATTAGTGGGTGGAACCCTTCAAGTCACCTTTTATTAGGTGATAGAGAATCGATTGAATAGTAGTTCGGCGGTGATAGGCCTCTCGCCATACGACAGAACGTGGGCCATCGATTACAGATGCTTCTACTTCTTCACCTCGGTGAGCAGGTAAACAATGCATGAACAGCGAATCCTTGCTGGTTAATTTCATGAGGTTTTCAGTTACAGCAAATGGCGATAGCGCTGGCATCTTCTCGGCGCGATCTGCTTCTGAGTCTCCCATTGACATCCAAACATCTGTATAGAGAACGGATGCATCTTTGGCTGCAGCTTCTGGATCATGCGTCACTTCAACTTTTCCACCATTATGTGCTGCAATATTTTTTGCAACAGCCACGACAACAGGATCTGGTGCCCACTTTCCACTAGGTGTGGCTGCAACAACATGTGCGCCCATGATTGCGCCCATGAGTAACCAGGCATGGGACATATTGTTTCCATCGCCAAGGTAAACAAATTTGCGACCAGCAATATCTGTTCCGAAGTTTTCGCGAATTGTTAACCAATCAGCCAGTAATTGTGTTGGGTGATCAGCATCTGTCAATGCGTTGATAACTGGGATTGATGCGTTAGCACCAAGTTCATCCACATCGGCTTGGGCAAATGTTCGAATGATCAATGCACTGCAATAGCCACTAATTATTTTTGCGGTATCAGCAATTGTTTCGCCTCGACCTAATTGTAATTCATCTCCGCGGATAAAGATTGGGGTTCCGCCAAGGTGCGCAACGGCAGTTTCAGATGACAAACGGGTCCGAGTTGAAGGCTTTGTCATATAAATAGCAACGGACTTATTTGCTAAAGCGGTATGTGAACGCAGAGGATTCTCAGCAAATTCGGCCGCTGTCGACAGTAATAATTCGACGTCGGCACGGCTCAAGTGCTCGGTTCGTAGTAAGTCCTTCATTTGTGAATTCTACCCGTACTTTTGAGGTGCTCGAAGGTATTCTTATCCACCTAATGGGCCTCTTCAAGAAAATCGGAACAGACGGTGATACCGATCTGCTGACCCGACCATCCGAAGAACTACTCGAAGATGATGGTGGGCATGATCGTTTCTCGCATTATGTGAAGAAAGAGAAGATCGTCGAATCAGCGGTCACTGGCAAGTCAGTTAAAGCTCTGTGTGGCAAGAAGTGGACTCCATCTCGAGATCCTGAAAAGTATCCAATCTGCCCAACCTGCAAGGAAATATTCGCAGGATTGAAATCAGCACCCGAAGACAAATAACTATGAAGCGCAGGATTGGCTTCGCACTTTCACTACTCTTACTTTTCACCGTAGCAGTCCAGCCTTTACAGGCAGCGGAAAAAGAGCCACGAAAGATTTTGTCAGGCTGGATTCCTTATTACTCAGTTAAAACTGTTTTGCCATTAGTCCGTAAGCTTCCATCTGCCGCGCCAAGTGTTGTGGGGCAGCCAGCAATTTGCGATGCATCTCAGTATGGCCCTGCTGAGAATCTGGCAATTGAAAATTCATACCTCTTTAAAAATAAAGATTTAATGAGAGAGGTAATGCCCTTTTGGTTTAGTTTAAAAAGCCCAACGGTGATTCGTGATGACTACGTCAGTGGAAATCCATCATGGCCCATGGCAGACACTGTGTGCTTGATGCGTAGGGCCGGCCTGCAGGTAATTCCGACAATGACTGATGGCACCGACAAACTTGTTCTCTCGGAGTATTTATCCAATTCTACAACTCGCACAACACTTGTGAAAACAATTGTGGAATTAGTTATGAAAAATAACTTCGATGGAATTGATCTAGATTATGAAGGATTTGCTTTTGTTGATGGGAATTCAACTTGGAGTAAAACCGCACCGAGGTGGGTTGCATTCGTAAAAGAATTGAGCGTTGCGTTGCGAGCTAATAAAAAATTACTTTCAGTTTCAACTCCATATTTATACAACCCTAATGAGGTGCAAAAGGGATACTTTGTATATGCATGGGCAGAAATTGCAACCAGCATCGATCGTTTGCGAATAATGACCTATGACTATTCAGTAGCAAAGCCAGGGCCAATGGGTCCTTTGTCATGGACTGAAAAAACTATTCAATATGCAATAAGTGTTATGCCAGCCTCAAAGGTATACATGGGTTTGCCTGGTTATGGACGCGATTGGATTACATCAGTAAACGGAAAGTGTCCGACTTCCGCACCGCCTGGATTAATTGGCGGCGCTAAGGCTGCAACATTTAAAATGAATTACGCTGCTGCAAAAGCGGCAATTGACGGTGCAATTCCAATTTATAACGAAAAATATGGCGAAGCTACATACAACTACTCGCAGAGTTACAACGGATTGTCTGCATCCGGTGCATCAACCGCCTGCACAGTAAATCGAACTGTTTGGTATCAAAATGCTCGAAGTTTTGCCGAGCGCATGGCCTTAGTTGCAAAGTATCGTCTTGGTGGCGCTGCTATGTGGACTTTAGGAATGGAAGAAGTTGAGGCGACCACGCAAATTCGAAATGCTGCTCTTGCAATCGCACCTGATCCAGTAATCAATACGATGACATTTGAAGGTGTTGACCAAGGTTCTGTTTACTATGGAAACCTCTTCACGGTTAGAGGTCAGTTCACACTTAAAGATAAAACACCTATAGCTGGACTAACTGTTTCCTTAGAAATTAAGCGCCCAAATGAATCAGCGTGGACCAAGATTACAGATTTAGTAACAGCAAACGATGGCAGTGTTATGACGCCTATGACTCTAGGTGGAGATGCTTCAATTCGTTTAACAACCCTTGGTACGTGGGAGCGTTCAGAATCTATTAGTAAAGAAGAGAAGGTTTCTGTAAAGAGCCTCATTCAGATTGATCGACCAGTATCTGTATCAAAGGGAGCCGTATTTACAATTAAAGCTCAATTACTGCCGAAAAATGTTGGCAAGTCTGCGAATTTGCAGAAAAATATTAACGGGAAGTGGCAAAATATTGGCACAGTATCAATTTCTGATTTAAATGGTGTCTTTGTATTTAGCGCAACTGAGCCAAAACGAGGAGTCGTAACTATGCGCATCCAAGTCATCGGTGACATTGCATCTGAACAATTTGCGATAGTGATTCGATAATTATGGTCAAAATTAAAGACAAAATTGAAGAAGAGTTACAAGCAATATTTAGCAATGATGCTCCTTGGATAACTATTGTGTGGGATGACCCAGTAAATCTCATGACCTATGTGACATATGTTTTAATGGAATTATTTGGATATAACAAAGAAAAAGCTCACGAACTTATGATGAAGGTTCATACTGAGGGCAAAGCAGTTGTTTCAAGTGGCAGTCGAGAAGAGATGGAACACGATGTGGCTCGCTTACATGAATATGGATTGTGGGCAACATTGCAACGCGGTGATCAAGCAATATGAAAGAAAATGAGCATGGCTTTTTCCGTCACGGAGATAGCGCTTACTTAGCTAATTTTTCTGAAGCTGAGCGTGAAGTGCTGACAAATTTGGTTGAGCAAATAATTGAACTATTAGCAGAACGTGTGGATCACCATAGTGATGATCCTTTGGCGGCAATGGTTGGAATAACAATGCATGACACACCTCCAGATGATGAGGTGTTATTACGTCTGTTGCCCAATGCTTATGCGGATCAGGTAGATGCTTCTGAATTTCGCAGATATACCGAGTCAACTTTGCGCCAAAAGAAACAAGCACATGCATTGGCGATGCGAATGCACTTAATGAGTGCTGTCGATGGGATCGTAGAAGTCGATCATGATGGTGCAAATGCGTGGCTTGGAGCGATGAATGATGTTCGACTTGCACTTGGTGTGCGATTAAAGGTTGAAGAAAATACGCATGAGGATTTGGAATTATTGGCCCCTGATGACCCAATGCGCGGTGTTTATGCCGTATACAGCTGGCTTGGTTGGCTGCAAGAAAGTTTAATTTATGCCCTTATGGATGATTCCGAATAGTTTTCCTGCTGGTAAGACCATGGGCTCAAGGTAGGCTAGTCCCGTGAGTGATGCCCCAATTGGAATATTTGATTCAGGTGTAGGTGGTCTCACTGTTGCACGTGCAATCTTGGATCAACTTCCTAATGAATCCACTCTTTACATTGGTGATACCGCTCGTGGCCCGTATGGTCCGCGCCCATTAGCTGAAGTTCGAGAATTCGCTCTTGAAACAATGGATTTCCTTGTCGATCAAGGTGTTAAAGCAATTGTTATTGCCTGCAATACAGCCTCTGCTGCAATGCTTCGTGATGCGCGTGAGCGATATTCAGTCCCGGTCATTGAAGTAATTCAACCGGCGGTGCGTCGTGCTGTGGCAGCAACCCGTACCGGAAATATTGGTGTGATTGGGACTCGAGCAACGATTGAGTCAAAGGCTTATGTAGATGCATTTGCGGCTGCGCCACAACTACAGATCACCTCAATTGCATGCCCATTATTTGTTGAATATGTAGAACGCGGGGAAACTTCAGGTGCGGAGATTACAAAGATTGCCCGCGAGTATTTAGCACCAGTGATGGACGCAAAGGTTGATACTTTAGTTTTGGGATGTACCCACTATCCATTATTGACTGGAGTTATCTCCTATGTAATGGGTGAAGGCGTGACCTTGGTTTCGAGTGCCGAAGAAACAGCAAAAGATTTATATCGTACATTGGTTGAAAATGGCTTGTTGCGTCCACAGTCGGCAACCCCAGCAACACATAGATTCTTGGCAACTGGAGATGCAAAGGCGTTTGAAGCCTTGGCACGACGTTTTCTAGGTCCCGAGGTAACGCAAGTTGAACACCAATTGCTAACGAAAAACTAGGAGATATAGATGTCACGCAATGATGGACGCACAGTTAATGATCTGCGCGAAATAAAATTTACTCGCAGTTGGTTAGATCATGCTGAAGGTTCGGTACTAGTTGAATTCGGTAAGACTCGTGTTTTGTGTGTTGCTTCATTTACCCCAGGTGTTCCACGTTGGCTAAAAGACACTGGCAATGGATGGGTTACATCAGAGTATTCAATGTTGCCTCGTGCCACTCACACCCGTTCAGACCGTGAAAGTGTGAAAGGAAAGCTGGGTGGACGAACTCAAGAGATTTCGCGTCTCGTAGGTCGCTCACTGCGTGCAGTAGTAAATATGAAGGAACTTGGCGAAAATACAATCGTTATTGACTGCGATGTTTTGCAAGCAGATGGTGGAACTCGCACCGCTGCAATTACTGGTGCATATGTTGCACTTGCAGATGCAATCTCTTGGGCAAAAGCTCAAGGCCACATCAAATCGGATGCAAAACCACTCAATGATTCTGTCGCAGCAGTTAGCGTTGGAATCATCGATGGTGTTCCAATGCTCGATCTTTGCTATGAAGAAGATGTCCGTGCAGGTACAGATATGAATGTTGTCGTGGCTGGTGATGGACGCTTTATCGAAGTTCAAGGAACTGCTGAAGGTGAACCATTTGATCGCGCATTATTAAATCAACTTCTTGATTTAGCTGTTGCTGGTTGTTCAACTCTAAACCAGATGCAGAAAGATGCTCTTGCGAAGTAATGTCTCACAAACTTGTTTTAGCAACTCGTAACCAAGGAAAGATCACTGAGTTTCGACGCATTCTAGATGCCTTAGCACCAGGGGCAATTGAACTGATCGGCATAGATCAATTTCCGGATTTGGTTGATGTTGAAGAAACTGGATCAACATTTGAGGAGAACTCTTTACTCAAAGCTCGCTACACAAGCCAAGCAACTGGCTTACCAGCCATTGCCG
>Ga0209551_1000800_pt1 | contig 11849 bp, 8 predicted proteins | sample LauGreSuBDMM15SD_2_FD_187568 | JGI IMG/M metagenome (GOLD analysis project Ga0209551, IMG submission 187568) | Freshwater lake microbial communities from Lake Michigan, USA - Su13.BD.MM15.SD (SPAdes) (version 3) | ecosystem: Environmental > Aquatic > Freshwater > Lake | place: Lake Michigan, USA... | reverse complement strand
GGTCAAAGAATTGGATTCGGTAATGAATGCCTACAAAACCGAGCGGCAAAACCTAATCGGCGCCTATCGAACCGTCGATGATAATTATGTCACGGAACGAAAAAAGTTTGTCCGAGCCTGCCCAGGGGATTGCCGCGGCTTCCTCAGCAGCGCTTGGAAATGCGGATTATGCGAAATGTGGAGCTGTCCTGAGTGCCATGTAGTAAAAGGGCGCGATCGTGACGCGGCGCATATTTGCAACGTAGACGACCTTGCTACCGCTAAATTGCTTGATTCCGATACAAAACCGTGCCCGAAATGCGCCGCGGGAATCTTCAAAATCGAAGGATGTGACCAGATGTGGTGCACTCAATGCCATACCGCATTCAGTTGGAAATCAGGTCGAATCGAGACGAAAATTCACAACCCGCATTTTTACGAATGGCATCGTCGAAACGGCGGTGAAGCCCCAAGAAATCCCGGAGATATTCTATGCGGATTTGAGATTTCTCATGAATTATCTCAAAACTTACGGCGGATGATTCGCGCCAAATTCAATACCCATCTACATGGAGCTGAAATCCTTTTAAACGAGTTTGATTACCTGATCGAATCTATTATTCATCTCACCCAAGCCGATTTGCGACAAAATGACCAAGAAAACAATCTTTATCTCCGAATGGCGTATCTTAAAAACGAAATCACGGAGGAAGAAATGAAAACGAAAGTGCAAAGGAACAACAAGATTTTCGAGAAACGAAAGGAAACGACGGAGATAGTAGATTTGTTTGTTCAAACCGTCACTGATATTATGCATCGCTTGCTCATTTACGTTCGTGAAGAAACGAACACCCCGGCTTTTCCTCTTCAATTCAAGAAGCTGAAAGAGAATTGTCGATTATACATGGCCGAAGTGGAAGCGATACGAGTGTATGCAAACGAATGTCTAGTGGAAATCAGCCACACATATAAAAACCAGTGCAAAGAAATAAGACTTTTCAACGGGAACAATATTCGACAAGTCCTAGTGCGCTCTCCCTCAATAGATGCGACATAAACTAATAAAGACAGTACAAGTTAAACAAAAAAATGCAATTGACCCAGTTGTTCCATTTTGCACTTTCGGTTGTGAAAACAAAGGGGATTGACGAGTCCCATGGACTTTCGCATGCAATGAACAAGCTCTATCTCTCGCATCATATTATAGAAAGTGAGTTGCCAAATAAACAATATCTACAAAAGCAGCGCAATATTATTTACTCTGCATCTTTCCTTCACGATTTAAGCACTAGTTACGAGTCGGATGGTTTGCTAGATATTTACCGCTTTCTTAAAAAAGACACTGTCTTATCCGCATCCGAAATAAATACAGTGACCGATATTATCGAAGCCTTACATTCAAAAGGCACTCCTGATCTAGGTGCGTATCAGTTCGCATATCAAATCGTTTATGAAGCGGATCGCCTAGCTGCGCTCAATTTCGATCGTTCGTTGATCTACAATATACATAATGTCGATTATCACTTTCCAACCGCATTTCAATCGACAGACGTAACGGATTCGGTGTTTGTCACGGAATACGGAAAAGCCTTGTCGCAAAAACTGCGTGCCGAAAATATTGCCCGGAGAAATACCTGGATTGAAATTATAAAGTAATATAAACGTATACATATATTTTTTGCAAATGAAAAATGTATGTTTTATTCATTCGACCAATACCCCCACGTGGAAAGATACGATCTTACACGAGTTGATAGATTCTCTCGTAGACAGTGGTTTGATGCATCAGTTGGAATTTGTGTTTGTGAATAATATCGGGTTACCCCTGACAGCGATCCATCCCAAAGTTATTGTCGAAAATTATTCCTCTCAACTTGATTTATTTGAAAATTGCACGCTTAGAACTTTGCATGCCTATGCAAAAATACATCCTGACACCAATATTTTGTATTTGCATACAAAAGGCGTTTCGCATGATCCCGATTCGAAATGTATAAAAGGGGTGAGGTCTTGGACGAAATATATGCTTTACTGTTTAGTAGAGAAGCATTCTCACTGCCTAAATTTGCTCAAATTGTATGACACGGTAGGTTGCAATTTTATGAACAATGGTTTCCCTCCTCATTATTCGGGGAATTTTTGGTGGACTACTGCCAAGTACGCAGGGACTCTGTCAGTCGAAAATCTAAGGGAAAAACACGACGCTGAATTCTGGTTGATGCAGAAAAACCCTCTCAGATACAATATCTACTCCTTGGAAAACATGTACGAACGCCACCACGATCGACTCGAATATTCAGACAGAGTCGATCATTCTTTTGAAAATCGTTGTTTATACTGTCAATTCGGTGCGCCAGGAATGGGACTTTTCAATCAATTATATTCCTTGGTCAACACTATGGTAATAGGCAAATGTTTGAAAGGAAAAACAATTATCATCGTGAACGATTTCTTGACCGATGCCCATTCGGCTAATTACTGTCCTGCGAAAGAGGTTCTCGATTTGCATCGCATGAATACCTTTCTAGAAAGGTTCGGAATAACCCTTGTGGGAAAACGCGACTGTGTTTTTGAGCTCATTTCTGTTTCCTTTGGAATAGGTCAACAAACCGTTGACTTGACCGATCCGAGTAGATTTCTATCCAACAAGGTATTCCGTATCCCCCGAGGAACCGATCTCAATGATTTGTGCGAGGATCCTTTCCCAGGGGTTATTAAAACGATTTATGTGAAATATAAATTGAACGGACACGAATTGCTGTATCACTATGACGAATATCATTTGCGAAGCATGAACGATCTTTTGCTTGATTTTGATAGTTTTACGAATGTCCAATGGATGGCACTCATTAATATACGCGATGCGAGGGTAGAAAAAGATGCTTTCGATATGTTTTTATCCAATATTTCTTTCTTACCAAAGTACGAAAATACTGCCTTTATACAAAGCTTGCCCAAGAAAATAAATCTGATGCATTTACGGGTTGAAGAAGATGCTATCGCATTCTGGAGTGCGATAAACCAAATGTCTTGTGATCAATATCGACACGTCTTAGAGCAGAAATATATAGATTTGCTAGCATACATTGATCCTTCCTCCACCACTATTATATTGACCATGGACACGGACAACAAAGTAACTCGTTTTATGCGCGATAATGGATACAAGTACGTTTTTATGGAAAAAACACTGAATGGACGCGAATTAAATGCGATTCAAGATTACCTCATGGCAGATTATTGCAATGGGGTATTCATTGGAAACGTGAATCCGAAAACGTACACCGGGTCTACCTTTTCTTACGGAATACTAAATAAACTGAGGAATAAACAGATTCTTAAACTATGCATCGACCTCGACCATATTGAAGCTTCAATCGATCTTAACACAGAATCAACACTCCATACACCACAAAAATAAGTCTACTTCTTCTGGTAGTAAATAGGGTATGACCTTTACCATTTCTACTTCGACAACTTCTTCGACAACTTCTTCGACAACTTCTTCTACATTCTTTTCTCTTAATTTGCGTTGTCGCACGAGATCAGCAGGTCTTTCCTTGAAACATTTGTAGCGTCGCTCTTGAATGCAGTACTTGCACATGATTAGAAGTTTGTATTTATACAAGTCGGTTTCGCGAAAGCACCAAGGGCAGTCTGAATCGGCGAAGTAATTCCAAACTATCGACATTGCTGGAAGAAAAGTGGACGAATAGTGGACGAAAAGTGGACGAAAAGTGGACGAAAGTGGACGAATAGTAGACGAATAGTAGACGAATAGTGGACGAAAAAAAATTATTTTTTTTGCGCGGTTTCTTCTTCCGTCAATTCTCGGATCAAGTGAATCATTTCATCAGGATAGTCCATATTTTCTAGCACCTGTATAGCCCCTTGCACGCGAGACACGCCTTTTTGTATTTCAAACGTCGGTTCGTATTTATTTTCAAGATGCACCACTTTCATGTGAAAGTTCTGAATAGCTACTTTTTCTACTTTTTCTACTTTTTCTACTTCTTCCTCCCATTTATCACAAATAGAAACATAATGCGTCGTGAGAATGAGGTGAACGTTCGAAAAAGATCTTAGGTATTCCAAAAACGCATATGCGCTTTTGGTCGCTTCACTCGGATTCGTTCCCGAATAAAGCTCATCTAAGATGCAAAAGTGACGATCGTTCGCATTCGTATGTATCGAATCTAAAATATCTTTGCATCTTCTAGATTCCGCTTCGAACAAACTGTCTCTCGCAGAGGTGTCGGGGATATTCAAGTAAGAATGAATATGCTGATAGGGTATGAGCGTGCAGGCACGATAAAACCCCGCTCCGAATTGTTGAGAAAATAAGATGGTGAGTGCAGTAGACTTTAAATAGGTGGTTTTGCCTGACGCATTCGGACCGGTAATAACCATAAATGCATCAAGGGACACGTCATTACGAACTGCATCTTCCAGTCCAGGATACGTTTGGCCGCTCACATACTCGTTGCCAGTCAGCTGAGCAAACGCCATTTTATTAGCTTGTATTTGTGCAGCAAGACCTTCCATTTGCTGATAATAACCTTCCCATCCCATCGAAAACAGAATCGATTCTTCATATGCGGCGCTAATATGCATTTGATAATAAACTTTCAGCATATAACCCACTTCAACCGTCTTGAAAATACTACAAACGAAAGGCGTGATGGGAGACAGTTCTGACCGTAAGTTTTCTAAACGACTCACATGCGTTCGTAAAGTCTCTCGGAAAGAAGCATAGGTTAAAAGGGTTTTGGTGTTTTCTAAAAACCAATTCATACTGCCGATTTCGTAGTCTACAAACGCTTTCCATTCCAGGAGTTCTTCATTGATTTTCTGCATATTCGTGTAGAAGCGAAGACATTGTATCGTGTTTTGGTACATTTGCATTCCGTACAAGAAAAACATGGCCAGCATGTAGATCAACTTGTCGACCGAAAATTGCTCGAAAGATCCGAGCGCTTTACCGATGAAATGATGCTGCGCCAAGTGTTTTAGCACCTCTCCATATTTCGTAAGTGAAATAGGGATTCCTTGAATGCGAAGAAGCACAAAAGGCGCAAGAAAAAAGAGCAGCGGGACAATAAAGCTCATTAAGGGAGACAACAAATTCGCTATGGCAATAGATTGCAGCATGCTTGACGAATGATTAAATGACTCTAAAATCTCCCATTCAATATAACCGTAAGATTCCATGAATTTGGGATCGTTTTTCAATGCCGCCCAGTTTTTTTCTAGCTTCTCGCAGGGTACAATATAGTCGTGTTTATTCTTGGTCATAAAACGTTTAGTAACCTCTTGCGAATCGCCTAAAAAATGAACGTCTGAACTGAATTGTTTGTCCCACAGCGGGACGATTTGTTTGGCCCAGATGGTTTTGGGCTCAAAAACATGATCATACAAAGTAATCTCGCCGTTCAATTCCAAATCAGATGCTACCACCTCTGAAAGTGGATGAGAAAGTTGATGTTGAATCGGAAGCTTAAACACTCTGCGACAAAAAAGGTCTCGATCGGACATATAAGCTAAAGCTCACAATTTAAAATATATCTTTGAACCATCTACTTGACCGAGTTTACGAATTCCCAAAAATTCTAGTTTTTCAAAATAATCGATTTCTTCCGCGTCGAAAGTTAACTGTTTCACGTTACGCTTGGATCCCGCGATGGATGGAATTTGAGGTTCATTCTCGAGTTTCTTTAGGAAGCGGGCAAGTCGACGTGCCTCTTTATTGATCTCGGCAATTTTTTCTTTCTGTATTCGAATATACTCGTCTTGCTCTTCTTTCGAGAGTGCAGCGAATTTTTCTTGTCGTGAAACTCGAAAAAGAGGATGATCCGTTCTCGCCATTGCAAAAATAAAAACTGATTTGCAACGAGAAAAATTTTCTTCTACATTTTTCCAAAACAAAAATAATTTTATAATATAATGACAAAAGTTATAGGAGAAGGGAAATATGGTTGCGTTCATAAACCAATGTTATCTTGTAAGACAAAGCGGTTTCCAGACGCGTCTGAGAGAGTTTCCAAGGTCATGTCCAAAGACAATGCAGCCAAAGAATTAAGAGAATATAATAAAATCAAGTTGGCGGATCCTAATAACGAATTTTATTTAGGCGCACCAGAAACATGTATATTAGATGATTCTGATACGAATCGTAAAGATATTTCGGAATGTAAATTGTTACAAGTAGAAAGACGTATTCAAGACTATCGTTTGATCATCATGAAAGATGGTGGGAAAAATCTATCTACGTTTTTCCATGAACCATGGAACAAAGAAAAGTTACAATATACGTTAGTAGAAATCCAACGACTCATCAAAGGAATTAAATTGTTTCTAGAGAATGGATTCGTACATCATGATATCAAACCGCAGAATGTAGTTAATAATTCCAAACATTTCTATTATATTGATTTTGGCTTGATGGCTTCTCTTGAAAAATTGACAGAAGATTCGAAGAACTCAACCAATACAAGAACTACCGTATTATGGAATTTCCCTTTTGAAATAGAAATGTTAAATAAGAATCGATTTATGCAACTACATGATAAATCAATTGAGAAAAAACAAAAAACGATTGAAAAATGGATAGAAAGAACAAATCATCCGAAAAGTGGTTATCAGGTATTTTTTTCTAGTCTATCATTTGATTTGAGTTGGCGAGGGAAAATACTTTCGGAGTTATATCCTTTTCTAATGAATTTAAGTGCAACTGATTATGAACGATTTCTTGTCGCTTCTCTCAGATCGATTGATATTTATGGTCTAGGAATGATTTGTATCGAATTATTGAATCAGAATAGAATTATGATGCAAGAAATGAATATTTATGATTCTTTTGCTGCATTATGTTACCTTATGATTCATCCGAATGTATTTTTAAGAATTTCCATTGATTCTTTAATATTCGAATATGACAAATGGTTGAGAAACATAAAAGGGTTCGAAAAAGCAAAATCTCCGAAAAAGAAAACACGATGCAAAAATGGAACGAATTGGTTTGATCCTTTACAAAAATGTATGAGCAAAGAAGAAATCAAAGAATATAAGATTAGGAAAAAGGGTGGGACAAGAAAGAATCAAAAGTTTTGCGACAAGGTATGAAAAACAGTATAAACCTTATATGTGCAACCACTTAGAAATGAAATTATATGGCTTGTTAGACTATCAACGAGTTCTTTCGCAAGAAAAGTATCACAATGCTTTCCCGAAAGAAGTATACCTAAAAATAAGCGCAATTAATGCGCAAGTTTTCCCAATATGTGTGGATGATGCTCGCAAGGTCTGGAAACGACCCGTCGCGAAGAAAGAATTCGCTCCTTTGCCATTTAAAACAACGAAACTCGAGCAAAAAGACGGAGTAGAAAAGGAAATACAGCAGTTCCGAACTGTATTGAATAAGATTTCAGAGTCAAACTTTGATAAACAGCGTGATTTGTTGGTAGAAATGATAAAACGAAACGAGGAATCCGATCTCAAGGCGATTGCCGCGTTTCTTTTTGAAATTGCGAGTTCGAATCAATTCTATGCATCTTTGTATGCCTCCTTGTACAAAGAGTTTCTTGGACTTAGTCCCATTTTTCACGAATTGCTGACGGCTTATCTAACCCAATTCATTACCAACATGAAAGACATCAAGTACATGGATCCTGATGTCGATTACGACGGGTATTGTAAATACAACAAATCGAAAGGCGCCTTCAAAGGAACAACCATGTTTTTTGTCCATTTGATGAAGTTTGAAGTGGTACCCGTGACAAAAATATTGTCTATTATTGCTGCGATTCAAGAAATAATCGTTTTGTATTTAGAAGACGCGAAAAAAATACAAGAAATCGAGTGTATGAGCGAAATTCTATATGTGTTTCTCCATGAAGGGCAGCATGTCTTTGGCAAAACGGAATGGATATGGAAGTTCCGCATCGTTCCTCATATTATTCAAGTCTCCCAATACACCAAAAAGGACAAAGCAGGCTTAAGCAGCAAAACTATTTTCAAGTATATGGACATGAGAGAGATTACATGTGAATCTGCTGATTGAAGAGCGGAAACACATCTTTGTCGTGCGTGATTATGATAATGGCCTGTTTATATCTGCGAAAATCCTTAATGAGAGATAATATTTCGCTTTTTAATTCTGGATCCAAAGCATTCGTCGGTTCGTCGAGCACCAATATCTTGGACGGATTGATTAGACCCCCGATCATATTTACAATCTGTCGCTGTCCACCAGACAAGTTTTCACCTAATAATCCGGCTTGTTTGTTGTGAATGTCCGTATTTTGGTATAATTTTGTAATATTCGGATACTGCATGATTTTTTCCAAGAAAAAATCACACACCTCGCGATTCGAACATCCATATAACATATTGTCGACCACCTTTCTATCGAATAATTTCGAGGTTTGGTTCACGTAAGTTATTTCTCGTCTGATGTAGTTAGGATCCAATTGACTGATATCCACTCCGTCAATCGTAATTTTTCCGGCATTGCATTCATACATTCGCAACAACAATTTTATGAAGGTGGATTTCCCATTCCCCGATCTGCCAGTGATTCCAATGATATTTTGCTCACTTGTGCGTAAATAATAATTTCTATTTTCGAAAACGCTCGGATTGTCTCCGTATCGATAGGTCACATTGATAAACTGTATTTCTTTGAAATCCAAGTCAACGGGATCGTATTCATTTGATTCGATAGAATCATAATGATCGTTCACATGCTTGAAATGATGCAGTACATTCTCGGTTCTACCTATAAAATCAACTAAATTGGGCAACAACTCGATAATGCACGACACTTTCTCTCGATAGAGCATCAAAATGGTGAATGACGCAATAAACAACGTGGGATCTATTTTTTTCTGGAAAACGAGTCGAATTAAATGAAACAACGAAGCAAGAACTACACTGAAAATAATTATAGTCATGACTGTTAAGTGACCATTTGTAAGTGAATAATATCGTTTCGCTAAATTAAAGTTTTGATTTCCGAGCGCGGCAAAATCACGTATTTCTTCATTGGTTTGCCCTCGATAAATAACCTTGTCGACATTGTTTAGCAAGTCGATTAAGTGAATGTCCGTTTCGGATATTTTCTTTTCGTATTCATCGTTTGAATCAATAATGTTCTGGAGATGATATAGCCAATAGGATGTTAAACATACGTTGCCGACAAAAAAGATGAGTCCGTAAAACGGATTGATGTAGGTAAAATACACTGAAGATACGACCAGGTAAATAAAGGTCGGTAGCAATTCTGAAATGATCGTGTAGGAAATAAAGTAGTACATATCTACAATGCGGTTGATGGGAGAATTGAGTTTACTGAAGTTTGTTTCACTAAACTTTTGGTTATTGGTCGAAAGAAGCAAACTTACAATTTCCGTCCGAACCCAGGGACGAATTTTGGTGAGCAATTCATTGTTGAAATAGTACCATAAATAATAAAGCAGCACAAACACTAGACATGCACCCGCGTAAAACCAAAAGTATCGATAGCTCGTTTTTTCTTGGTTGCTTTGCACACTTGTCATCAATTGCGAAGAAAGAGTGGCAATGCCGTTGGTTTGAAGTATGCTCGAAGCGAGACTGACCGCAAATAAAGCCAAAGCGTACCATTTCTCTTCCGTAAAATACTTCGCGCCCAAATACATGATAAAGTTCATAATATATCTAAAAGGATATATATATTTCAAAGTAATGGTCAAATCGAATCTCAACTCGCAAATAGAATATGCAGAAACCAAGCATTTAGACGAAGAAGACAAAAAGCATCAAACCTCTTTTTATTTAATTGATCTAAAAGCGACACATTCGGAACGTCGCAAGAACTACATCATCGGATTAGGATCCCTACACAAACAATATTCAAAGAATTTCGGTATTTCCTATTTCCCTATTTATTTGATTAGCGCGAAAAAGAGAGTAAAAGCGAAAATCGGCGTCTTTGAAATCGAAGACGATCACGTCTTGAAGCTGTTGGATACAAAAACCAATGACGTGGATATCGAAAAGATTGGCGAGCCTTTACTTTTTTCATTTGCAACAGATGAGTTGTTGACGAAATATGGCTGCAGCACTTTGGACGAGAAACCAGATTCCACCGAGGACCTTATTAAAGGCATGGAAAAAATGCACGTCAACGTTCAGGGCAATACAGAAATCGATAAGGATTCCACCGAGGACATAATTCAAGGCATGGAGAAAATGCACGTCAACGTTCAGGGCGATACAAAAATCGATAAGGATTCGACCGAAGACATTATTCAAGGCATGGAGAAAATGAAAATCGATAAACCTGTGCAAGACGATAATTCGATCGAAGACATTATCCAAGGCGTGGATAAAATGAATATCGAAGACCATCCTGATGATTCAGACGATGATTTTACCTTGCCTCGGAAAACAGCCTCGACAAACGATCTGTTTATCATAGACAAAGATATTTCTCAGTTGGCCATGTTGGAAACGGAAACCGAACAAATTGCAAAGGAGTATCGAAAAGAGTACAAGGAAGACAAGACACGCGTGGATCGTGATAATAAATGGCTCACTGATTTTATGCAAAACGGTCACTATTTAATTCATTCCACTGCAAGCAACGGCAATTGCTTCTTTGATGCATTACGATTAGCCTATGCACAGAATGGACACATCACTACGGTCGGTAAGTTAAGAAAATTGTTGTCCGATGAGGTACATGAATCAATGTTCCAGGATCACAAAACCCTTCAAGAAGAAATGCACAAAAATATTCTCGACGAGGAAATGATAATAAAAAACAAAACTCTTGAAATTCAAACCAAGAAAAAAGAACTCGATCAGTTGTCCGATGCAAAACTTCACAAGGACAAATTGGCAGAAGTCAAAAAATCCATGGATGAACTTGCCGTATTGAAACCTAGATTAGAGGTTTCGAAAACGTTGTACGAAGATTACTCTTTTCTAGAAAATATTAACGATCTAGATTCTTATCGAAAATACATGCTCACTTCTAACTTTTGGATCGAAAGTTCCAAAATCCCCCTCATCGAAAAAGCTTTGCAATTAAAATGCATTATTTTTCAAAATGAGGAAGAAGTGACTATTCAATGTTCCGAAAATCTACCGAATCAAGAAGCATTTCATCCCAAAAACTATGTTCTCTTGCATTACAAAAATGATCATTATGAACTCATTTCATACAAGAAAAAAAAATTGCTGGTACATTCAGAGCTGCCTTACGATTTAAAGGTGAAAATAGTGAAAAGATGCATGGAAAACATTTCTTTTGCCGGCATATATAATCAAATTCCTGAGTTTATTCAATTTCAAAACGATTTAGGAGTGGTCACTTCGCACAAGAAAAGCAGTCCAGATGAGGCCCAAAAGGAAGCATTGGAGTATGGCTACGATGCTTCCATTGAGTTTTCTTATTTTAGCGCGTCGAATACAGCAAAAGCTCCTGGAAAGGGGAACTCTGAGAAAATCCCACCCACGGAAGAAAGTAAGTATAAACAACTTCAGACGGAATTCGGAGAATGGCGCAAAATGTTAGACGATTCATGGAGCAAAAGTTATTTTCAACTCGATGGACTTCAATGGAGCTCTATCAAGCATTATGTCTTTGCCACAATCAACTTTAAACGGGATTTGAGTAACACAAAACTTTCCAAGTACGCGGAGCAGTATAATAATATGTACTTGTCGTTTGCATACCAAGCCAAAGACTCGAACGAACCAGGAAATCAAGAGTTTGCTGTAGCTATTCGAAGCACTCAATCGGCAGCGGCCAACAAGAAAGGAAAAGAACCCGGCGAGGCTGGGAAGTTTTACGATTTGTTTCGCCAACTTCCCAAACATACAGA
>Ga0209551_1000798_pt1 | contig 11855 bp, 16 predicted proteins | sample LauGreSuBDMM15SD_2_FD_187568 | JGI IMG/M metagenome (GOLD analysis project Ga0209551, IMG submission 187568) | Freshwater lake microbial communities from Lake Michigan, USA - Su13.BD.MM15.SD (SPAdes) (version 3) | ecosystem: Environmental > Aquatic > Freshwater > Lake | place: Lake Michigan, USA... | reverse complement strand
GTCTATCATCTGTGGATGTATCTCCATAATAAGTAACAACAGATTTATCTCCATATTCTTTTTTAATTGCTTCAACAATAACTTCTATATCATATCTATAATGAGCCCAGATAACTGCTTTACCTTCCATTTCAGATAATACGTCCATCAATTCATCTAATCTGTTACTAGCTATCTTTTGTATTTGACCATCATCAGATTTAAAATGACCACAAGTTATTTGATGTAATCTCATCAATTGAGTTATAACATTGTGAGTAGTTGTTAACTTACCATTCAACGTTGCAAGGGCAATTTCTTTCATTTGTTTGTAAACTTTTCTTTGTTCTTCTGTTAATTGAATTGTTCTTCTCATGTAAGTTTTAGGTGGTAGATCTAAACAATCGTCTTTTAATACTCTATGTGAGAAGGGCTTTATTTTCTCTGATAATTCACTAAGATTTCTATAACCAACTACAATTTCTATTTGTCTTCCATTAACCATTATTTTACGTGTTAATGCATATCTTGTTCTAAAACTATAATAAGATTGTTGATCTAATAACCAAGGATCAAGAAACCAACACTGTGTATACAGATCTAATGGAGATTTAGTAACAGGAGATCCTGTTAATATTCTTTTATATGTAACATTTTTTCCTAAAGCTATTATGTTTTTTGTTCTTGCAGCGCCTGGATTTTTTATTGTAGTAGATTCATCTATTGCCATTAAAGTTTGATGACAGCTTAAAAATTTTTCTGCAAACTGTTTTCCTTTTTTTGTAGATAGTGCCTCAACATTCATAATTAAAATATGAAGATCATGATCTGATTTAAATAATACTCCTAATTCTTTTTCTTTTGATTTGCTTGCAGTAGATTCCCACAACACCATCTTTTTCTCTATGTGATCTACCATGTGAGTTGGTATCTCAGAGTCAAACCAGTTCTTGTAAACACCTTTGGGAGCTATGATTAAGGCGCCATTTATAAGGCCTTTGTCATATAGTATTGACATATTATCTATTAATACTTTAGACTTACCGGTCCCCATTTCCATAAAATAAGCAAATACTTTCTTATCCCAAGACATCTCTAATGCCTTTAATTGATGCGCAAATGGCTTTGTCTTAAACTTAAAATGCATATATAATACTTAGTTCTTTCTATTGATTAGCTATATAGATTAATATACAACAAGTCAAGAATGGAAAATAATAAAGTATACGTTATACAAGATGTACCCGGCACACGAGAAGGAAGACCAAAGATAAATATTATTGGTGCTTCACAGTTTGGTTCACTAAAAGTTCTTCTACCGGAAAATGCACAGATTATATTAAGTGCAGGACCTGTTGTATTTAAGTTACGACAGTTGCTAAAAGACTACACTGAAAAAGATTATTTACTACTTACAGGTGATCCTGCAATAATTGGAGTTGCCTGCTCTGTTGTTTCTGATATAACCAACGGCAAGTATAAACTTTTAAAATGGGATAAACAAGAAAGGAGATATTATCCAATTGAAATTGACTTGTATCAAAAATCTGAAACAAGCACTTGACAATATTATTTTAAGGGATTATAATATAAAGAATATACAGAATAGAAAGGTAATAATATGACAATAAACTTTGAACAAGACCGAGTAGAATCAGTAACACAAATTGATGCTGCAAAAACTTTATCGGATAAAGTTTTAAAATTAAAAGATTTAGAAGACGAAATTTTTAACGCAGAAGAAAGTATTAATAAATTAAAAGAACAAGCAAGAATACTTTCACAAGTAGAAATTCCTATTATGATGCAAGAAATGCACATTACAAAATTAAAGCTAAAAGATGGTGAGTCTGTAGAAGTAAAACCTTTTTACAGTGCAGCTATTATTCCTGAAGTTCAGGAACAAGCTTTTACATGGCTTCGTAACAACGGCTTAGGTGATATCATTAAAAATGATATCACTGTTACCTTTGGTCGTGGCGAAGATAACAAGGCGGCACAATATGCTGTCCTTGCGCGAGGTCAGGGGTTTGAGCCAGTCCAGAAAGTTGGCGTTCATTCCCAGACACTCAAGGCTGTGGTCAGAGAGCGTATCGAATCTGGACGTGATATGCCCTCTGATCTATTTAAAACGTTTGCAGGTAACCAGACAAAAATAACTAGGAGATAATCGATGCAAGAAACGAGAAACGAGAAACAAGTAGCAATAAAGAAAGACGCGCCGTTGCCTTCAACAATACTGTTTGAAGGAGATGCGCACGCAGGTTTTGAAAATGTAAGACAATCAAGTGTTGCCTTACCTATTTTAAAACTTTTACAAAACGGATCAGCAGAAGCACAGAAGCGAAACCAAGCTTATGTGGAAGGTGCTGAACCGGGAATGCTGTTAAATACTGTAACTAAAAAAGTATATGACGGCGGCAAAGGAGTTGATGTAATTCCTTGTCATTATAAATTGGAGTATCAAGAATGGTCAGATTTTGGAACAGGCTCAGGAAGACCTGAACAAATATACCCAGATACTTCTGACATCTTAACTAAAACTACAAAAGATCAAATGGGTAAAGATAGATTACCAAACGGTAATTATATTCTTACAGTTGGTCAACATTTTGTAATTGTATTAAGTGGAGATGGTACTACAGAAACTGCTCTTATATCTATGAGTTCTTCTCAAGGTAAAATTAGTAGAAAATGGAATACTATGATGATGCAAATTACTTTAGAAGGTAAGAGTGGTTTATATACTCCTCCATCATTTAGTCACATATACAAAATAAATACTATATTGAATTCCGGTAAAGGAAATCAATGGTATGGATACAACATTACAAAAGTTGGTCCTGTGGGTGACACTGCTATGTATGAAAGAGCAAAACAGTTCTATCAAAGTTTAGCAAATAATAAGTAAATACTAAGTGGGGTGATAGAAATATCACCCCAATACATTGAGAGTGGATATGTTAGAAAGGTTTAAGCAGATATTTTCTGGTCTTGAAACTTCTTACGGTCAAACAAAAATGACTGGAGAAATTAGAGATGATGGAAAAAATGAAGCAGAATCAGTAACAGCACATAAACCTGTAACAGATATGTTATGGCAAAAACATTTAAATGGTGAATTTCCAGCATTAGGAATTGTTCCTATTAGGCAAGACAGTAGATGTAAATGGGGATGTTTAGATGTTGATGTTTACGATTTAGATCACAAAGAATTAATTACAAAAATAAAAAATAAAAATTTACCCTTAATAGTTTTTAAATCTAAATCAGGAGGTGCACATATATTTTTATTTGTAAAAGAATTTGTTCCAGCATCTTTAGTTAGAGAAAAATTAAAAACAATGGCAGCAATGTTAGGCCATGCCGGTAAAGAATTATTTCCAAAACAAGATTATATACTTGCAGATAAAAACCAAGTTGGTAGTTGGTTAAATGTTCCATATCATGGTGGTGATGAATCTGTAAGACGCGCGCTAGGAGATGACGCAGAACTATTAACTTTAGAAGAGTTTTTTAAATTGTATGATAAAAAAGTTTTATCTGAAAAAGATTTAATACAATGGAAAGAACTTATAACAACAGAAAATGAAGATTTATTTGAAGCTCCACCTTGTTTAGTTACATTATTATCTGACAAAGTTCCTCAAGGTAAAAGAAATGACACTATGTTTAATGTTGGTGTTTACTTAAGAAAAAGATTTCCAGATTCATGGAAAACTAAATTACATAGTTATAATTCAAAATATATGAATCCACCAATAGATGATAATAACCTTGAAAATACAGTTATTAAATCTTTGTTAAATAAAGATTATCGTTATAAATGTAAACAAGAACCTATTAGAAGTTTTTGTGAATCAAAGATTTGTGTTAAAAGAAAATTTGGTGTAGGAGAAAATGTTCCAACACCGGAAATAGAAAGAATAGAAAAATATCCATCACATCCAACAATTTATATTGTTTATCTTGATGGTAAGCCAGTTGAAGTAGACAGAGCTACACTTCATGAATTTGATAAATTTTCTATGGAAGTAATGGATCAATTAAATCAAGTGTTAATGCCAATAGGTAAGATGATTTGGAAAAAACTGTTACATAAAATTATGTCCAATAAAGATACATTTAAAATATTAGAAGTTCCACAAGCAGCAAGACTTGACTATCAACTAAAAGAATTACTAGGAGATTTTTTAACAAGAGCAACTGGTAAAAGCATGGAAGATGTTAAAAGAGGAATTCCATTTACAGAAAATGGTTATAGTTATTTTAAATATCAAAGTTTTGATAAATATTTAAATAGAACTAAGTCATGGAGTTTGCCAAAAGCAAAGACGCAAAAAATGTTGGAAGATGTTTTTAAAGCAAAAGAAGATTTTCCAAAATTAGAAGAGAAGACAATGAGAGTGTGGAAAGTTGAAACAATAAATGTTGAGAAACCAATTATTACGAACAACAAATTAAAGGAGCCATCATTTAAATGAGTAGAACAATTATTCCAGGACCTCCAGGAACAGGTAAGACATATCATTTAATAAATAATTATTTAAAAAAAGAAATTGAAGAACATAAAATTTCTGCAGATAAGATTGCTTATTTAACTTTTAGTAACGCTGCAACTAATGAAGCAAGGAAAAGAATATTATCTGCGTTTCCTACTGTTAAAGATTTTCCATTCATATGTACAATGCATTCCTTAGGAACAAGACAATTAAATATAGATACAAATACACAATTACTTAAAGATGAAAAATGGAATGCATTTAAAAATTTTTCACAGATATGCAAAGATTTATCTTTTGATTCATATTTTGATCCTTACACAGAAACTACTACATATAAAAATGATCACATGAAAATTATTGAATACTCAAGATGTAAAAAAATATCTATCATGGATGCTGCAATAGAATTAGATAAACAATATAGTGTAGATACATGGTTAACAGAACAAATTGATGCCGATTTAAAATCATACAAGAAACAAACCGGGATGATTGAGTATTCCGATATGATTAAACAGTTCATTGAGAAAGACAAATGCCCTCCACTCAGCGTTGTCTTTTTGGATGAAGCACAGGATCTGAATCCTCTGCAATGGGACATGTTCAATTACATTGAATCACGATGTGAGCGATCATACATTGCAGGGGACGACGATCAAACGATCTATACGTTTCAAGGTGCTGATCCAAATATATTTATAAATTTAAAAGGAGATGTGGATGCAAGAATTGAATCAAGAAGATGTCCAAGGGTCATACATAGAAAAGCATTAGACATATTGCAACATGTAGAAAATAGAATGATTAAGAGTTGGTTACCTAGAGATGCAGAGGGTAAAATTTTTGAAGATCAAACATTAGATAATATTGATTTTAGTAAAGATGAGTGGATGATTATTGCAAGAACAAATCAAATGTTAAATCCAATCAAAGCACATTTAACTAATTTAAATTTAAGATTTGATAGTAAGACAAATACTTTATTATCAGATGAATTATTAGAGGCCTATCAAGTATGGAATAGACTAAATCAAGGTGCAACTGTTGGCGCTGAAGAGGCTAAGTCCGTGTACAAAGTATTAAATTACAACATGAAACATGTTGATTATGGATTTTCTAGTGGCAAATCGTTAGATACTGTAGACTTTGTAGACATTGATGATCTAATGTTAAATCACGGGTTACGAGTAACGGGAAGCTGGGAGCAATTAAATTTTAAAGAAGATACAAAATCATATATTAAATCATTATTAAGTAGTGGTGATGATTTATTTAAACCTGCAAGAATTAAAGTATCCACAATACATGGTGTAAAAGGTGAAGAATGCAAAAATGTAATCTTATATACAGGAATAGAAAAGATTATATATGATGCAGCATTAAGAAATCCTGATCCTGAACATAGATTGTTTTTTGTGGGTGTAACACGTGCAAAAGAAAATCTCTATATCATGCAACCAGATATGGATGATTATTATAACTATACAATAGGAGATCCAATACTATGAGTAACAAAACATTCTTTAAACAAATTGGGGGGGCTCATTATAAAACAATGCGGATACAGCCTTCTCACTTTATAAATGAAAATAATTTACCTTTTGCAGAAGGTAATGCAATTAAATACATTTGCAGACATAAATTAAAAGGTAAGAAAGAAGATATACTAAAAGCAATACATTATTTAGAAATGATAATCGATAGAGATTACAATAATGTTTAGAGGAAGAAAAAAAATGATATTTCATATGGGGTTATTAACCTGCATGTGTGTACTTTGTTATTTGATTATGATATTATAAATGATGTTTGAAGCTCAGAAAGAATGGATTTGTCCAGAAAATTATCCCGATCTAAAAGGATATAAATACATTGCAATAGATTTAGAAACTAAAGATCCTGAATTAAAATCAAGAGGATCAGGAGCAGTATCCGGTAAGGGCAACATTGTTGGTATTGCCTTAGCAGTAGAAGGATGGTCCGCATACTATCCAATTGCACACGAAGGTGGGGGTAATTTAGAAAAAGAAAAAGTAATGGCATGGATTAAAGAAGTTTGTGAATTGCCTAATGTAAAAATATTTCATAATGCAATGTATGACGTGTGCTGGCTTCGAGCGGCGGGGATCCGAATCAAAGGACATATTGTAGATACAATGGTTATGGCATCATTGATTGATGAGAATAGATTATCTTACACATTAAATAGTATTTCATATGAATTTTTAGGTGAAGTAAAAGACGAGAAGACATTGATTGAAGCGGCTCAATCATGGGGAATAGATCCTAAATCTGAAATGTATAAACTTCCTGCAATGTATGTAGGTAATTATGCAGAGAAAGATGCAAAGTTAACATTAGAATTATTTAAAGTTTTATCACGCGAGATACAAAAACAAAATCTACAAAACGTATTTGATTTAGAAACACAATTGTTCCCATGTTTAATTGATATGAAATTTAAAGGTGTAAGAATTGATACAGATAAAGCACAACAATTGAAACTACAATTAGTAAAACAAGAGAATGAATTATTATTAAAAGTAAAACAAGAAACAGGGATAGAAGCGCAGATTTGGGCAGCAAGAAGCATTGCAGAAATTTTTGATAAATTAAAATTAAGTTACGAAAGAACTGAGAAATCATCTGCACCATCTTTCACTAAAAATTTTTTACAAGAACACAAACACCCTATAGTCCAAATGATTGCTAAAGCAAGGGAAATTAATAAAGCTCATACAACTTTTATAGACACAATTTTAAAATTTAATTACAAAGAAAGAATACATGCTGACATCAATCCAATAAGATCAGATCAAGGTGGAACTGTTACCGGTAGATTCTCTTATGCTAATCCTAATCTCCAGCAGATACCAGCAAGAAACAAGGAACTAGGACCTATGATTAGATCGTTATTTTTACCAGAAATTGGACATAAATGGGGTTGTTTTGACTATTCACAGCAAGAACCAAGACTTGTTGTACATTATGCGGCAACAACTGAACCAATTTGTTTTGATGAATCAGTTACAAAAATAGTAAATGAATTTAAAAACAATCAAGCAGACTTTCATAAAACAGTTGCTGATATGGCAGGTATATCTAGAACTCAAGCTAAAACAATTAATCTTGGATTATTTTATGGAATGGGAAAAGCAAAATTACAAGCTGAACTTGGATTAAATACAAAAGCAGAAGCTGAATTATTGTTTAATCAATATCATAACAACGTTCCATTTGTAAAAGAACTAATGAATAAGACATCTCAGTTTGCACAAACTTCAGGATCAATTGGAACTTTACTTGGTCGTCGTTGTAGATTTAATAAATGGGAACCAGCAACATTTGGTATGCATACACCCATGACATTTGAAGAAGCAGAAAGAACTTATGGGCGTGGAAGAATAAGAAGAGCTATGACTTACAAAGCATTAAATAAATTGATTCAAGGGTCAGCAGCTGATATGACTAAGAAAGCAATGTTGGATTTATACAGTGAAGGAATCATTCCTCACATACAAATTCACGATGAATTAGATATTTCTGTTATAGATGACAATCAAGCAAAGAAGATTGTAGAAATAATGGAAAGCGCCGTTACTTTGGCAATTCCCAACAAAGTAGATTACGAAAGCGGTGAAACGTGGGGAGATATTTATGGTTGATTATGTCTTATTTAAATGCAAACATACCACCAATTTATTGTAAAATACGAAGGGAGTATTTATATGACTTACGAGAACATAAAGGCGAAGTTGAAGATTGTGTGGTCTTTGCTATTGCAAGCATTCCAGGGCGTGCAATCTTATTTCATGCTTTACTTACGAATGGTGCAATATATTGGAGGCTTCCTATCAGTGCTTTTCTTCAAGGAAGAAACAGCGGTACTGTGCATCAAGGAGAAATGGAATCTCCAGATCTCGAAGATCTTGAGCTATGGAATTCATTTAGTTATTATCCTGCTATTACTACTTTTGATTTTTTAATTGGACAACGCTGTAAATATTTAGGTAAAGATAAAAAATTTATACATGGTGAATATTTATTTACAATTGATTGGGCACATCCAGAACCTAATATCTTGGATACTGAACATTCCGAAATACCTGACCAACATAAGTGCGCGCATATTTTGGCTCTTGATAACGGTAATTATGCAGCTCAGCCTAATAATCGTATTTTGTGGAGTATTAGCAGCTTTACTACTTCTAAACATTGGCCAGATTATAAAGTTACAACTACAGAATGGAATGTTGAAAACAAAGGTTGGCAATTAGAAGATACTGATGATATGTTTTATCAAGTAAACGAAATGAATGCACCAAAAGTTAAACAAGAGTAATTGTATTAACAATCTGACAGTTGGATGCTGTCTCTCAAATCACTGTAAATGCCATGATAATCAAGACTACAATAATAAGATATTTGATGATAGCTCTAGCAGCATTTGTATTAGGTACATTCTTCCCCAATCCAGCCGCCAAGAACAAGGCTCAGGGTGAAGCAATAACCTGGGCCAAGAAGATAGGATTCGGACCTCCAAGGTTTGAGTATTCAAACGACAAAGAATTCACATCCTCCCTTAAAAACTGCATAGACTACCTAAATTTTAACATCCCAAGAAGACAAAGAATCAACACAGAACTAATAGTGGCTCAGGCTATTGTAGAAAGCGACTATGGTAGGTCAAGATTTGCACGAGAAGGCCATAATCTGTTTGGCATACGTGTATGGTCAAAAGAGGGAATGCTACCCTTATTACAACCTGAATCAATAGAATGGCGTGTAAGGGTCTTTAAAAACAAATGCGAATCTGTTAAGTATTACATTGAAATTCTAAATACAAAAAAAGTGTATGCAGAATTTAGAAGAGTTAGAGAGATTACATTGAATAGAGATCCTATTCAAATGGCTAAAACCTTAGATAACTTTTCTACAAACAAACAATACGAGAAATACGTAATAGAAGTTATTAATAAATTAAGAAATGAAACTAAGTGAGAATTTTACATTAGACGAATTAATAAAATCCCAAGAAGCAATTAGACTTGGTATAGCTAACGAGCCTCAAGACGAACATATAACTAATTTAATTTTGTTGTGTAAGAATATATTACAACCAATTAGAAATCATTTTAAAATTCCAGTATCTATTTCTTCCGGCTACAGGTCAGCAGCGCTATGCGAGGCCATAGGATCGAGCAGCGAGAGTCAACATACAAAAGGACAAGCAGCAGATTTTGAGATATTTGGTGTACATAATAAGGATGTAAGTGATTGGATTGTACAAAATCTTGATTATGATCAATGTATACTTGAATTCTGGACTCCTAGCGACCCTAACTCTGGATGGATTCATTGTAGTTATAACGATGCAGGTAATAGAAAATCTTATTTGAATGCACAGAAATTAAATGGTAGAGTTGTTTATACAATAATGTAATGCAAAGATTAAAATTTAATTCACAACTGTACGTCGACAACGTTCTAGGCATTTGTCCTGAATGTAAAGAAGAAGCATTTTTAGTAGCTATTGTAGTAGATTATTATAGATGCACAAACTGTGGTGAAGATACTAAACAGTTTGTTAATGGAGTTATAAAATATATGAAATTAAAAGAATCAGATAAAGAATACATAAAGAAGCATGGCAAGAAAAGTTAATTTAGGTAATGGTAAGTTCATAGAACAAACCAATAAAAAACGCCCAGGACGACACTCTAAAAGCCCTAATAAACGTAATAGTAGAAAAGAATACAAAGGTCAGGGAAGAAAACAATAGACTTGACTTACTTAATGTAATATCCTATATAATAGGAAACAAACAAGAAAGGTACAAATGACTGACTTTAGTAAGTATAAAAACATAACTGTCGATAATGACACTTATGGATTAGTCACAAAACTTCAAACTAAACTTAAAAGAGATATTAAGTTAAGCAGAAGCCAAGTAATAAAAACATTAGTTAACGAGAAAGCAAGAACATTAAATGGTAAACTTTCAAAATAGTATAGAAGCAGATGAGCGTAAGTTAATTCCAGAGCAAAGACTTTGGAGAGCGGTGTTTAATCAAGCATTGCAAGATGCATTTAATAACACCTATGATCAAACCAACAAATTTGATAAACAAATGGCAAGAGACTGGATGAAAGAATTTAATTCAGATTTTGCTGATGTTTGTGAAAATGCTGGTTTTAATCCAATACAAGCTTTTACTAAAATTAAAAAATATAATTTAATTAGAAGTGGAATAGTAAACAAATGAGTGGAAAAATAATTTGTCCAAAGTGTAATGGTAATGGATATGTTTATTCATTTAACCATGACGACAGAAAAAAAATACCAACAGATTGTGATTACTGCCATAATCAAGGGGAAGTTGATATCACAGAAGATGTAATTAAAGACCTTGAACAAACAACGGTAATACAATGACTGTATCTGGTTATAAACGCGCAATAGCTAAACTATTAAAAGCTTATCATAAAAAATGGGATTGCTTTGGTAAACCTATTTCTAAAAAGAAAAGTAAAAAAAGAAACAGAAAAAAAATCAGTAGGACTTGTTAATGGACCCATTTGTTCAAGCAGTTATAATAGTAGTTATAGTTGTTGTAATAATAGAAATAGTTAAGTGGTATAAATAATGAATATAGAAAAACACGAAAAAAGTATTTGGGCATTAGTAATAATACTATGTTGGTTGTTAATGATTGTAGCCATTATTATTTACAAATGATTTTAAATATACTTAGAAAACTATCTGCAAAACTAGATCATTTAGTTTGGTATTTAGAAATGAAAAGAAAAAAGAAATGATTAAAGAAATTAGAACACCAGATCATTTATTTTTAGTATTAGAAAATGATACATTTATAACTGAATGTCTAGAAAGAGATGGTCATTGGGAAAAACCAACAATAGATGTTTGTAAAGAACATTTAAAAAATGATTCTTTTGTTATAGAAGTTGGCGCTCACATTGGCTCCCATACTGTTATACTATCTGACATATGCAAAGATGGAGTTATCTATTCTTTTGAAATGCAAAAATTAATATTTCAATTACTAAATGCAAACCTTCTTCTTAATACTTGTGGAAATGTTTTTAGTTATATGGAAGTAGTATCAGATGAAAACAAAATAGATTACGTTGGAGAAATAGATTATAAAAACATGAAAGAATTTAATAGTGGATACGCTTCATTAGATAGAGTTAAAGAACACCTAAGCTATCCAATCAATGTCATATCTTTAGATAATAAATTTTCAAAGATTAAAAGATTAGATTTAATAAAAATAGATGCAGAAGGCCATGAGGTCCCTATTTTAAAAGGAGCAGATAAATTAATTAAAAAATTTAAACCACTAA
>Ga0209551_1000795_pt1 | contig 11876 bp, 10 predicted proteins | sample LauGreSuBDMM15SD_2_FD_187568 | JGI IMG/M metagenome (GOLD analysis project Ga0209551, IMG submission 187568) | Freshwater lake microbial communities from Lake Michigan, USA - Su13.BD.MM15.SD (SPAdes) (version 3) | ecosystem: Environmental > Aquatic > Freshwater > Lake | place: Lake Michigan, USA... | reverse complement strand
ATACTCCCAAATCCAAGAAAATTCAAAGCCAGCAATTCTTCTTCATTTATTGAAAGAAGAAAAAGTAGAATTGTCAAAAGAATGCGATACTTGAATAAATTGGAATATTAAACAATGATTAAACAATCTTTTTTATTGCTCTTATTGGCAACAACGTTCGTTTTTTCTCAAAAAAAACCTGCCGAAATCGGACTTGTTTTAGAAAATGACTTGTACACCTCTTCCGTAAACGATCAATATTACACCAATGGGTTTGAATTGTTTTACCGTTTTTTAAATAAAAATCAAAATCCTAAAATCAATAAAAAAATTACTGAATTCAAACTGGGTCAATACATTTACAATCCTCAAACCACCGATGCAGACAACTTTTTCTTCAACGATCGTCCGTTTGCAGGTTACTTATTTGGAAGAGCTGGCGTTTTTAAATACTATGGAAACGAAAATGTTTTAAAACTTAATTTTCAATTGGGTTTTGTGGGGCAAAACGCTTTTGGCAAAGAAACGCAAACGCTTTTTCATAGTACTTTTGGGTATAAGAAAGTGCGAGGATGGCAATACCAAATTCACAATGCTTTGTCCGTGCAAGGAAATATTTTTTACTCAAAAAATATAATTTCTGGACAAAAAAGTAGCAATTTTGATTTAAACTTTGTTGGAGAAACCAATTTCGGAACTACCAAGACAGGCGCTACGTTGGGCGTTTTATCGAGGTTTAGTTTGAAAAAATTGCTTCCTATTTACAACTCCAATCTATATAATGCCGCCTTAAATCAGGATAAAATGGTTTATAAAAACGAAAGTGAATTCTATTTTTACATTAATCCATCCGTAAATTATCAACTTTATGACGCTACTATCCAGGGAAGTTTTTTTAATGATAATAGTCCAATTACGTTTCCGTTAATGCCTTTTAGGTTCAATGGCGAAGCTGGATTTAAATACCGTAAAAACAACTGGAATCTTTCTTATCTTTTTGTTTACAGAGGCCAAGAAGCAAAAAATATTGTGATAAAAGGTTATTTTTATGGCTCGATTGGGGTTGGTTATTTGTTGTAAACTATATACCTGTAATTAGTTATTATTACTGTAATTGGTTTTTATATCGCATTTTATGATGGAAATCAAATTGTTTTTTTACTTTAGTTGTTATATTTAAGACAAAAAAATGGCAAAAGAACCTTTCGCAGCAAAACTAACATCAATTTGGATAGGGGGATTTTTCTTTTGGATTTTAAAAGGATTCAGAGGAAAGTTAATTGATCAATTCATTAAAGAATATGAAAATCGAAATATTTGGATTGGTTATATAATCATTTTAATCCTTATCGCTATTATACTCTTTCTACTGGTGAAAAATGAAGTTAGAGAGATGTAAGCAATTATGGTTGTGCTCCCAAGTTAGTAATGGTATATTTTAAATTTATTTAACTATTTAAAAAATAAGTTTAATAATAAAAAATATTCATTTGTTTTAAAAACAGCATCTTAACAACAAAACTCCAATAAAAAATCCCGTCGAAACGGGATTTCATGTTTATCTTAATTCATTGTTTTGAATCAAATCGAGGTATAAATTGATTTTGTCTTTTAGTTCTTTTCGTGGTGTAATGAAATCTAAAAAGCCATGTTCCAATACAAATTCTGCCGTTTGGAAACCTTCTGGTAATTCTTTTCCAGTAGTGTCTTTTACCACTCGTGGCCCTGCAAAGCCAATCAAAGCGCCTGGTTCAGAAATGTTAACATCTCCTAGCATCGCATAAGAAGCTGTGGTTCCACCCGTAGTTGGATCTGTACACAAAGAGATATAAGGAATTTTTGCATCTGCCAATTGTGCTAATTTAGCCGAAGTTTTTGCCAGCTGCATCAACGAATAAGCCGCTTCCATCATTCTAGCTCCACCCGATTTTGAAATCATTACAAATGGCACCTTATTTTTGATAGAATAATCAATTCCTCGTGCAATCTTCTCTCCTACTACTGCTCCCATCGAGCCACCAATAAAAGCAAAATCCATGCAACAAACCACCAATTCTTTTCCTTTAGAAAGTCCAACTGCTGTTCGAACCGCATCTTTAAGTTGCGTTTTTTCTTGTGCATCTTTCAATCGGTCTGCATATTTTTTGGTATCCACAAAATGCAGAGGATCTTTAGAGGTCATTTTTGCATCTAATTCTTTGAATTCACCATTGTCAAACAAAATATCAAAATATTCTTTGCTGCCAATTCTCACATGGAAACCATCTTCTGGGCTTACCCAAAGGTTACGTGCCAATTCATCCGCATCGATAATTTTTCCTGTTGGCGATTTGTACCACAACCCCTTTGGAACATCTTTTTTGTCTTCTGTTGCGGTGGTGATTCCTTTTTCCGTTCTTTTAAACCAAGCCATATTTTTAAAGTTTAGTTGATGGTTGATAGTTAATGGTTGACGGTTAATGGTTGGTCTAAATCAGTGTAAACCGACAACTAACAACCGACAACTAATAACTACAAAGTATTCACATTATTCAAATCTGCGAATGCTTGTTCTAGTCTTTTGTTGAAAGTCATTTCGCCCTCACGCAACCATTTTCTTGGGTCGTAGTGTTTTTTGTTTGGTGCTTCTGGACCTTCTGGGTTTCCGATTTGGGCATTTAAATAAGCAATATTGTGAGTCATATAATCACGAATTCCTTCTGTGAAAGCAAATTGCAAATCGGTATCGATGTTCATTTTAATTACACCGTAAGAAATACCTTCTCTAATTTCTTCTAAAGTGGAACCTGATCCTCCATGAAAAACAAAATCTACTGGGTTGTGACCCAAATTGAATTTTTGCTGCACATAGTCTTGAGAGTTTTTCAAAATTTTTGGCGTCAATTTCACGTTGCCTGGTTTGTAAACACCATGCACATTTCCGAAAGCTGCTGCAATTGTGAAGCGAGGACTTATTTTGGATAATTCTTCATAAGCATAAGCTACTTCTTCTGGCTGCGTATATAATTTTGAGCTATCTACATCAGAATTGTCAACGCCATCTTCTTCCCCACCCGTAATTCCTAATTCTATTTCTAATGTCATTCCCATTTTTGACATTCTAGCCAAATAGGTTTTACAAATTTCGATGTTTTCTTCGATTGGTTCTTCCGACAAGTCAATCATGTGAGAAGAATATAAAGATTTTCCTGTTTCAGCAAAATGCTTTTCAGAAGCATCTAAAAGTCCATCAATCCAAGGCAATAATTTTTTTGCACAATGATCGGTATGTAAAATTACAGTAGCGCCGTAAGCTTCTGCAAGCGTATGAATGTGTTTTGCACCCGCAATTCCACCTGCAATCGCTGCCTTTTCACCAGCATTAGACAAACCTTTTCCAGCATTAAACTGAGCGCCACCATTTGAAAACTGAATGATTACAGGTGCATTTAACTTCGCTGCTGTTTCTAAAACACCATTGATCGTGTCTGAACCAATTACGTTTACTGCCGGAAGTGCAAATCCTTTTTCTTTTGCATAAGCAAAAATTGCTTGAACTTCGTCTCCTGTTGCAACTCCAGGTTTAATGTTGTGTGCCATTGTGTGTTTGTGTTTAAAATTAAGGTTACAAAATTAAGAAATAAAATTAGAATGGATAATTTATTCCGATATTTAAGACAGAGTTAGCAAAATTGTAGTCTCTAAACCATTTTTTGCCTGACAAATCTGCTGGATTATAGGTCTTAAAACCAAGATCTAGTCGCACTACAAAAAAGCTTAAATCGTACCGGAAGCCAAAGCCAGAACCAACGGCAGTGTTTTCTAATGATTTTATGCCGGTGAATGTATAAGTCTCGTCTTTTACGTTGTCTAGAACATTCCAAATATTTCCTGCATCGACAAAAAGCGCGCCTTTTAGACTATTAAAAATCTTGAATCTCAATTCTGCACTTGCCGTGAGTTTTAAATTCGCCTCATTAAAATCGTTTATGCCTCCACTACTTCCCGGACCAAGGCCATAAGGTTGCCAAGCACGAATATCGTTTGAACCACCCGCAAAATAACTTCGCGAAAATGGAATGTTATCTGAGTTTCCATAAGGAATGGCTAAGCCAAAAAATCCTCTGGTCGCAAAAACTTTTTCGCTTGCCAAATCCCAATGTTTAATGAATTCAAATTCTGTTTTGAGATATTGAGAATATTCGATATCGAAAATTGTTTTTTTTGTTTGTTGTCCATTTAGTGTTTTTGCGGCAGTCGCAAACAAAGACATTACGTTTCCTGCTGACTCAATTTTGGTTTTAAAAACATAAAAAGTATTGTCTTGCAAATTGGCTTTTGTGGTTTGAGTAAACGAAAAACTACTGGCTAAAATCAAATTATTTTCGGTCAAACGAACCCTTCTCTCTTCAATACTCCTGATTTTTTTATAATCTTTATCATTAGAACTTAAAACAGTATTCCCACTTAAAACATCGTTTATAAAGAATCCTGTTCCACCCTCATCAATGGTTAAATCTCCTTTACTATCCGTATAAGATGCGTTGGTGTTGTAAGACTTAGCATAAGCATTCAAGGCATTGTAAGAAGATTTGTAAACATTAAAATAATTGCCAACGTTAATATTATTGACATATTGCAAATTAAAAAGGTCGAACCTTGCAGCGTTGTTTTTTTTGGGTGTCCAATTGAAACTCATCGAACCTGTAAAATTTTCTTTGTCTAATCCAATGTTTTTTTGTTTGGCAAAACCTAAGTTTAAGGTAGTAAAAGGCAACATCGTTTTCGGAATAATTCTTTCTATTTTTATTGGAGAAAGCATTCGCGGAAAACTCAATTTTGTATCCAAACCATATTCTGAAATATTAAAAAATAAATTGTTTGGATTGTTAAAATCATTAGAAGAACCTATGTTTCCGCGCGCAGCAATGTCAAAAGTTTCTGCTCTATTGAATATGTTGCGAATGGTTAAACCCATACTTCCAGCGATTCCAAATTTTTGAATAATTGAATGTGTAAAATCAATGGTTGGTCGGAAACTGTATTTTTCTCGTGGGGTAAGCACAATTTTAGCAATCAATGAACTTCCTGTGCTATCGTTTTCGTCCAATTTATATTGAATGGATGGATAGTTAAATATCTTTAAATTGCTTAAATACCTCGAAGTTAAACTTGTTCTAACATCAGAATAGGTACTTCCGGGCGTAATAAAAATGGCATCTGTAATGGCATTTGGTTTGTATTTTAATTTTTTATAGCTGTAAAGATTGAATTTTTTAAAGGTGACAGAATCATTTACTTTCACTTGACTTTTATCAGTGGGCAAATCGGTATAAATATTTACTTCACTTATTTTGAATATTTTAAAAGGCTTAGTAACCGTAGAATCATTTTGACGGACCGCTTGATCAGAAATTAAAATGTCAACATTCGATTTATTGCTAGTTGCAATGGTATCAATATCAAAAGAAATATTACTTTGCTGAAAATAAAACGCACCATTATTTCTAAAATAAGTAGTGATTCGCTCTCGCTCAGCATCAAAATTTTCACTTTTAAAAACAGTACCTCTCTTTATTAAAGAAAGATTTTTTGTTTTCTGAAACAATGAATCTAATGCTGGTGATTGGATTTTTGTTTGGACAGTATCGATATAACAAACAGCTCCTTTTAAAACACTATAACTGACTTTGGCTTTTTTGGGACTTAAAGTATCAATTTTAAAATCAGCTTTTGAATGAAAATAACCATTATTAAAATAGTAAGAATTCAACCTCAACAATGATTTTTCACTTTTAAATTTATCAATTATAACTGGTGCTTCACCTGTTTTTTCCAAAAACTGATCCAAACCAGCATACAAAAAAGAATCTCCTTTTCGCTTGACTTGTTTGGCAGACAATAACCAAGTTTGCCTTTGGAGTTTTTTTGGATTTTTAATGAATTTTGCGTTGTAAGCCGAATCTGGATTCTTGCGTGCCAAGTTGAACAAATTCAGTCTAAATGGATAACCAAGAATTTTAGTGTTGGGTTTTTGATACAACAAGTTTTCAATTTCTTCTTGATTTACTTTTTTCCCATCAATTTTTATTTCGTTCTTGGTCAGCAAATATTTTCCGTTTGGAACTCTTTTTAACGAATTACAACCCGAATAGACCATTCCGATTAAAATAAATAAAACTATTTTTGTAACACTATTTTTCAAAGGTTGTGAAATATTTTAATCAAAAGTACATTATTTCTATGGTTAGTAAAAACCAAATAAAGTTAATAAGCAGTTTGCATCAAAAAAAATTTCGGCAAAGCCTGAATTTGTTCATTGCCGAAGGACAAAAAGTAATCCAAGAATTGTTGGATGCCAACTTTGTTTTAGAGCATCTTTATCAAACAGAGTCTTTGTTTTCGAACATTATTAGTGATAAAAAAACTTTGATTGATTTCAATGATTTGAAAAAAATAAGTGCTTTGACCGTTCCCAATAATTGTTTAGCTGTTTTTCAAACACCAAATCCAAAACCAATTATCGAAAAAGGATTACTAATTGCACTTGACGATATTCGCGATCCTGGTAATTTTGGCACCATTTTGAGGCTTTGCGATTGGTTTGGCATCGAGCAAGTTTTGTGTTCAAAAGCAACCGTAGATTTGTATAATCCGAAAGTGATTCAAGCCACAATGGGTTCTGTTGCACGAGTAAACATTAATTATTTGGACTTAAAACCATTTTTAGAAAACACAAAACTGCCTGTTTTTGGCACTTTTATTGAAGGTGAAAATATTTATAAAACCGATTTGCCAAATGATGGAATTATTGTGATGGGCAATGAAGCGAATGGAATTTCTTCTGAAATTGAGACAATGATAAATAGGAGATTAACCATTCCAAGATTTGGCAATTTACAAAAAACGGAAAGTCTAAATGTTGCAACTGCAACTGCAATTGTTTTGAGTGAATTTAGGAGAGGTTAATAGTGAAAACAAATCCAATTTAATTGGAATTGAACAAACTAAACTTACGATTTATCGATTTAATTAAAGAAAACCAAAATTATATTTCCCGTTTTTACCAACGGAAAATTTGACTTCAACTAATTTATATTGCGGAAGACATTAGTTTCAATAAAATAATTACTTTTAAAACTTTAAAATAAAAACCTAAAATGAAAAAACTATTTTTGTTAACCTTAATCTCAATTGGTTTGAACACTACTGCACAAAACATATTGTCACCCGAAATGCTTTGGAAACTTGGGAGAGTTTCTGTTATCGGAATTTCTAAAGATGCAAAATCGATCATTTATAAAGTGGCTATTCCATCGATAGAAGAAAATAAATCGAACTCAAAATTTTATGCTATTCCGGTTATCGGAGGAAATGCAACAGAACTAAAAGAAACAAAAGATTTAGTTTCCGACAAAAATATTTCGCCAGATGGCAAATACATTTTGTCTGACCAAACTGTAAAAATCAGCAATGTTCTAGGAAAAGATTTTTATCCAAATCTCGAAAAATCAAATGTCCAAATATATAACGGACTTGATTACCGCCATTGGGACACATGGAATGATGGGACACACAATCATGTTTTTTATGCTGAAAACATTGAAAAAGCAACAGCAATCGACATTATGCAAGACGAACCGTTTGATGCACCACAAAAACCTTCTGGAGGAGATGAAGATTATATATGGTCGCCTGACAGCAAAAGTATTGTGTATGTTTCTAAAAAGAAATTCGGTACCGATTATGCCATTTCAACCAACACCGATTTATATGAATATAATATCGAAACAAAAATCACCAAAAACTTGACCGAAAATAATTTGGGCTACGACACCAATCCTGCTTTTTCTCCGTCAGGAAATTTGACTTGGTTACAAATGAAACACGATGGCTATGAAGCAGATAAAAACGATATTATAGTTAGAAACAGAAATATTGACCTCAATCTTACCACTAATTGGGATGGTAGTGTGGACAATTTTATGTGGAGCCCTAATGGAAAAAACGTTTACTTTGTTGCCGCAATTGACGGCACAAAACAATTGTTTCAAGTCAATTATCCGGGTATGACAAAAATTGCTATAAATGTAAATCAAATTACAAAAGGCGATTTTGATGTTGCAGATATCATAGGGTTTTCTGGCGAGAACATCATTGTTACACGCACAGATATGAACTATGCAGCCGAAGTATATTCTTATAATTTAAAGAAAAATACTTGGTTGAAATTAACTGCTATCAACGATGATGCCTACAGCAAATTAACTTTACCAAAATACGAAAGACGATACGTTACTACAACAGATGGCAAAAAAATGTTGGTTTGGGTCATCTTGCCTCCTAATTTTGATAGAACAAAAAAATACCCAACACTTTTATATTGCCAGGGCGGACCGCAAAGTCCTTTAACGCAAAGCTATTCTTTCCGTTGGAATTTTTCTTTAATGGCTTCTCAAGGATATATTGTGGTTGCACCAAACCGCCGCGGAATGTACGGTCATGGTCAAGAATGGAACGAGCAAATTTCTAAAGATTGGGGCGGTCAAGTAATGGACGATTATCTTTCTGCCATTGACGATGTTGCAAAAGAAAGTTATGTAGACAAAACCAGACTCGGAGCTGTTGGCGCAAGTTATGGTGGCTATTCTGTTTTTCAATTGGCAGGAATTCACAACAAAAGATTTAAAACTTTTATTTCTCACTGTGGTGTTTTTAATTTAGAAAGCATGTCTGGCACCACCGAAGAAGTGTTTTTTACGAATTGGGATTTCGGCGGAAAATACTGGGAAAAAGACAATGCAATTGCTCAAAAAGCATTTTCTAAATTCAATCCAAAAAATAGTGTCGAAAAGTGGAATACGCCTATCTTGATTATTCAAGGCGGAAAAGACTATCGCGTGCCTATTGGGCAAGGACAAGAAGCGTTTCAAGCGGCACAATTACGAGGAATTAAAAGTCGATTTCTTTATTTTCCAGAAGAAAACCATTGGGTGTTGAAACCACAAAACGCAATGGTTTGGCAAAATGAATTTTTCAAATGGCTCAAAGAAACTTTGTAGTTCTTATTGAAAAATTCACTAGTTTTACTACTTGAAAATCAGAATAATTAAGAAAACGATAATTAAAAACAATTAAAATGTATAAATTCCCATTTAAATCCTTCGTTATTGCAACAGCAGTATTTGTATCAAGCAATAATTTTGCGCAAGATGTTTTGGTCAATTCACTCAAAGTCAATGCAAGCGAAAAGAGCAAAGAAAATTTTAAATTCACAGATGTTATTAATTTAGCCAATACTTCGGTAAAAAATCAAGGTTCATCGGGAACTTGTTGGAGTTATGCTGCCAACTCATTTTTAGAATCTGAAATGATTAGAATGGGAAAACAACCAGTTGAATTATCACAAATTTTTTCAGCAAGAAACGTATATTTAGAAAAAGGTAAAAACTATGTAAGAATGCATGGAGCAGTTTCTTTAGGTGATGGTGGTTCGCTTCATGACGTGCCTAATATGTTCAAAAAATATGGAGCTGTTCCGCAAGAAGTTTACACTGGTTTAAATTACGGAACTTCTAAAAACAAATTTGGTGAAATGGCGGCACTTACAGAAGGATTGTTGAAAGCTGCCGTTGCTAACCCTAATGGCGAATTGACTCCAAATTGGGAAAAAGCTTATGCAGCCGTTATAGATTCTTATTTAGGTCAAGTGCCAGAAAATTTCACTTTTAAAGGAAAAAACTATACCCCACAAACTTTTGCAAAAGAAATTGTAGGGATTAATCCAGATGATTACATCGAAATGTCTTCTTTTACAGATCATCCTTATTACACAAAAACGATGTTGATGGTGCCAGACAACTGGTCTTTTGATATGATTTATAATGTAAAAATGGACGATATGACCGATGTGATTGACAACGCTTTGAACAAAGGTTACACTGTAGCTTGGGCAACCGATGTGAGCGAAAAGAGTTTCAGTTGGAAAAATGGTGTTGCTTATGTGCCTACAAAAACAGCGGAAGACATGACTACAGAAGAAAAAGCTGAAATGTTTAACGGTCCAAAACCAGAAATGCAAATCACACCAGAAATGCGTCAAAGAGCTTTTGATAATTACCAAACTACAGATGATCATGGCATGCACATTGTTGGTTTAGCAAAAGACCAAGATGGAAAAGAATATTATATCGTAAAAAATTCTTGGGGAGCAACAAACGACTATAAAGGTTATTTATATGTGACTAAAAATTTCATTAAGTATAAAACCACTGCGCTAATGGTTAACAAAGGAGCAATTCCAGCTGCTATTGCTAAAAAAATGGGTGTTTGATTTTTTGTTGAAAATTAAAAATAGTATCTAAATCTAGTTGATAAAATGATTAATAAAAAAGTAAATGCTGTTCAAGAAGCACTAAATGGAATCGAAGATGGCAATACAATAATGCTCGGTGGCTTCGGCCTTTGCGGAATTCCAGAAAATGCCATTGCAGAATTAGTGAATAAACAAACCAAGAACTTAACCTGTATTTCAAACAATGCAGGTGTTGACGATTTTGGACTTGGACTTCTGCTTCAAAACAAGCAAATCAAAAAAATGATTTCGTCTTATGTAGGCGAAAATGCAGAATTTGAACGACAAATGCTTTCAGGAGAATTAGAAGTCGATTTAATTCCACAAGGCACATTGGCCGAGCGTTGCCGTGCTGCACAAGCAGGAATTCCAGCATTTTTTACTCCAGCAGGTTTCGGAACAGAAGTAGCAGAAGGCAAAGAAGTGAGAGAATTTAATGGGAAAATGCACATTATGGAACATGCTTTTAAAGCTGATTTTGCGATTGTAAAAGCTTGGAAAGGCGACACCGCAGGCAATTTGATATTTAAAGGAACTGCACGTAATTTTAATCCAAACATGTGTGGTGCAGCTAAAATTACCATTGCCGAAGTGGAAGAATTGGTAGAAGCAGGTACTTTAGATCCTAATCAAATTCATATTCCAGGTATATTTGTTCAGCGCATTTTTCAGGGAGAAAAATATGAAAAAAGAATCGAACAGAGAACAGTGAGAATAAGATAACATCTCAATTAGAAAATTTGATTGAAAAAGTAAAATTCTTAAACATACAAAATTTTCAAATTATCACATTTTCAAATTATCACATTTTCAAATTATCTAATTAAAAAATATGCTTACAAAAGAACAAATCGCCAAACGCATTGCCAAAGAAGTTCAGAATAATTATTTCGTCAACCTCGGAATTGGCATTCCCACATTGGTTGCGAATTACGTTCGCAAAGACATTAATGTTGAATTTCAATCGGAAAATGGTGTTCTTGGTATGGGTCCATTTCCATTTGAAGGAGAGGAAGATGCTGATATTATAAATGCTGGAAAACAAACCATTACGACTTTAGATGGAGCCAGTTTTTTTGATTCTGCTACAAGTTTTGGCATGATTCGCGGTCAACACGTAGATTTAACGATTCTTGGTGCAATGGAAGTTGCCGAAAATGGCGACATTGCCAATTGGAAAATTCCCGGGAAAATGGTCAAAGGAATGGGCGGCGCGATGGATTTAGTAGCTTCTGCAGAAAATATAATTGTAGCGATGATGCACGTAAACAAAGCTGGTGAATCAAAAATATTAAAAAAATGTACACTTCCACTTACGGGTGTTGGCTGCGTTAAAAAAATAGTAACGGAATTAGCTGTTTTAGAAGTAACACCCAAAGGATTTAAACTTTTAGAACGAGCACCCGGAGTTTCAGTAGAACATATCATTGCGTCAACCGAAGCCGATTTGATTATAGAAAATGAAGTTTTAGAAATGGTGATCGATTAAAAAATCGCTGGTCTAAGTTTTATTGAAACTATAGGCAATCAAAAATCGAGAAAGTTTGCGATGACGAATTATATT
>Ga0209551_1000791_pt1 | contig 11906 bp, 10 predicted proteins | sample LauGreSuBDMM15SD_2_FD_187568 | JGI IMG/M metagenome (GOLD analysis project Ga0209551, IMG submission 187568) | Freshwater lake microbial communities from Lake Michigan, USA - Su13.BD.MM15.SD (SPAdes) (version 3) | ecosystem: Environmental > Aquatic > Freshwater > Lake | place: Lake Michigan, USA... | reverse complement strand
AGTGGGCGAATATGGCGCACCCATATTGCCAAGCTCGCTGGGCATATTCGAATGCAAACGCCACGCGCTATATGAGGCTGGCGATCATTTTATTTTGGTTGGCCGTGTGGAAAAGGCGAGTTTTGACCCCCGCCGCGATCCGTTATTGTACTTCCGTGGCAAATATAGGCGCCTGCATTTTACCTGAGCCAATGCCGCATTGACTTGAACGATGCGATTGTCTTATTTAGTTTTAATTGTAACCCGTTTGGCAGGGGCGGGGTTCTAGGGCGCCAAACGAAAGCCGCCGGTACACTTAGGGCATCGAACTTCCAAGTGACACTCGAACATCGGCGCTTGCAACACTGCGTCCTCTCCGCCTAACGTCATGTCCAATAATGAGACTAATGCTTCAACGGTTTACGCAGCCATCACGGCTAAATTTTCCATGATGGACGTCAATTCTAAATTCATTTCTGCGGTAGGAAAAAATGGCTGACAAGAAATTCGACATCATTGTTTATGGGGCTACAAGTTTCGTTGGCCAGATCATCACGCGCTATATGCATACGCAATTCGCGGATGGATCCATTGTTTGGGCGATCGCCGGGCGTTCGCGCACGAAGCTTCAACAGGTCAGCGATACGATAGGATTATCGGGGATAGAAATGATCGTTGCGGACTCTGTGGATGAAGGCTCATTGCGGCAAATGTGCGCACAGACCAAGGTTGTCATGTCAACCGTCGGTCCATACGCGCTTTATGGCGAATTGCTGGTGCGGGTCTGCGCCACCACGGGCACCGACTATTGCGATCTGACTGGGGAGCCCCAGTGGATCCGCAAAATGCAATTACGGCACGAGGCCGATGCGGTAAAAAGCGGCGCAAGAATTTTGCATTGTTGTGGCTTTGACTCTATCCCGTCCGATCTGGGCGTCCATTTTCTGCAACGCAATGCGTTGGAACAATTCGGCCAAACATGTGACCGCATCACTATGCGGGTCGCAAATATGAAGGGTGGGGCGTCAGGCGGCACGATCGCGAGCATGATTAACATGGTCAAAGAAGCAGTAAGCGATGCCGATTTGCGCCTTGAGCTTAAAGACCCTTATAGTCTGTGCCCACCCGACCATAGCTTTTTTGTTCAGCAGCCCGATGTGAAGATTGCCTATGACAATGTCTATGGTGGCTGGATTGCCCCCTTCGTCATGGCGGGTATCAACACACGCATAGTGCATCGGTCGAACGCTCTGAGTCACAATAGCTATGGTGCCGAATTCACCTATGAGGAAGCTGTGGCAACGGGTCAGGGCGCGAAGGGTAAGCGGATGGCTCGAGCGACGAGTTGGGGCGTGAATGCGCTTATGATTGGTCTGGCAGTGCCGCCAATCCGTTGGTTGCTCGAGAGTTTTGTTCTTCCAAAGCCTGGCGAAGGACCTACCGAAAAGGCACAGTTAGAAGGCGGGTTTGACATCGTTTTCCTTGGGTCAACTGCACAGGGCGAAAACATCCGGTGCCGCGTTACGGGGGACCGCGACCCGGGCTATGGATCAACCGCCAAGATGCTGTCGCAGGCTTCGGCATGCCTTGCCAAAGATGTTCCTGACACGGTCGCAGGGGGCTTTTGGACACCAGCGACGATTTTGGGCGACAGGCTAATCGATCGGCTCAAAGCGCATGCCGGACTTACGTTTGAGAAACTGTCATAGTCCGGGATCATTCCAAGCTGCCTGCGCGCAAGTCGTAAAGTTAAAGCGCGACCTACCTTCATGTCTCGCCAAACTTCTGGTTTGTACGGCTGGGCATGGGTAAGTGAGAAGCTACCGCGCCATCGATAAGGCCGAGACGCAGCTCAGAGCTTTATCCGGTTACTATTAATGAGGTTCTGCCCATCGTCTGCAAAAGCGGGTGTCGTAAACACTAGCGTAAGCAGAAGTATGAATTTATGCCAGCAAACTGGCTCTCACTGCTTGCTATCGGAATAAACAGCTCGGCTCGCCGCAGGCGCGTCAAGTAGGACCCAAAGTGACACGGACGATGCCCCCAGCAGGGCGGCAACGGCTATCGTCCGTGCCTTTCGAACCTCCATGCCGGGCCAGATCGGCAGTGTCGATAGAACAGCCAACGCCAGTGGCAGGGCGACGGCGAAGGGAAGCGTCGGCCCCACCCCTTGCATCAACTGATGACCCAGCGACAACATATAGCCACCAACCAGTGCCGTAACACCAATCTGCACAGCAGCGTGCCGCGCCAAGAGTGTAAAAGTTGTGAGCAGCAGGGGTAAAACCACAAAATAGGCAGCCGTCGGTGCCAGTTCTTGCGCGGCAAGACCGATAATGAACAGTGGCAGCGCGGCACCCACGACACCAACGCGGCTTGGCCGCCAGGTTGCAAACAGCACGAGAAACGACGCCAGCGATCCCAATGCGGCCATAACCTCTAGCCGGGGGATTGCGGCCAAACGGTCATAATAATTGGCGGGCGCAAGCCCAAGCGATAAGCGGTTGAGCGCGAACAGTATCGCTGCGCTCCCCAATATCAGCGCCAGCATACGCCCGGCGCCTGCCGTCAGACCGTCTGTTCCGTCTTGCCGTACGACCAAAACCATTCCGCCTGCCGCTATGGTCATCATGACCCAGCCAAGCCAGACGGGATAGATAACAGTGAAGATACCGAATAGGTCAAAGAACACGGCATCGGCCGCCCTTTGGGGAAGTTTATCTGCCTTAAGGAGCGCGTCGGTGAGGTCGAGGACCTGCCCACCCATGTCCTGCAATGACCCTTGATCAAGATTATCGGGCGTCGCTATTGGTGAGTGGTAGAGGCCAGATCGCCCGATAAAGGCGAAGTTATAGGCGGCGTAATCATGCTTGATGACAGGTGTCAGATCGGAGTCATTGGGCAGGACTGCATAAATGAAAGCTGCAAGTGAAGAGGTGCCAGGGCGACGGACCGCATCGGCATAGACATGCATTGCGGCACCGCTCTGGTGTGAGGTCTGAAACAAAGTGGTGCGTCCGCCACCACCGCGTGCTTCCATGTTAATCACTGCGCCGACGCTTTTGCGCAAAGGATGGTCGGCCCAAAACTGACGCGCGCCCTGAAGGCCAAGTTCTTCGCCATCGGTGACCAGCATGACCAGATCGCGTTCCTGCTGTCCGCGGGCGCGAATTGCGCGCACGATTTCTAAGCTTGCAGCAACGCCTGCTGTGTCGTCGGCGGCACCGGGCGAGCCCCAAACCGTGTCATGGTGCGACATCAGAACAACTGACGGCGCGCTGCGATTTTTTCCGGCGAGAATGCCGATTAAATTGACCAAACTGGCCGGTGGATCATTGCGTCCGCTCCAGTGATTGAGCCGTTTTGTCCCCTTGGCGTCGATGAGGCCTGTGCTGGTTGAAACCTCCATCCCGAGCGCTTCCATGCGGCGCATGATGTGCTCGCGCACGACTGCGTTTTCGGCCGAGCCGGTGGCGTGCGGATGTTTTGCTATGGTCCGCACATCCGCCATGGCCCGTATTGCGGAGAAGCTTTGCGCTGGGGCATTAGCGGGTATTGCTTTTGGCGGGGTCGTTGCAAAAAGCGTTAACAGCACAGCTATAACCAGCGCCACCAAAACCGAACCAAATTTCTTCATGCGCTTCCCCTCCACCGGGCCGTATTACGCAACACGCTGCCTGTATGACGCTACCATGAACCTAAGGAACGCAGTTTGCCAGACAAACTGGCAGCGCGCTTGCGGTTCAGAGTTAGCCAGCAGTGTCAAAACCGACATAACGGACAAAACTGGCATTGTCCTTGCGCCGCGACTTTACATCATTGGCGACGAATGCTTCGTCCGGATAGCCCATAGCGATGCAGATCATGATGCCCTGTCGATTAATCACGCAGCCGAAGCCGCGCTCCCAAGCCGCTAGAACAATGGCGTGGGTTATGGCGCTGACATATCTGCTGTTCCATTACGTGCTTACCCGTTCGATTGAACGTCTGGTTTCAGGGACCGCTAGCTGGCCATTGAACGGCGATCATTAGACGCGAAGCGGAACGGCAATGCGTTTCAAAATATGGGAGACCCTGCCAAGGGTCATCCGCTTGACGGATAGGCAGCCGTTAGGCTGCGGCTTCCCGCTGCTCCGGCACGCCATTTATGACCGATGCTTCAACGCCCAAGTCCCTGGCTATCTCACGTGCGGTCATCTTAGCCGACATCATTACCGAGGGCGTACCGCCACCCGGCTGCGTTCCTTGGCCTACCAGATATAGATTGTGCACATCTTCCGACTTATTATGTGGGCGGAAGAACGCGGTCTGGGTCAGGACGGGTTCAACGCCGAAACCGTTTCCAAGATATGAACCCAGCGTTTCTGAAAAATAATCTGGCGTGATGAAGCTCATATGCTTCAGACGCGCGGTAAGGTCAGGAATATAGCCCTGTTCCTCAAGGAAGCTGAGTACCCGGGCAGACAATTTTGGTCCTTCTATATCCCAGTCGATGCCGCTCGCATTATTGGGTACAGGGATAAGGGTATATGCAGCATGATGACCCGGAGGTGCTAGGGTCGGATCAGTCAGGGTCGGGATGTGGAGATATTGAGAGAAGTCCGGGCTCATTACCTTTTTCTCAAAAATCTCGTCGAGCAACGCTTCATAGCGTGGACCAAGGATGATGTTGTGATGACGTAAATCGGGGTCATTGTCGCGGCGTTCATAACCAAAATAGATCACCATCAACGACATCGACTGCTTACGGAATTTAACCAGCGCATCGCGGTTGATCCGCCGATGCGCCTTATCTACCAGCTTTAGGTAAGTGGTTGCGTAATCCGCGTTGGAAACCACAACATCCGCAGCAATTTCCTCCCCGTCTTCCAATTCCACACCCTTGGTGGTCCGATTTTCCACCAAAATACGCTTCACGGGTGCATTGACCCGCAACTGACCGCCCATATCCTCAAATTTCTTGACGAGCCCTGCGACGAGGGCGCCGGTGCCTCCCTTGGCATAGTGAATACCCCAGGTCTTTTCGACAAAATGGATCATGGCATAGATCGCAGGTACCTTCATCGGGTTACCGCCGACCAGCAGAGGCTCAAAGCTGAACACTTGACGCATTTTGTCTGACTTGAAATATTTACTAACCATGCCGAACAGCGACTGAACTGCGCCGAGCTTTAGCAAATCAGGCACGACGCGTAGCATCGACCCAAGGCTTCCAAAATAGGTATATCCCAGTTTCAAAAATCCGCGGTGAAAAATCGCGCGGGCTTGGTCGTGAAAGGCTTCATATCCCGCGAGATCTTCCGGCGCCAATCGCTTGATCTGTTCACGGGTGCTGACCGGATCACCATCATAATCGAAAAACGTACCATCGTCGAAATAGATGCGATAAAATGGCAATATTGGGACGATTTCGACATATTTGCTGGTATTCGGTCCGCCCGAGACGCCCTCCCGAATTCTACAGTTTTCATCCAAAGTGCCGGCAGGAAAATCCGGCTCGCCAAGCATCGCATGGTCTTGTTGCAGGCTGAACAATTCCTCTATGAAATGCGGCACGGTAAGCACAGTCGGGCCCATGTCGAACACAAATCCATCGACCTTGCGCACATATGCGCGACCGCCGGGTGCATCCAACGCCTCAACTATTTCCGTATCAAAGCCGAGGCTTTGTAATCGTATGGCGCATGATATGCCGCCGATACCCGCACCAATAACAACTGCTTTACGTCGCGACATTTTTTAGACCATCCTTAGTTGCAGCAGATTTAGTGTCTAAAGCTGTTTGGAACAACCCAGATGTTATCCTAGGTGCTAACATGCTAATGATGGAAGCCGCGCATAGTCTCGGGCAGCATGCGCCGCCGGGTTGCACGCTGAATGTCCTTCACGACACGCTCGGTAGAGGCCTTCAGTTGGCCAGAGTGTTTTGGTCTCATATTCGTTCCTTCGTCACTACGATGAAACCAAAAAACTCCTTAAATCACAACATCAAATCTGTGCCATTGGTGCTGACGGGGAACCATTGAAAGTAATGGTAGACGCTGAGGGGTTCGAACCCACGACCCGCTGATTAAGAGTCAGCTGCTCTACCAACTGAGCTAAGCGTCCCCATTTAGGGATGGCCAGATGCGCAGTCCCGTTTGGAGCGCCGCCTTTGATGCTATTCGCGGCCTTTGTCAAGCACGCCTGCGGGATTTATTGGAATTGACCATGCTTTGAGCCAGGATGGCGTTCGATGGACATGATGATGCCCACACATAACATCATCGTCAGCATCGACGATCCGCCATGACTGACGAAGGGCAGAGGTATTCCAGCGACTGGGGCGAGGCCAACCACCATCAGTAAATTGATCATGATGTAGAAGAATATCGTGCAGGTCAGGCCCGCAGCGACCAATTTTCCGTATCGCGTCTTGCTCTGCACCGCAACGTTTAAGCCCCAGCGCATAAGCATGAAATAGAGGAACAGAATGAAAAAGCCGCCAACGATGCCCCATTCTTCCGCCATTGTCGCAAAGACAAAGTCTGTATGACCTTCGGGAAGATAATCGAGATAGCTTTGTGTGCCATTGCCAAAGCCCTTGCCAAAGATGCCACCTGATCCAATCGCGATTTTTGACTGGGTGATATGATAGCCGGCGCCAAGAGGGTCATTTTCAGGGTTGAGGAAAATCAGAACCCGATCTTGCTGATATGCCTTCATACCAAAAAAATAGACCAATGGCGCAACAACCGCGAGGGCCGCGCCAGCGCCGATGAAGTAGATCAGCGGTAGGCCCGCCATGAAGCCCACAACGCCAAGCCCAAAGGCGTAAGCGATAGCGGCGTCAAAATCCGGCTGGATGATAACCATCGCGCTTGGCAGGATCAGGATTAAAACAAGCGGCCATATCGCTTCGATGCCGTATATCCGGTTTGGTGGAAGTCGGTCGAAAAACCATGCAGCGGCCAGCACCATTGCTGGCTTCATTAATTCGGAAGGCTGCAGCGTTATAAAGCCCAGGTTGATCCAACGCTGACTTCCGCCGCCGACAAAACCCATGAGTTCGACGACCACGAGCAAGAGCAAAAGCAGCAGGTACAATGGGAAAGTTATTGATTTCCAAAATCCCTGCGGCATCCGTGACATCGCGATCGCCAGTACGAGGAGTGCGATAAAGCGCAGGACATGTTTGCCTGCCCATGGTTCCAGATGACCACCAGCTGCCGAGTATAAGACGGTTGCGCCAAAACCCACCAGCGCCATCAGAATAAAGATTACGCGCCAGGGCAAGGCGGCGATAGGCGCAGGGACTATGCCGTTCATATTGTCGGATCCAGCGGCGGCGGCGCGGCGGGCTGCCCCTGAAACGTCGCGTATTTGGCCGCCATACGTTGTGCGATATTACCGCCCCAGCCTGCCTCTAGCGCTTCCAGCGAAGCCATGGCCTGCGCACGGTCATACAAGAAGGTCAGAACATCTTTTGCAATGGGTGCTGCTGCACGCGCGCCACCCATGCCGTGTTCGATCACAACTGATGCGGCGTACCGCGGTGCGGCAACGGGAGCAAAACATACGAAAAGCCCGTGATCACGATATTTCCATGCCCCGGATTGTCCGCGTTGCGCCCCTGCGATGCGGCGCACTTGCGCGGTGCCGGTTTTGCCCGCCATTGTTATGTTTTCAAGCTGCAGTTTGCTGCGCACGGCTGTGCCGGCGCCATTGACAACCAAGTTCATGCCGTCTCGTACAACATCAAGATGTTCGGTTGGAAAGGAGAGGGGCTTGGGCGCCACCCGTTTTTTCAACAATATTTCGGGCTGCACATGCAAGCCAGAGGAAATGCGTGCAGCCATTACAGCCAATTGAAATGGGCTTGCGATGATATAGCCTTGTCCAATGACTGCGTTGAGCGTGTCTGATTCCGTCCATTTCTGGTCATATTTGCGCATTTTCCAAGCGCTGTCGGGCACGGTGCCATAGCGTTGCGAAGGGAAAGGCAGCGAAAATTCCTGACCAAGGCCTAACTCCCGCCCGACAGGGGCGATATTGTCATAACCGATCCGACGCCCCATCGCATAAAAATAGGTATTGCAGCTTTTCATGATAGCCGTGCGCATGTTCACTGCGCCATGGCGCCCGAGGCATTTGAACACGCGATTGCCAAGTCGATATCCGCCGTTGCAGACAACCGTTTCATCAGGGTCGATACCTTGGCGCAACATCGCGAGGCCAGCGACTGGTTTTAATGTAGAGCCAGGCGGATATAGTCCCTGAAGCGCCTTGTTCAGCATGGGGATATGATCGTCGCCATTTAGCATTTTCCATTCGACCCGGCCAATGCCATCGGAAAAGCTATTGGGATCGTAACATGGCATCGATGCCATGGTTAGAATGTCTCCTGTGAGACAATCGAACACGACAACTGATCCTGATTCCAGACCAAGCCGGCGGGCAGCATAATTATGCAGATCAATGTCGATCGTTAGTTGGACCGGCTTTCCAGGAATGTCGGGTCGTGTGGCGAGGTCACGGATAATTTTGCCACGCGCGGTAACCTCCGTACGCTTTGCCCCCGGTTCGCCCTGCAAACGGTCTTCTAACGTCTTTTCAAGGCCGTCCTTGCCGACCTTAAACCCTGGCGTAATCAGCAACGGCTTTTTGCTCCTCTGATATTCCTCGGCCGATACGGTGCCAACATACCCGATCAGATGACCGACGGCTGCGCCGCTTGGGTAAAAGCGCGAATAACCCTGACGCGGGGTAACACCGGGAAGGTCAGGCAAGCGGACGCTGACGGCGGCAAATCGTTCATAATCCAGGCCGGCGGCAACTTGCACAGGTTGAAACCCTTGCGCGTTCTTGAGCTCGCGGTGAATACGGTCAACATCATCGGTGGAAAGCGTCAGCAATTCCGCCAGCGTGCGGACTGTTTCATCTTTTCGCACCAGCCGATCGGGAATGATGTCGACCCGAAAGTCGGCGCGGTTGGTAGCAATTGGTTTACCATATCGGTCCACGAACCAGCCCCTGCGCGGGGGAATGATAGTCAGATTAACGCGGTTGCTTTCGGCCAATAGCTCGTATTTTTCATTATCGGCGACTGCGATATAAGACATACGCGCAGCCACAGTCAGGCCAATAGCTGCCTGCACGCCGCCGACAAAAACGGCACGTCGTGAGAAGGTGAAATCAAGCTGCCCTGATGTGGCTTGCTTTTCGATTTTCATGTTGCCAATCGCCAACTGTCGAGGCGCGCACATATGCGCACGACGAGTGGATATAGCAATATCGACAATACAATCTGGGGCATTAACAAACTCGGTTCAGGTGCTGTGTGGGCAAGGCCAGCGATCCATAACCCGCCAAGTAAAACGGCCGTTATGAGCAAGGCTGCAATGAGCCAGTCCTGAAAATAATCACGCCAGATGGCGCGTGAATCGATAATCTCGAGAGCCAGCATCGCAAGGGACCAAAGCAGGCCAGCGCTGCCGAAGGGCTGACCACTGAAAAGATCGTCCATCAAACCAAAGGGAAGGCCAGACCACACGGGAAGCAAGCCAGGACGCATCAAGCGCCAACCGAGCATCATCAAAAGGCCGAAGGGCGGCAACAACGGTTCCGCTGTAAATATGGGCAAGGTCGTGACCATCGACGCCAGAATGACCGAGGCAATCGGGATCGCCAACATTTTCAGTAACGATTGTTCGCGGTCAAAACGGCTTTCATATTCGCGTCCCGGCCGTGTCGGTAGGTGGATAGCGGTTACCGGAATTTTCACTCTTTAATCTCTTTGGTCTCGCCGTCAGGGGCGGCAGCTTGTTGAGCCGCTCGGGCTTCGCCCTGATATTGTTGCATGACGATTGCATAAGGCGTGTTGCCGGGGTCAGCAAAAGGGATGGCCAACGCACCATCGCTGGTTTTGCGAATGACGCGGGCAAAGGGAATGTTCGGGCGGTACAAGCCGCCATTGCCGGAGGTTACAATTATGTCACCTACCCTAAACGGACTTTCGCCCAAGTTTAGTGGCTTGATGAGAACTGTTCCGTTGCCAAGCCCTGCTGAAAATGCAGGTAGGCCATCACTCACGCGCATCACGGGCACCAGATTTTCGGCGTCCGTTACCAACAGAATTCGGGCAGTTGTTGGGCCGACTTCAATAACACGGCCTATGAGCCCCGCGGGGCCTCGCACTGGTTGTGCACGTTCCACGCCATAATTGCGACCGACCGACAAGGTCGCGACCCGCCGGGTGCTGGATGCGGTAGAGCTAATGAGCCGGCCAACGGCGATTTGCTGCTCGCCTTCGTCGGTTAGTTTTAGCAACCCCCGCAGCCGCGCATTTTCAGCGCGAAGCGCGCGCGCTTCGATCAATTTGCTCCGGTTGGCCCGTGCTTCTTTTTCGAGTGTCACATTTTTAGAGGCAGCGTCCATATAGGCGGACGCATCATGCGTGATGGCCTGTGTGGACACTCGAAGCGCGCTGAAAATACGCGCGATCGGGGCGGTGATTTCTGCACCAAAGGTCCTAAGAGCAGCAAAGCCAGTTGGATCAACGACCGATATCGACAGAAGCAGCGCAGCCACTATTGTCCCTGCAGTCGCAGCCACATAGGTTACGAACAGGCTATATTGCGCCTTCCGGGAAAATCCGGGGCGCCGATGCGGTGGCGGCGCCATCCCAACCTCGCCTTAGGCGGTGAGCAGGACGCCGCGGAAGATCGGGTCTTCCATGGCCCGGCCAGTGCCGATAGCAACGCACGTCAACGGGTCTTCGGCAACCGTAACGGGCAGGCCGGTTTCATCACGCAGAAATTCGTCAAGACCGGCCATCAAAGCGCCGCCACCTGTCAGAACAATTCCTTGATCTACGATGTCAGCCGCCAGTTCTGGCGCAGTGTTTTCAAGCGCAACGCGCACACCTTCGAGGATGGTGCCGATCGGTTCCGATAAGGCTTCGGCAATCTGCCCCTGATTAATCGAAATTTCCTTCGGCACGCCGTTTACAAGATCGCGGCCCTTGATGTGCAACGTTTCTCCAATGCCATCGGCTGGCGGACGGGCGGTTCCAAAATCCTTCTTGATCCGCTCGGCGGTTGCTTCCCCGATAAGCAGGTTATGGTGTCGTCGAACATAGGACACAATCGCCTCGTCCATCTTATCACCACCGGTCCGAACGGAGGTTGTGTAAGCAAGGCCGCGCAAGGACAGGATAGCAACTTCAGTCGTGCCACCGCCAATATCAACAACCATGGAACCAATGGGTTCAGTTACCGGCATATTTGCGCCAATGGCAGCCGCCATGGGTTCCTCGATAAGGAACACCTGAGATGCACCCGCATTTGAGGCCGCGTCGCGAATCGCGCGGCGTTCAACCGAGGTTGAACCCGATGGAACGCAAATGACGATTTCAGGATAGCTAAACATGTGGCGCTTGCCGTGTACCTTGTGGATGAAGTGCTTAATCATCTGCTCGGCAACATCAATGTCGGCAATCACGCCATCACGCAGCGGGCGAATGGCTTCGATGCTGTCCGGGGTTTTACCCATCATCAGCTTCGCGTCGTCGCCAACCGCCTTCACGCGCTTGATACCATTCAGCGTTTCAATCGCCACAACCGAAGGTTCGTTCAGGACAATGCCTTGGCCACGGACATAAACCACCGTGTTGGCGGTGCCGAGATCAATTGCCATATCCTGCGATGCGAAACGGAAAAACTTGCCAAATACCATGTAATATCCACCCAGTCCGGTTTGGTGAGAGTCCTTTGGAGCACGCCCAAATTATCGCGCAATCCTAGCGGAATTTGCTGTTTTACAAAACAGATATTTGGCTGGATTGCGTACCATTAAGGAGTCGCTTGAGGAGTGGGCTTGGGCTAGGAACCTACAGATGTCAATAAGAAGGCTCCCCGAAAATCTCGTCAACCGGATTGCCGCCGGTG
>Ga0209551_1000789_pt1 | contig 11931 bp, 10 predicted proteins | sample LauGreSuBDMM15SD_2_FD_187568 | JGI IMG/M metagenome (GOLD analysis project Ga0209551, IMG submission 187568) | Freshwater lake microbial communities from Lake Michigan, USA - Su13.BD.MM15.SD (SPAdes) (version 3) | ecosystem: Environmental > Aquatic > Freshwater > Lake | place: Lake Michigan, USA... | reverse complement strand
ACCTACACGGAGCGGCGTCACTTCGCAGAGATATAGCCCAATAATGCTCGCAAAGGTGCGCATTGTTGGCTCAGGTTTGATCGGAACCTCCATAGGTTTAGGCCTAGTACAGCGAGGAATCACGGTTGAGATGGTCGATTCAGATCCATCAGCCCAAGCCCTGGCTAAGGACCTAACCGGTGGGGTAGAGGTGGTCGATCCTGAGCTGGTCATCTTTGCCCTACCGACCTCTGGACTTTTACAAGCCATACAAGGTGAGATTGAACTAAACCCACAGTCCACGTTTATGGATGTGGGTAGTGTTAAGAATGAAGTTGTACTTCAGATTAAGACATTTCCAGGACTGTCTACTAGGTTTTTGCCCACCCACCCCATGGCAGGCCGTGAAATCGGGGGCGCAAGCTCTGCTAGGGCCGATCTATTCCAAGGACGCAGTTGGATACTTACGCCTGAAGGCGATTGCACTCCAGAATCCAAATTGCTCGTCCTTGAACTGATCAAATGCCTAGGAGCAACACCTATCGAACTCTCAGCCCTAGACCATGACGCGGCTGTGGCAAAGATTTCACATCTACCTCAAATTGCCGCCTCTCTTGTGGCCAAGCAGTTAACTGGCACTCCTCCTGAATGGATGGAGTTAGCAGGACAAGGTTTGCGCGATACGACTCGCATCGCAGGCTCCGATGAGCAGTTGTGGAAAGAGATTATCTATAGCAATCGGAATGAAATTTCTGTATTACTTACAAGTCTACAAAACGACCTAGCACAGATGATTGCAGCGCTCGATGATCCAGACAGAATTGCATCGCTAATAGCGGCAGGTCGTGATGGCAAGGCGATGATCCCTGGAAAGCATGGCGGTATAGCTCGCGAATATGCATACCTGCCGATTGTTATCGACGATAAGCCTGGTCAACTAGGTGCAATATTTAATGAATGCGCAGCAATGCAGGTCAACGTTGAAGATCTGAACATTGAACATTCACCAGGACAGCTAAGTGCTTTGATCACATTGTCTTTGTCATCGCAAGATGCTGAGAAGTTGTCTGCACACCTAACCTTGATCGGATGGAACGTTCATCCTGTTCGTAAATAGAAGTAGGCTGAGTACATGGGCATAATCGTAGCTATTGATGGCCCGAGTGGTGCAGGTAAATCAAGTACTGCAAAAGCGATCGCGGTGCGTGCTGGTTGGAATTATCTAGACACTGGTGCGTTATATCGCGCTGTTACGTGGCTTGCTCTTGAGCACAAATGCGAAGAAGCATTTTCCATTCTGCAGGCTATAAAAGATCATCCAATAATGTTTGATGCTGATCCACAATCACCAAATGTTTATGCCGGTGAAACTCAAATCACACATGCAATCCGTGGGACATCGGTGACAGAAAATGTTTCGCGTATTAGCGCAATACCGGAAGTTCGCCATGAGTTAATGAAATTGCAGCACTACATCATTGACTCTGCTGAACGAGGCATTGTTGTTGAAGGACGAGACATCGGTACCGTGGTTGCTCCCGAAGCAGGCCTTAAAATTTATCTAACGGCAGATTTAGATGCTCGCACTATGCGACGTGAAAGTGAAACCGACGATAAGAGTTTTGATGTAAAGGCATCCCTAGATAATCGAGACACTGTGGATTCAACACGAACAGTCTCGCCTTTAACCATGGCAGCAGATGCAGTAGAAGTTGATTCCACAAACTTAGATTTAGATGAAACCATTGAGCGCATCTGGGAGCTTTTAAAGAAGCGTAATTTGCTTGGTTTACCGATCGTTGCAATCTTGGGTCGTCCTAATGTTGGTAAGTCAACCTTGATCAACCGTTTCCTAGGTCGGCGCGAAGCAATTGTTGAAGATACTCCTGGTGTTACTAGAGATCGTGTTCAGTATGAATGTGAGTGGGGCGGACGTCGTTTCATCATCATGGACACTGGCGGTTGGGAAGCAAAGCCTGATGGTATTTCGGTTCAGGTAAGTGCGGGATCAGAGATTGCAATGCAAGAGGCAGATGTCCTTGCGTTTGTTATCGATGCGCAAGTTGGTGCATTAGATGAAGATGACATTTTGGTGCAGCACCTTCGTAAGGCTAAGAAGCCTACAATTTTAATTGGTAACAAGGTTGATGGGGAGCGCGAGGAAGCAGAAGCTCATGGTTTATGGAGTCTTGGATTAGGCGAGCCTCGATTTGTTTCTGCATTGCATGGTCGTGGCAGTGGCGATTTGCTTGATCATATTGTTGCCGTGTTGCCAGAAGTTGGACGGGCTCAAAATCAAGATGGATATCGCAAAGTTGCTTTGATCGGTCGTCCAAATGTTGGAAAGTCCTCACTGTTTAATGCAATCGCAGGAGAATCATTATCGATTGTAGATGACGCTGCTGGAACGACTAGAGATCCCGTTGACTCGCTTCTCTCTTTCGGCGGATCGACGTGGAGATTTATCGACACTGCAGGATTAAAAAAACGAGCTAACCAAGATTCTGGCACTGATTACTACGCATCACTTCGAACTGCTACAGCACTTGAGCGTTGTGAAGTTGCAGTTGTTGTATTGGATGCATCGGAGCCGATTACCGAACAAGATCTTCGTGTCATCACGATGGTTGAAGAAGCTGGTAAGGCGATGGTAATTGTGATGAATAAATGGGATTTAGTAGATGAAGATCGGCGCAACCAATTAGACAGAGAAATCGATCGACATCTAGATCAAGTCGAATGGGCACAGCGCGTTAACATTGCAGCTAAAACTGGTTGGCACCGAGATCGTCTAGCACCAGCCCTGCGCACCGCATTAGATAGTTGGGAACGCAGAGTTCCAACAGCAAAACTAAACTCATTCTTGGGAGCCCTCATTGGGGCAACTCCGCCTCCTGTTCGTGGCGGAAAACAGCCAAAGGTCTACTACGCCACGCAAGCAGGTATTGCGCCTCCTAAGTTTGTGGTGTTTTCTAGTGGCTGGATTGAAGCCTCCTATCGACGTTTTATTGAGCGGCGCTTACGTGAGGAGTTCAAATTCCCCGGCACACCAGTTCAGGTGGCGGTTCGAGTCAAGGAGCGCGATAAAGAGTGAGGCCTTCAGTGATCAGCGTTCCTAACGCTCTCACCTTTCTACGTTTTCTTGGCATCCCTCTATTCATCTACTTGACGCTTAACCTAGAGGCAGATGGCTGGGCAATAGTTGTCTTAGCTATCGGGGGAGCAACCGATTACTTCGATGGCAAAATTGCTAGGGCCTGGAATCAAACTTCTCGATTTGGAGAGTTAGCAGATCCGGCAATTGATCGTCTTTATATCCTGGCGATCCTGATAGTTTTTCTCATTAGAGACATAATTCCTACTTGGATGATCGTAATCATCGTGGGTCGTGACATCGTGTTGGCTCTGATCACCTTACTGATGAATCGCAAAGGGATTGCACCCCTCACCGTGACTTATCTAGGCAAGGCAGCCACCTTCAACTTGATGTATGCCTTTCCATTTATTTTACTAGCCCAGTCCGAAGGTGCATTTGGAACAATTGCCTTTGTACTGGGGTGGAGTTTTGCCATCTGGGGCGTTGCCCTCTACATTTCGACAGGTATTAGTTATGCGCGCCAAGGCATTTGGCAGATAAGAGGGAACCATGTCATCAATTCCTAATGAGTTGTCCTATACCAAGGAGCATGAATGGGTTTCATCTGTTGATTTAACTTTCACAATGGGTATTACAGATTATGCCCAAGCTGCTTTAGGTGACATTGTTTATGTGCAATTACCAAAAGTTGGAGAAGCGATAGTGGCAGGAAAAGTATGTGGCGAAGTTGAATCAACAAAGAGTGTTTCAGATATTTACGCCCCTGTGACTGGAACGATTGTGGCGATTAATAACGCGTTATCTAATTCGCCGGAAACTATCAACTCCGATCCCTATGGTGCAGGCTGGCTCGCAAAGATTGAGGTAAGCGCGGCGCCTTCTGATCTGCTGACAGCCGCCCAATACACGGAAATTACCGCTTGACCTTACTCCTCTAACTCTCTAGTGTCACCCTTAAGTACACGGTGAGGAGGTAGAGATGATGGCTGCAGAACAATCGCAGAATGAGTTAACTACCACCCTGCATTTGGGAGTGCGTGAAGTTAGCAATTCCCCAGCTAACTATCTTGATGAGCAACTGGCACTACTTTCTCCAGAAGATCGCGCAGTCGTTTCAGAGATTCAAAGTTCACAAGGTGAAAAAGCGATGATTCTTATTGCCCGTGGTTCACACAAAGGTTCTCGCTTTTTAATCACTTCTGAGGGCGCATCCATTGGGCGTTCGGCAGTCAGTGCGATCTTTTTAGATGATGTAACCGTTTCTAGAAAGCACGCAACGATATTGAAGAATGGTACAAGTTTTGTTCTAAAGGATGCAGGATCTCTCAACGGGACCTACATCAACAATGCATCAGTTACCGAACACACACTCGTTTCAGGTGATGAGTTTCAGATCGGTAAGTTTCATTTACTTTTTATTGGTTCAAACAAGTAGCTTTTTAGACACCGGAAGAAACTAGGGGAGTAGTCATGGCTGTACCAGCACGCGCGTACTTAAGCATCGGTGAAGTTCTCAACCGTTTGCGAGGAGACTTTTCAGACATCACGATTTCAAAGATTCGCTTTCTAGAATCTGAAGGGTTGATTGAGCCGCAGCGTACGCCTTCTGGTTATCGAAAATTCACCAGCTCTGACCTAGAACGATTGCGCTATGTTCTCTTGGCACAACGCGATCAGTACTTGCCTTTGAAGGTAATCAAGGACAACCTAGATGCCATAGATCGCGGCCTCGAACCAGCGGCAGTCGGTGGAGTGCCTCGTCCCAATATCGGTTTGGCAACTATTGATGGCGAGATGGCACCGAGTTCCTTCGGTGAAGTCAGCGAGATGCGTTTATCTCGGGAAGAGCTCTTAAAGAACAGCGGACTCAAAGAAGAACACTTAGTTGAACTTGAAGGATATGGATTGATCGCACCTCGTGGTCGCCACTACGACGGAGATGCACTTGCTATTGCTAAGGCTGTTACTGAGATGGGTGGCTTTGGAATTGAAGCGCGCCACCTTCGCTCATTTAAATCTGCGGCAGATCGTGAGATTGGTTTAATCGAGCAGGTCATTACTCCTCTGACAAGACAGAAGAGCGCTGAATCAAAGGCACGTGCAGAAGAGGTTCAAAAGGAGATTGCATCTCTTTCTATTCGTCTTCATGCTGCACTTGTGCGCGGCGGCCTTAATCGCCTTCGCTAAGAGTCGACAATATCGATGTTGATTCCTATGGAGGTCGTTGGCGTTCGCGTCGAGATGCCTTCCAACCAACCTATTGTTTTACTCAAAGAGATTGACGGTTCTAGATTCCTGCCTATTTGGGTAGGAGCGGTGGAAGCAACAGCAATAGCATTTGCCCAGCAAGGCGTTGAACCGCCTCGTCCCTTGACCCACGATTTAATGAACAATTTATTAGACCTGTTGGATGCGACTTTGACGGCGGTTCATCTGACTGAGATCAAGGATGGGATTTTTTACGCCACCATGCTTTTGCGCGATTCAAAGGCCGGTCAACTCACTATTTCGGCTAGGCCTTCAGATGCCATCGCGTTAGCGGTGCGCAGTCACAGCAATATCTTGGCCACTGAAGAGCTACTAGATGAGATCGGAATCGAGATCCCACAGGGCGATGGGGAGAACCAAGAGGTAGAAAAGTTCCGAGAATTCTTGGATCAAATCAACCCAGAAGACTTTGTGGGCTAGGCTCAACCCTCAACCTAAAGTAGAGGTTTGGGTCGTGTCGTTCCTAGGTATCTAGAGCCGGCGGGTTTACATTTATCTCACTCCCCAAGAGAAATGAGCCATTCCCCGTGAGCCCAGAAGAGTTAGAGATCGGCTATAGAGGCGCTACCGCTTGCTCTGCGGCAGGTATTACTTACCGCCAATTAGATTATTGGGCTCGCACAGGATTAGTTGAACCAAGTATTCGCACAGCCAGTGGCTCCGGAACTCAACGCCTGTATGGCTTTCGCGACATCTTGGTGTTAAAGATTGTTAAGCGTCTTCTAGATGCTGGTGTATCTCTACAAAACATTCGAACAGCTGTGGAACATTTGCGCAGCAGGGGAGTAACCGATTTAGAGAGAATTACTTTGATGAGTGATGGCGCATCTATTTATGAGTGCTCCAGTCCTGATGAGATCATCGACCTTTTGCAAGGGGGACAAGGAGTCTTTGGAATAGCCGTCGGTAAGGTTTGGCACGAAGTAGAGGGCTCGCTATCTGTACTTCAGGGTGAAATCAACGGCCAGGTTATTGGTGGTCAAGATAACGATGAACTCTCGCTGCGTAGAAAGAGCAAAGGCGCTTAACTTCCCTTATTCTTCACTCCTGCCCTTGCACTTTTAGGCGAGAGGCTTTGAACAGAATGAGGATTAGCGATGAGTCGTTCCTTTGAAGATCGCCATATTGGACCTACCTCAGTTGATGAGTCGACCATGTTGCAGGAGTTGGGGTATTCAGATCTAGATTCCTTCATCAAAGATGTTGTCCCCGCAAACATTGCTATCAAAGGTGTTATCGAAGGCGCTATAGATAGCGGCAAGAGTGAAGTTGAAGTAATCGCAGAGCTGCGAACAATTGCTTCAGAAAATAAGGTTTTCTCTTCACTCATCGGCACCGGCTATTACGGCACGATTGTGCCACCCGTTATTAAAAGAAATGTTTTAGAAAATCCATCTTGGTACACCGCATATACACCGTACCAGCCTGAAATCTCACAAGGTCGTCTGGAAGCACTTTTTGCTTTCCAAACGATGGTCTGTGAATTAACTGCACTCGACATTTCAAATGCTTCGATGTTGGATGAAAGTACAGCAGCTGCTGAAGGAATGACCCTTGCGCGTCGTGCTTCGAAGTTAAGTGATGACGCGGTGTTCTTGATTGAAGAGCATGTACACCCACAAACTAAGGCTGTAGTTCTCACTCGAGCAAAGCCTTTAGGTATCAAAGTTGTTGAAATTGATTCCGGGCATGTCGTCCGTGACGGTTATGAGGGCGAATTCTTCGGTGCACTATTGCAGTATCCAGACACAACGGGAACGGTTATCGCATACTCCAGCTTTGCAGAGTATGCGCACTCCCGTGATGCATTAGTTATTGCAGCAACAGATCTTCTTGCGTTGACTTTGCTCAAAGCTCCGGGGGAGTGGGGGGCAGATATCGCAGTTGGAACCGCTCAACGTTTAGGCGTTCCGATGGGATTTGGCGGACCGCATGCTGGGTTCTTGGCCGTTCGCAGTGGCTTAGAGCGTTCAATGCCAGGTCGACTAGTCGGTCAGAGTATTGATGCAACAGGCAAACCTGCTTTTCGTTTAGCGTTGCAAACACGTGAGCAGCATATTCGTCGTGACAAGGCAACTTCAAATATTTGCACCGCACAAGTTCTACTTGCGAACATGAGTTCCTTCTATGCGATGTGGCATGGCCCAGCAGGTCTGAGAGATATTGCAGAACGAGTAAATGGATTTGCTTCCCGCCTTCAGGCAGCAACTAACAATAGGAAAGATGTTGTTTTTGACACGGTCCATGTAGTTGTTGAAAACGCTGCAGCAATTCACGACAAGGCCGTTGCTAGAGGAATAAACTTTAGAAAGGTGAGTTCAACTGAACTTCGAATCAGTTTTGATGAGGAAACAACTGAGGAACTCTTTGCTGAGGTTTTGACTATTTTGGGTATTAAGGATGTGGCAGGGGAGAAGATCCCAGCAAACTTCCTGCGCACCAGCAAGTATTTAACCCATCCAGTTTTTAACACCAATCACAGTGAGACGGCAATGATGCGCTATCTGCGCAATTTGGCTGACAAAGACTTGGCACTCGATCGCACAATGATTCCACTGGGGTCGTGCACCATGAAGTTGAACTCTGTGACTGAAATGGAAGCGGTCACTTGGCCAGAGTTTGCATCCTTGCATCCTTTTGCACCAGCCGACCAAAGCATTGGTACGCGCAAGCTCATTGCACAATTATCTGATTGGTTAGTTGCGATTACCGGTTATGACGCAGTTTCGTTGCAGCCAAATGCTGGAAGCCAAGGGGAGTTCGCCGGCCTTCTTGCGATCCGCAACTACCATGACTCACGGGGAGATCAGAGCCGAAATATTTGCTTAATTCCATCTAGCGCTCACGGAACTAATGCGGCATCTGCGGTGATGGCCGGCATGAAGGTAGTTGTTATTGACTGCGACGAGAACGGAAATGTTTCAGTCGATGACATCAAAGCAAAGATTGCAGAACATGGAACAGCACTTGCGGCACTGATGATCACATATCCATCAACACATGGTGTTTTCGAGACAGCTGTTTCAGAAATCTGTGCGCTGATCCATGATGCAGGTGGTCAGGTATATGTTGATGGCGCGAACTTGAATGCATTGGTTGGTGTTGCCCAACCTGGAAAATTCGGTGCAGATGTTTCGCACTTGAATCTTCATAAAACATTTGCGATCCCGCATGGTGGAGGAGGACCTGGAGTAGGTCCTGTAATTGCGCGTGCTCACTTGGCACCGTTCTTGCCGAACCATCCGATGGATCACTTGGCTGGGCCAGCATCAGGACCCGGACCTATTTCAGGTGCGCCCTTTGGCTCTGCCAGTATCTTGCCGATTTCCTGGGCTTACATTCGCTTATTAGGGGGAGAGGGCCTCACACATTCGACTCAAGTGGCGATCTTGTCGGCCAACTACATGGCAGCCCGGCTTCAAGATTCTTACCCAATTCTTTACACGGGGGCCAATGGTCGTGTCGCCCATGAATGCATTCTCGACATTCGCGGATTGACTAAGGATTCGGGTGTGAGCGTTGATGACATCGCTAAGCGCTTGATGGATTACGGCTTCCACGCACCAACGATGTCTTTTCCTGTGGCAGGTACTTTGATGATTGAACCGACTGAATCAGAGGACATCAGAGAGATTCACCGCTTTATTGATGCAATGATTTCGATCCGCGCAGAGATTCAAGAGGTTATTGATGGCAAGATCACCATCGAAGCCTCAGCGCTGCGCCATGCGCCTCATACAGCCCTTTCTGTGGTTACAACCCAGTGGGAGCGGGAATATAGCCGTGAAAAGGGCGGCTATCCAGTTGATCTGGATGGTTTGGTGGCTGGGGAATCCATCGGATCTCGTATGAAGTACTGGCCTCCGGTTGGGCGTATTGATGGAGCTCATGGAGATAGAAATCTCGTCTGTGCCTGCACACCATTGGATGATTATCGCTAGGAGGGGCGTTTAATCCTTGCCTTCTCAATCTTGGTCTTAGTTTACATAATGTAACTTATCGGCGTTTTACACGCGTTCGGCGGGCTACCAACAACAGCCAGAAAAACGTTCCAACGCTGGCCCAGTCACCGAGTTTATCTCGCACCGATTCCTGATCAATGAGACCAACCTTGGCATACAAATGTTCAGCCGTTGCCATAGATGTTTGTTGAACAACCTTTCCGTTGTAATCAATGACCGCGGAATATCCGGTTGTCGACACTGACAGAACATTTCTGGAATGTTCGATAGCTCGAACCCTTGTTATCGACAATTGCTGGGCACTTTCCGGCGATCTACCAAAGGTTGCGCTATTGGTTTGAACAACAAAGAGATTTGAACCCTGTGCCGCAGCGTAAAGGATCTGATCGTCTAATAACTCAAAACAGATAATTGGAGCAATTCTGGCTGCTCCAATGTCAAAGACCTTTCCTTGATCACCTGGTGAAAAGTCATTAACTCGGTCAACTAATGGGGAGATTTTGGAGGCAATAGAACGAAGTGGAATGTACTCACCAAATGGCGTTAGATGCTGTTTCACATAAATCTCTTGGTTTATATCTCCCCAAAGTATTGAGGTATTGAGGAGTTTTCCATCTTTTCTAACGATTGCTCCGATAATCAATGGTTGTTCGAATGCTTGGATTTGGGTAAATACATCTGTATTGGTAAATGGATCTACATCTACTGCATTTTCCGGCCACACTATAAAGTCGATTTGATCCTTGTCGGTAAGAGCTTTCTTGGTTTCTAGAACATGATTGTTAAAAACCTCCTTAGCTCTTGAATTAAAATCCAACCCCAACTCTGGAACATTTCCTTGGATCAAAAGCGCAGTCGTTGTACTAAATGTGGAGATATTGTTGGGGACTAAAAGTAAGAGAATTGGTAGCAGTAGAAGGGGCTTGATCTTTGCATTACAAGCCAAGAAGATGAATGCGCCAATCAATACTGTGATCGCTGAAAGCGCGATGGCTCCCCCACGCGATGCGATCTGTGAATAAGGGGAATCGGGTTGCGAATATGCAAGTCGTGCCCAACCAAAACCACCGAAAGGAAAGTGATTGCGCACCTCTTCCAAAACTATGAAAATGAGCGGATATGCGGCTATCCCCCAGCGTCCGATTAACGCTAACGGAAGGTAGAAAAGCGAGAGTCCAATAGCCAAAATAATCCATGGTGTGGAACCAACAAATGTGCTGGTCCAATGAAGCGAGACAAGATTAAAGGTGAGGGCAAAGAGAAAGGCTGATGTTTTTTTGTGTTGTGTTCTAGATATTGCATACATGTGCGTTGCTATTGCAAGCGGTGCTAACCACCAATTGCCCACTGGTTCAAAAGCACAACTAAGCAGCACTCCAGACAGGATTGAAAGAAGTGCGTTTACCACTGCACAATCACCAACCTAGAGCGCTGATGAGGCGATCAACACTTGCACCCAATGCATAACGTTCTTTGAATTGATAGATCTGAGACAAATCTGAGGGAGATTTCGGTAGTGATAGATCCACTTTCGGTAGCGGGGCATCTCTTGCAACTCGTACTAGCTTTGGCGCAATCTTCAAGTAATCACTACCCGCAATAATCTTCTTTGCTAGCGCTGGCGGGAGCGAATCATCGGCATTGTGTGCAGCCTGCAAGGTATCTTCAACGGTTGCGAAACTATTTGCGATAACTGCAGCACCTTTTTCGCCTATGCCTTTAACGCCCGGAAGACCATCAGAGGGGTCACCGCGAAACATTGCAAAAAGATCATAACGATCACCCGGTATCCCATATTTTTCTGCTACGTACTTGATATCTACTAAGTCGTGGTTTGATATTCCTTTAGCTAAATAGACCACCTTGATGTCTCGTTTGTCATCTACCATCTGAAAAAGATCACGATCTCCAGTCACAATCCGTATGGGACCCTTTTCCATTTCAGCATAAGTTGCCATCACGTCGTCAGCTTCGTAATCATCAACACCAACTACTGGTATTCCAAACAAATCAAGCAAATCCAGAAGTATCGGGATTTGTGGTGTCAGTGTCTCCGGCTCCTCTTCCCCATCTCCTTCTTCTTCCAGACGGTTGGCTTTATAGTCAGGAAAGATGTCCACGCGCCAACTAGGTCGCCAATCACCATCAAGGCAAGCAACCAGTCGATCTGGTTTGTAAACATTCATTAATCGGGCGGTCATATCGATATATCCCCGAATCGCATTTACAGATGTTCCATCAGGTGCCAACAATGTGTCAGGCATGCCGTAGTAGGCCCTGTACCAAAGTGAGGCACTATCTAGAAGCATTAATGTCATATTTCTCCCATTAAGTATGCAACTACACCACGGTCAATGCGCTTAACGGCGTCTTTGCAAACTGGACGCAATCTATCGCTAGCACCTGCAATTTGATTAAGCAGATCAATGAGTTGCTTGGTTGAGCGGACAAAATCTCCAACAGACATATCCGTTCCCTTAAGGACGCTATTGAGAGAATTACCACTAGCCCACTTATAAGAAATGAAACAGAAACCCGCATCTGGTTCCCGTTGAGTTTTCACCCCAAAATTGCTTTCAATCTCTTCTAGCGCAGCCCACAATGAAACAATCTCAGTAATAGTCG
>Ga0209551_1000787_pt1 | contig 11940 bp, 9 predicted proteins | sample LauGreSuBDMM15SD_2_FD_187568 | JGI IMG/M metagenome (GOLD analysis project Ga0209551, IMG submission 187568) | Freshwater lake microbial communities from Lake Michigan, USA - Su13.BD.MM15.SD (SPAdes) (version 3) | ecosystem: Environmental > Aquatic > Freshwater > Lake | place: Lake Michigan, USA... | reverse complement strand
GATATTAGCCGACCATGTATATGACCATGTCGAGCCATCATATGTGCCATCAATGGATGTGCCTCCATTCGTGATGGATTCGACATAAGGAGTAGGCGCTGGAGGTTGCCCTTGAGTCCCTGCAGCAGCCGTATAAGTTACTGTTGATGTAGGACCATATTGTGAGTAACCTGATGGTGCATTGGTCAAATTAAAAGATATGGTAGGAGTCGTAGAGACACTTACGTTACCTGTCACTGAGATGGTTCCAGAGTTATAGGAAACTGTTGGTCCACTTACAAAACCAAATGAACCATTGAGTGTTGCGTTTGTCACATTGTTGGTGGTGAATGTCCATGACGAAATCGGATATGACGATCCATTATAAGGGTTGTAAGATATAGTATTTTGTGTGATAGTGGGTGTAGGAGCCGGTGTTAGTGAGATCGTCAATGTAACAGCTAAGCTTTGAACTGATGTGACATCGCCAACCGTTTGAGTTGCATAAATAGTGTAAACGCCCGCAGCCGCACCGGTAAGTGTGATGGTTGAACTGCTGCTTCCTAAAGCCAGTGCAGTTCCACTAAAATAATCTGCAAGTGTAATCGCAACGGTGGTACTACCCCCTGGAATGGTCTTAGAAGCAGTTGATGCTATACGTGATGGAGCCAATGGAATGATTGTCAATGTAACAGCTGAGCTTTGAACTGATGTGACACCGCCAACCATTTGAGTTGCATAAATAGTGTAAACACCCGCAGCCGCACCAGTAAGTGTGATGGCTGTACTGCTGATTCCTAAAGCCAGTGCAGTTCCACTAAAATAATCTGCAAGTGTAATCGCAACGGTGGTACCTGATGAAATAGTCTTTGAAGGTGTTGCGCTTAGAATGGTGGGAGCGGTGACTCCTATGATGGTCAAGGAAAACGTTGGACTAGGAGCTGAAGTGATATTGTTTACCGTTGAAGTTGCGGTGAGCGAATATGTTCCAGTTGCTAACAAGCTCGTACCTGAAATTGGGTTTCCACCATTGAAATAGGATAGTGTTCCAGATCCTGTAAAGAAACTTGCCACATTCGATGATAAATTGTTTCCGGCTTGTACGTATATTGGGCTAGTTGCCGTTCCGCTAAGTACAGGTGCCGGCGTGGGTGCCGATGTCCCAGTATAGGTTCCAGAGGCTTGAGGACCATACGTTGTGTAACCTATCACCGTATTTGTGAGATTAAAAGTGATCGTAGGAGACGTCGACGCATTCACATTACCCGTCACTGTAATGGTTCCAGAGTTATAGGAAATTGTTGGTCCGGTTGCAAAACCTGATGAACTATTGAGTGTTGCAGATGTCACATTGGTGGTGGTGAATGTCCATGACGTAATAGGATATGCCGATCCATTGTAAGTGTCATAAGATATAATATTTTGTGTAATTGTGGGGTTAGGCGCTGGAGGTTGCCCAGATGCTTGGGCACCCGTTTTGTTCTCTGCATTTGTTTGGTCTTGGTACCCGGAAAGCACGTTTTTCGTGTTGATGGTGAAGACTGGAAAATCCCCTGGACTGACCCTTCCAGTGATCGATATGGTTCCGGATCCTGCTCCCGAAAAACCAAAACTGGAGATACCACTCACGGCTGAAGCAGACACGAGGGTGGCTGTTCCGCTGCTACTTGTGATATTAGCCGACCATGTATACGACCATGTCGAACCATCATATGTACCATCAATAGATGTGCCTCCATCCGTGAGGATTCCGACATAGGGAGTAGGCGCTGCGGGTTGTACGGTAGTGGAGGTTCCAGATAAGGATAAGTTTGAATAACTTGCCTGGTAACCTGCTGGAGCATTAGATAATGAGAAATTGAACGTTGGTGTTGTGCTTGTCGATGCATTGCCACTGATGGTCAGGTTGCTGCTACCATTGGCGTATCCGAAACTACCCGAAGTCCCGCTAATACCTGTACATATCCCGATCGTAAATCCGGTGGTGTTATTGATATTGGTCGCCCAGGTATACGTCCACAGTACCAATGAGGCGTTCCAATTCGATGAGCCGGCATTAACCAAGGTCCCGAGCGAAGGTTGAGGCGCCGGAAGGGTGGACATCTCCTCGGGAAAACTCACCGTGAGGGTTTGTTGAACCACCCGGTTTCCTTGGGTCAATTGGAGGTTGACCGAGGTTGAGTTTGTGCCACCCCGGTAGTTCGGTGTGTAGGACAACACATTCGAGAGGGGTCCCAGATTGATCGTGTTTGAGGTCATGTTTGCCAAGGCGGATATACTTGCAATGCTCGACACGGTCCAACCCGTGTTGCCGCATGCCTGGATTTGACCCCAAGTGATATTGCATTCCGTATTAGTCAAGGTCGCGGTGGTGAGCGAGGTGGTGAGTAGAGCGGCAATATTATTTTCAGCGGCCGTGGCTAAATAGGACATGAAGATGCGGTTGTCGCTTGACACGACATCCGGAACCGTGGACACGTTGCAATCCGTTGCAAACACATAGTTTCCACCTTTGTTCAGTTGAGAAAGAAAAGTGGGTTTGATTGCACAATTTGCTCCAAACGTCGCGTATAATAAATTTGAGAGACTCGTGCTCATATCTTATTATTTACTCATACAGCAAAAATATAGATTTGAACATGTGTAGAGTTCATCCATGGGATTCTAAATTGACACCCACGATGCATTCGATTTCTTATAAAAATCTAAAGCCGTTTTGTCTTTGATGCACACACTTTCTTTTTGGCATCGGGCGTCTTCACACAAGTCCATTGTCCATGCTCGTTGAAGTAGTGAGCATGTGGACAACCGAGCAAAGAATCACGATGACACATTCCTGAAGGCACACAATCTTTTTCTGAGAAAAAGCGACCAAGTGAAGTCACAAAAAAAGTAAAATCGTATATAAGACTTTTTACTTACCATTACTGGGTTTTATATGTAAATGCCTTGGTGTCTTATGTATAAAATGGTGGGTAAAAGCCACCCCTCAATAGCACTTTCCAATCATTGGCTGCCCCATAGTCCCGCGGGACTATGGGGCAGCAATCGGAACACTAATGCCACACCAAGTTTTTGTGGCTTTTTTGCTTATAAAAATAACAACGAATTTGAAAGGCCTGATATCCTTTGTAGGAGTTCCAAAGTCAAAGCGTTACCGAAAATGGTTGTTGGAAGAAAAATAAATTGTTGAGCGGTTTCCTCGAGCCTGGAAACGCGAAGTGTTCAACAAAGGGTGGAAGTTATACCATACATGATGTGGAAATGTTTTGTTGCATCTATCGGGTGTAACATTATTCAGTACGCTGAGTGTATCTACGATACGCGCTCAAGATATTCAATAGAAACGCAAAGCATAACCAAGCCAAATAGGGACTCATTAGATACCTGATGATAGGATGTCGCGCGATGCTAGTGATTGTGCTAGCTGTACCTAGGATAACTAGCATCGGTAATAAAGCGGCTTGAGAAGCCCTCAAACCAAAGTAGACATAGCACCAAATCACGTTGAAGATCAAGTTCACTACAAATAGGGGTACTACTACTCGATCATTGATTTCAATGGCTTTTCCAAAGGCTATTGCAATCAAGATGTAGAGAATTGTCCAAACCACTGGGAAAACGATAGGTGGTGGCGTTATTCTAGGAGATATTTGCTTATACCAGTCCGATTTGACCGATTTAGAAGTAAAATACTGGCCCGCTAGTGATGTCACTAAAACACTCAAAAAAGAGATCAAATACGCCTTCATCTTATAATATTCGTGCAGAAATATTGATGCATTTTTGTGAGAAACGAGTAAATGATTGACCAAGTTCGTGTTGTCGTGGTGACACCCGCCGGTAGAAAATGGTATTTAGAGTCTTTTCATTTTTCCCTTGGAACACTTTTTTTATAGATATTTCTCCTTGGTACTCAAATTTACAGTTTATAGACTCTAAGTACTAGCTTTTAGGAGATGCTCTCCCTAAGGCTGGCCCCTAAACCCTAAAGAGATCATCTTGACCGAACGGATATTCTAGAAAGTTATGAAAAACACTTGTTCTTATCGCAATAAAGGTTTCAAATGTTTCTTAATCAATACCTCCATGTTCCAATTTTTTCTGACCTCATCGGTCACACTTTTTGTATACGTTTTCAAGTGGTCAAGGTTCGAGTTCCATTCTTGAATGACACGAACGGCTTCCTCGGCAGTTTCATAGGTCGCAATCCCTTTGATCCATTGAGCATTTCCAACCTTGGTGGTCAACACAGGTACTCCACAAGCGGCAGCTTCAAAGATTCCTAAGGGGCCCCCTTCAAACTCAGAGCAACATATGAGTGCGTCAATATCTGCATATAATGCATTTGTGTCTATATTGGGCCTACTGTGAATGATCATAGGCTCAAAGCCACCTGACCGACATATTTCTTGATACTTTGAATAACCTTTGGTTTCGGCATAATATGGCTTTGCATCTATATTAGCTACTCCAATCATGCCTAATTTCCTAACCGGGCCATGAACAATGTGTGTTTTTTTGAACAGATCAATATCAACGCCAAAGGGTGTCCAATGAGGTAGAACACCGCATTTGGACATCTCCTGGCATGTATTTAATGATACGCCTCCATAGTTGGATTCGGCTTTAATATGTTCTAGACGCTCATGAAACCACTCATGATCAAATCTTGGACAATGTGAGATCACGATGAATTTCGAAAAATCTATATTTGAAACATTATAAAGTTTTTCAACATTTAGTATATCCGTGGTAGAAATAATATAATCACAATCTTTCCACTCGCCGTCAGCCCATAGCTTTGTATTATAATTTGAATTTGTCCAATCATAAAAATCACAATTCGGGATGTATTTACATAGTGCTTGGCTTATTCTACCCAAGGCCCAATCTCCCCCTTGCCATACAACCACTCTAGGATGTTTTTTTTCGGATATGATTGAGTTTGTTAAGGCACGCGGGTAGCTCTTCTTTGCATAGTCTAAATTCAAACGTGATGGATTTAACTCGTACCATCCATTCTTTCTATATATATTCAAAATGGATTGAAAATACTCTTCATACATTGTTGCCACGTGAGATAACGTAAAATTATTCATGGCCCAATCTCTGCAAGATTGCGGATTAATTTTGTCAATATTTTTGAGGGCCCAAACGAATTCCTCAAAGGTTTTGCAGCGGTATCCGGTGACACCATGAATATTATTATCAGTAAAGGATCCCCAATCGGTCGTGATGGTAGGTGTTCCTGAGAATAAATTCTCAATTTGCACACCCCCAAAAGGCTCGAGATACATCGACGCCACGAAAGATACCTTGGCTTTCGACATCAATTCTCGTCGTTTCTCCACGTCTGCATATCCTATGAATTCAACGTGCTCAGGAACCTCCGTGTAACCACATGCCTCTAAACTATTTTGACCCGCGACTTTGAGTTTCATTCCAGCTTCCTTGGTGACCTGAATTGCGATATGAATCCCCTTGCCTTCATATACCCGACCTAAGAAGAGACAATAATCCTCTTTGGTCTCAGGAGCGTAAGTGAAATCATCTGGATCAAAGTAGTTTGGTATTACCACGTCATAAAACCCTTGTTTGCATATTCCCACGGCTTCCAAACCATAATATGCATGATAAATTGCGTAGGATTCAAAGACTTTATAATTTGCCCAATGACCTCCCGCGTATCCAATCCCAGGCTCCACACAAATCAAATCCGGATGAGCATCGCATACAGGTCGAGTTGGTGCACCCCAAAATGGAAGAATAAAGTCGTTGGGTTGCTTTCGTTTTCCAACCTCACGGATGGCGTTTTTATAAAAGGTTTGATACGCATGATCGTTAGTATCATATTTAAAAAAATTCTTACGCCAATCATAGGATCCGTACGCGATTTCTAAATCTGCATTGGTTGTGACCGGCACATGTTCCGTGCATTGAAGATCGGATTCTTCATGACCATAGTGGTACACTTCATGTCCGCGATCTGTCATCATTTTTCCAAACTTCCACACTTTTTGTGTATAAGCGCACGCCACATAGTCTCTCGACGTCACGGTATGGGGAATCCCTAAAATATGAAATCTCATGTTGTCTTTGCAAGTAGGTTCACTCGTTCTCTTATGTATTACAAATGATCTTTCAAAAATTGACTCGGTTATGCGATCGAGTTGCCTAGACACAACGACTTTATTTTCACGATCACGGTGATCCTTGAAATTTATCGTTCTATAACATGTTTCGATGTTGTCGAGAAAAATGATCGGGTAATCCTCGCCCAAAGCACAGAACGACGTGATGTCCATGTATCAACATATTGTCGGTACTGACCCAAGTCAGAGACACCTTCATGCTAGATCTGTCATCCAATGGTTGACTGGACGAAGCAATGAACGCACTTTTTTGCAAAACATCGTGCAACTCTCCAAACTACCCAGCATGGATGGAAGCCTCACAACAGGTGGCGTTCGCAACTACGAATATCTCCCTCTCAATTGTGTGGACACATTTTGTAGCATTTTATGGAATAGGGATTCTCGCCGTATTCAACAAACGCACCCCGTGATCGTGAGTGTAGATCAGCTTAAACACGTGGTTTCTCAAATCTTGAATGGAACTTATAATGGCACCGTGGATCAACGGCCAGTTCAGGTCAATATGGTCACGAACCATTATCACATCACCATCAACATTATTGTCATTCAACGCTTCACTGTGATCATGGACACCCTTTCCGAATTACCCGAATCGGAGTTCGATGAACATGAGGAAACTTTCAAAGAATTGAGGGATTTGTTGTCGGATGAAAGCGCCCGCCACCAAATCCTAAGCATTCAACCCACTAGCTTCGTCGACGAAGAGATGAGTAACGTAGACCTATGCGACGACGAGGGTTGTGAAGATGACGAGGAGAGTGAGGGTGAGACGCCTCAAAACTCTGCCGACAAACAAATGTTTGAGAATCCAAACGACTTTGATAAATATGTTGCCTCGACGGAGAGAAGCAGCAAATTACTCGATGAAATCCTGAAATGCGAAGGCAGAAGTGACGTCATCTATCGTACGTGGGATGACATGCAGAAATTTGAGAGCGAGTTCCTGGACATTCAAAAAAAGTATAAAAAACCTAGACAAGTCTGACTCATTGTCTAGTTGTCGTCATAAAAATGTTAAATTTGCCGTTTGATCATTCCTGGGTCAAAGGATCTATCTTATAGGATTCGGAGGCAAGCTCCTTATCCTTCTCCACGCTCTTTGCCTTCTTGGCGGCGGGTTTTTTCTTCTTTTCTGCAACGACTTTGGGCTCATTCGCATCTTCTTCTTCGACGGGCTTGGTCGTCGCCTTGACCTCATTTGGGTCTTCTGTGACTTCGATCTCCTCGAACAACTTTTTCACAGATCCCATGACAGAAACCGAGAGCGCGTAGCGTTCCGGCTTAACCACAGAAGAGCCAGGCTCATTCGTCTTGTTGTTCGGATTCTTAAAGGTGCGTTCGGCACGCTTGACCCGTTCAAACTTTAAGAAATTAGGAAGATTCACCTTGACATTATTCTTGGTTTGGTCAATGATGTAGTGAAACACAGCCTCGCCGATCTGTTGGACCTTCTCAGCCGTCACTTCCAAGTCGGGGTTCAATAGAACGATGGATTCGGCTAGCTTGATGGGCATCATATGGGACTTTCGAGCTGTCATTTCAAACGAGCTTAACTGGGAGAATGATAATCCTTTTATATGAGGATGACATGCCATTGTTTAATCGATTTTTAGTGTTTGATTTTTATACTCCAATACAGAAAGACATGAGCACTGCTGATTTAGGACATCCTCTCAAGGATTCAAGGATTCTTGCGGCTAAAACCGAGTCCGAGCTTGGAAGCGCATTAAATGCTTGGTACAAAATGGAAGGCTCCATCGCCGCTCTACCTGAAAAGGAACATAAAAACAAGTGCCTCGTGACACGCACATCTCACAATCCCACACTACCCCAAGCGTTTGCCCATCGTTTGTTTCAGCTACCCACCGCATCCTCTAGGCGCGGACTCCTATGTTGGCACTCCCTAGGATCTGGAAAGACAGCGACTGCATGTGGAATAATGGCATCTTTTTGGAACTCGGAAAAACAAATCGTTTATGCAAGTTCAATCGGAGGAATCGCCAGCAATCCTCCCTCCAATTTCGAAGGAGTGAGCTCCATGTTTCCCGACTTTAAATGGAGCGACCGACGCGATTTTGGGCTCGTGTTTTTGTCGTTTGCTCGCCTCGCCAACAAGATCGAAAAAGGGGAAAAGCTTATGAAATTGTTGAAATCCAAAAGTGGGGGTGGAAGCGAGGAAGAAGAGGTCCAAGATCCACCTACCCCTCCTACGTCACCTGCGATGCCAGAGGCACCCATCCAGACGAAATCAGCACCCAACCCTAGACAAAAGCCAAGCAAGGCTAATCCAGTCGTCGCTAAATCTGCACCCTCCTTGTTTAGTAAAATCATGAGCGCGTTTACACCCCAAAAGGCGCAGCCAAGCCCGACTCCGGCTCCCTCACCAATTCCTGTCCCTTCTAAATTCTCATTCTTTGAAGTTCTCGCCAAACGATACAACGTATCTCTCGCGAAGGCCACGGCCAGTGCAAAAGTATGTCAAATCAAGTCCTTCAATGATTTCGTAGATTTGGACCATACGGTGTTGATTGTAGATGAGGTTCATAACCTGTTCCGTCCACTATCGACGCAAAAGCAAAAGCACAAGATCGTGGAAAAGCGATTGACCCAGCCGATGTTGTACCCCAAACTAAAGATCGTCATCTTGACAGCCACACCAGGATCTTCCACCACCGAAGTGATTACCTTGTTGAACATGGTGTCGCCTACCGGTCAAGTGGGACCTGCGCCCACTGCAGATAGTCAAGAAGAAGTGATGCAGTTCAAAGAAAAGATTCAAAATCTCGTGTCCTATTATGATTTGACGAACGACAAAGGACTCTTTCCCACTGTGTCAGATCCGGGTCCCCTTAAATGGCCCATGTCGATGGCTCAATTTCAAAAATACGCAGATGCTTACAAAGAGGTCACCAAAGGCCACAAGGATTATGACCAATTGGCTGCTCACGATGCTCTCCCCAAGTTTTGGTCAAAAGCTAGGAAATACGCCAATATGATGTACAACTTTGACATGTCTTTACAACTCTCAGAATTCAGCTCAAAGCTCCCAGCTCTCCTACAAACCATTCATGACTTTCCAAATGAAAAACATTATGTATATTCGGCATTCTATGATAAACGAGGATCTGGGCAAGGGATCCTAGAAATTGCTCGGCAATTGGAAGATCGAGGTTATGTCAAGTACGGAAAGGGAGCACATAAATCTGGTGAAACGCAGAAAAAATATGTGTTGGCCATTCAAGGGCAACCTGGATTGGACGCAGCGATCCGGGCATTCAATAACACCAGCAATGTGGACGGATCAGACATTCATGTCTTCTTGGCAACCCAAGATTTTAATGAAGGGCTCGATTTGAAGGCGGTCCGACACGTTCATATCTTTGAACCTCTCGTCACGATGGCATCTGACCAACAAACCATTGGCCGTGCGCGACGCTTTTGCAGCCACAAAGATTTGAGTCATAAAGAGTGGACTGTCAAAATTCACCGCTATTTTGCAGAAATGCCGATCGAGGTAAGCTCAGAGGGTGGCATCGAAGGAAAACTAAATCACTTGAAGTCTCTCAACACCGAAAACATGACCAAGGCACAAATCGCCAACCTCAAAAAAGAAATTCGAACATTCGAAAAATTTAAAAATATGGAACTTAAATCCATTGACCAATTCATATACGAAGAGAGCCAACGTCGAATGCGCGATTTGTTTACAGTCTACCGGTGTATGCAAGAAGCCTCATTGGATTGTGCTGCATTGGCCGAATTTCATGGATTCGTTAAGCAAACGGATTTCAAGTGCATGTGATCACACTCGTTCATCTTCATTGTAATTTTTTTTGATTTTTGATATTATTGCGTTGTGAAAGTTTGCAAGATTTTCTTTTTCTCCTGCTTTATCTTCTGAAGAAAATAATCACTTCTAGCACAGGCTATGCTAATGCTTCGCTTCTCGAAACATTCCGTCCGTGATCTTGCGAGCGCATTTCCACCGCGGCATGTCTGGGTGCTCCTCCCGCATGGCTTGGGCTGCAAGTACCACCTCGGGATCTTTTTTGTGTTGATTGTAGAATGCGCGACGTTTATCAGGGATGCGTGGAAAGGTGGATTGTGTCATTGCAGCATCCAATGCGGTCTTGAACCATTCGATTTTATTATGAAGCTCGACAATGGTCTGATTCAGTGTGGCAATTTTTTCCACAGTAGAAATGTCCATCCTTTAAGGTTGTCTTCATTCGGGATGCATTCATTTATATACCCATTTTCAATCGATCTAAGAAGACGGTCGTGGGTCCGTATAAAGGAAGCGGAAGCGATGCGGTGCGATACCTTAAGTTTTGTATGGAGATCGACGAGTCGAATCGAATTGGAACCATCGTGGACCATGACGCATTGTATAACGTTAATTCGAGTGAGGGTGGAGTTGGGTATAGATTATAATTGGTGAGGTCTTGGAAACTCAAGATGGCCTCGATCTGCCCATTTTGGTCGATGGGCAAAGGTGGGATCGTAGCGATATTATATGCCAAGCCGCCATCAATATTTGGAATTTGTCTCGTGAAATAGGTCTCGGTTTTATCTTTGGATGTCACGAAGATGTTCATGGCATAAGATGGAATGTTTGAATGAAAGGTCTCAATCACACCCGTGGCATTCCACAATGAATACATTCTATTCTATAAAGAAGAAAAATTTATGCGTCAAACACCATCAAAGTCATGACTTGATTATCTTTTAGAACCGCGTGGACCGGCTTTTTCAATTTGAGTAACAATTGTCCATTCTCAAGCTCATATCCAACAATCGTGTTAAGCTCATTACTCAACATTATATTTTTCGAGACCTTGTTAGCCATTAATTTAGGGGCATCGAATGCTTTGGCATCAAAGATATATCGATCCTCATGACTCGATATGTAGTATAATTTGTATGCTACACCGTTCACATAGGGTTCTGTATGCCGCCTCCTAAAAAAAAACAGTACGCATGCTGCAGTTAACATTAATGCCACAATTCTTGATATGATGATAGTGCTTGTGGTCATATTGTAATATCGGAGCATACAATTATTTAGGTAGGGTCACCTGATGATGCGTACTGAGGTGTTTCCAGAACTTGACCTCGGCCTTGAGCATGTTGGCACGATGGGACTCTGGAATCCATGAAAATGCGTCACGGTCCTCGACCTTCTTCGCTTTCAAATAAATTTGAATCGAAGTCAATGGAGAATACATATGCCTACATTCGAGGGCATTAAAGATCATGGGCTCCATGCGCTCGTATTCCTCCCAGGACGGCTGAGACGTGTCCATGGTGAACGACAAATGCTCGGTGGAAACGAAATCGACGAATGCTTGAGCATAGAAACCATCGCGAAACACCGCACTCATAACCGCGGTTGGGTCTTCATTAGCATCAAATAATCCTTCATCTTGCATAAATGACTCGCGTACACGAGCCTTGTCCATGTTTACACTTTGATGGTACAATCTCTTTAAGTTGTGATTCAAATTTTAGACACTATTTTTGACTTTGATGTCCTGATTCGTTGTTATTGAGTGAGTCAATAGCATTCAACATAATGTAAAAACGAAAAAATAATGTAGGAACTCTGCATGGACGACTGTTTCAATTACTTGGAATCTAGTCCACCCGTAGAGCGAATTTTGCGAAACCACTCAAAATATGATTGAATTTTTCACAAGTCGCATTGTCGATTGGACCATCTTTGACCGTTCTGTGAACCCTACTAGTCCATAATAGTTTCTATTATTGGTGGGATAAGTCGGTCCTTTCACCGCCACAGAGG
>Ga0209551_1000786_pt1 | contig 11944 bp, 30 predicted proteins | sample LauGreSuBDMM15SD_2_FD_187568 | JGI IMG/M metagenome (GOLD analysis project Ga0209551, IMG submission 187568) | Freshwater lake microbial communities from Lake Michigan, USA - Su13.BD.MM15.SD (SPAdes) (version 3) | ecosystem: Environmental > Aquatic > Freshwater > Lake | place: Lake Michigan, USA... | reverse complement strand
GCTAAAGACCCACCCCGCACAGGCCTCCCCCTCCCCTGGAACAGGGACGGGACGGGACACGGGACGGCCAGGACGGCCAGGCCAACAGGCCTGGACGGGCCAGGTGACAGGTACCCAGTGTCCCGACCCCAGACACCTGGACACCTGGCCCTTGCAACCTGGACACGGGCCCCTACAGTCAGGGTCACCCAGCTCACCCAGGACCCCAGGAGCCTCACGGCTCGGGAGCCTACAGGTCACCCAGTCGCCCGCCGTCGTCTCGTCGACGCCGTCGGTCGCGCGCTTAGGAAATGTGATGTCAGTCACAGTGGCACGCTCAGTTGTGCGTCCGTTGTGAAACCCTACTGCCACAGCAGGTGGGACTCCGCAAGATACATCTCAGACACCGACGGACCGCCCGTCGGGTCGACGACTCGAAAGGTCACCGCAAATGCACACAGTCACAGTCACAATCGGACGCAACGTACCGACACCAGCTACCTTCACCCAAGACCTGAACGACCTCACCTACACCGTCGTCGGACCCGCGCTGCAGGAGACCCTCGTACTCACCGACTCAGCCTGGGCAGGCTTCACCGAGCTCGTCACAGACGCACTCACGAACTACGCACAGGACAGCCACGCCACAGAGTACTGGGTCGAGACCCACGACGGACTCGGCGTGTGGGAGGGCGTGCCAGAGCAGTCCCGCAAGCTGACGCTGCTGTTCGACGTACCACCTGCACTGCAGTCCCCCACGATTGATCTACTGATCACCCTCACCTCGGCCCGATCAGGATACTACCAGGACGCCGTCGCCGTCTCGTTTGGAGACTCGACCCTGGTCTAATCACAACAGACGAACAACTCAGGTCGAAACAGGACCCGTGCAATCCACCTCGCTCAGGTGCACGGTTCCTGTCGGAAGGTCAGACCTTCCCTGATGAGACCCCCTCAACAGCCCCACCCCTACGAAAGGTACCACCACAATGCTCGACCGCAACACTACCCAGGCCCAGGCCGACCTGATTCACCAGACCTTCGGCATCCCCGTCGTGGCCTACAGCTTCGACGGCCAGGCGCCAATCACATCCCGCGGCACAGCTGGACACCGCTCCCTGTCGCAGATCGCCGACGAAATCAAGGCAGACTGGGCGAACGTCTACTTCGGAGCCGTCCCCTACCTCGAAGCCATGTCGACCCTGGACCAGGTCACCGACCGCTACTACGAGGACGACGCCGAGGACATCGTGCTCTACTTCCTCTCGAACGCCACGACCTGGCGCGGTGAGACCGCCCGCCGAGTCAAGGCCGAGCTCAAGGCTATCCTGAAGGGAGCGAACTAACATGTCAGACTGGACCCTCATCACCGCCTACGAACAGGGCGAACTGTCGGACGACGACACCATCGAGCTCTTCACCGAGCTCATCCACTCAGGCCTGGCATGGCAACTCCAGGGAGCGTACGGTCGTGAAGCGACCCGTCTCCTGGAGGAGGGACTGATAAAGTGGGGTGACCAATAGTCACAACAGAAAAACAACAGGTCGAAACTGGACCCGTGCCTGGCTCAACCCAGGTCGGCACGGTACCAGTCCGAGGGTAAGACCCTCGCTGATGAGACCGACTCAACAGAACCCCACCCCGAAAGGCACGCCCGTGAAAACCTTCACGATTACCTACACCGTCGTGGTCACCACAGATGATGACGACACGTCCCTCAACCACGCGACCGACGCCGTCAGCCAGCAGCTCTGGGCAATCGACCAGGACTTCGACCTGACCCTCGTCTCAGCGACCCTCGAGTACGGAGAGGAGGTGTCACGATGATAACACAACGTACCGAAGGCTCAAAGTACAGCGGCATCCGCTCCGTCGTCGACATCTCCAAGGACATCCGCAAGGACATCAAGGAAGCCATCCGTCTCCATGAGCTACCCTCCGACCTGAAGGTCTCGGTCCGCTCCAACACCTACGCAGGTGGGCAGTCGATCGACCTGACATGGTCGGCCAGCAAGGGTACGCACGAGCTCGTGTGCTACTACCACCGCCAACCCTGGCTGGAAGGCTGCGTCAATCACTGCGACCGCGGCACCAGCTACCTCGCTGTAGGACTCTCGACCCTCGGCGAGCACATCCAGAAGAAGCTAAAGGACATCGCCATGGCGTACAACTACGACAACAGCGACATCAGCTCTGACTACTTCGACACCCTGTTCTACTGCACCCCGTCCTGGAACTGGCAGGTCAAGCCTACCGCCAGCAACTTGGTGGGACTCGACCGCGGTGTGGCCGAGACCCTCGTCACGCTGCACTACGTCGACCGCATGCCTGTATGGGACGCACTGGAGATTGCACAGAAGCTGGAGGTCCTGGCATGAGCACGACGACAGACACCAGAAAGATCGGCAAGAACGCAAGCGAGCTGCTCTTCCGAGCCGTCGCCCTGAAGTGGCACGGCGTCGCCCCCCTACGGGTTCGACACTGGCAACCGACCCTCGCCCAGGCCTTCCAGGCCGTGGCGGACGGGCATCCAGAACGCCTGGTCGACCTTCCTGAAGGTGCCACTGGCGCCGATGGTAGGACACGTGACGATGCGCAATCAGTCCTCGAGGCTTTCGACTCCTGGCTGGGACGCAACGTTGTGTGGCTGGCCTACGAGATGGCTTCCACTGGACAAGCAAACTATGAGGAGGTCTGAGATGAACGTCGTTCCCCACTACATCGTGGTCGATGGCGAAATCGTCGCAACAGAATCGACCCTCGCGGATGCAGTGCATGCAGCAGAGCACTACGTCGGCCAGGTCGAGGTCGTTGCAGACGGCATCGTAGTCTGGCGCCCATAGCTGGCAGCGTTCACCTGGTGGTCCCGTACCTGATCGGGCCAGGGTTCGATCCCCTGGAACGCACGACCCTCAACCGAGGGCAATCCCATACAACCGAAAGGTCAACCATGTCATGGCAACCCATAGCATACAACCGATACGAGAACCCCTACGCATCACCCCCACCCATGTACGACTCATCCGTCTGCGAGCTTTGCGACGGGCCAACAGGTCGCACAGGACAGCAAGGCTGGAAGGCCGTCTGTCAACCCTGCAGCACCGTGCTGTGGACAGCCCACGCAATCTACCAAGAGGAGGAACCAGATGACCAGCTCGACTGACATCTGCCAGGACTGTCGACTCGAACAGGTCGACGTCGATAACCCCGTCCATCGTCTCTGCCATACCTGCTTGTCAGAGCATTCGATGACATGGGCCAAGCTGGACCGAGCCCTGCTCGACCAGTAATCTTGAGGCGGAGTCCAGGTCCACAGACCTGGCTCCCCTCCCTCGGGGACACTCGGTGTCTTGTTCAGGTTCGATCCCTGAAGTCTCCACTTTTGTATCTTATTGTTGCGCTCGAACTCGTGCGTCGCTTGCCAGATACAGAACTGTCCAGGGTACCCGTCTCACCCGTTGAGATGCGAGTAGCAAAGACCCGCGACAGGTTGCCACCCGCAGCACAATAACCTGGCAACAGGTGTATGCTTGAGCGGCAACATAAAGCACTGTCCAGAACTGAAGGCAGATGGACGGACAGTCAAGCAGGGACGGCGTGCCGCCCGCCAAGGGCGGTCGCCACCAGGTGCTTGACTGCCGAGCTCATCGGCCACCAACCCACCCTACAAGAGAGGAACCACCATGGATAACAACATCAACGAAGGCGTGCGCAAACTCATGCATACGATCCTCGTTGGCAACACCTCAGGACTCATCGATGATGAGAACGAGGAGCTGATTGTATTTCTGCAAGAAGCTGCCTACCTCACCACCGAAGACCTCACTGAACTTGGTGATGCGCTCATCGGTGGGCCGTCGACACGACGTCACCGCGCACGACTACGCTACCTCGCAGCACTGCTGCCAGACAAGTCGCTGCACGAACTCGCCGACACTGTGCACTACCTGATAGACAACTCCAGCCTGACCATCAGCGACGTTCGCAACGTCCTTCGTGGTGGCAAGCGGGACATCCCGATCGACCGCATCCAAGAGGTTGGGCGTCAGCTTGCAGCTGGCTCATCCCTGCGGGCGGCTGCACGTGCTGCTAACGTCAGCTACGACACAGTCGAGCGCATCGAGGCGTTCATCGGAATCTCTGAAGCTCGCCGCCTCAAGCTGGTGGACTTCGCATGCGATGCCGTCCGCGAGAAGTGGTCGGTCCGTGCCTTCGCCACCAAGGCTGGCATCCCAAAGAGCACGGCCCATGTCATCATGGGACGGGCACGGGAAGTGCTGACGGAACTGGGAGACCTAACATGAGCAACGACGGTATCGTGTGTACGGAATGCTGCATCTCACTACCAGATGACGCCTTCATCAGACCAGGCCGTATCTGCAAGATGTGCCTTACAGACCAGAGGAGACCACTATGAACCTACCCAACGAGCCGATCGTAATCCCGACCCACGTTCTTGTCGAACGCATACGGGGAGAGATCGCTGACAACACCGCATCATTCCAGCTGGCACTCGGACTCAACGAGTGGCTGCAGGCAATCGAACTACTCGAGAGAACCCGATCCCTGGTCGGCGTGCTCGAGGCAATACTTGGAGATGACGAGGAGGTGCTCTACTCATGAAGCGATTCAAGAGGCTAGACCAGTGGTTGCGTCGCAACTACAACTTTGCCCTATGCATCGGGCTGCTGCTTGGTTTCCTAGCTGCAGACCTCTGGTTCTGAAAGGAGGACACCATGTGCTGCGAACAATACCACTTCTGCGAAGAGTGTGATTACTGCAAGAAGGAAGACAAGGAGTGATCTCCTACTTCCCTCACCTGATCCTAGCTGCGTGCCTTACAATGCTAGTAGAAGACAAGAAGGAACGCCGTCGCTGGCAGGCCTTCACGATAGCGGTGTACGCCGCGTTAGGAACGATGTACGTATGACAGCTAAACAATCTGAGGCGGTCTCCTCACGTGCTGGTGCCCACCACCAGTCATCGCTCGAGACCATCCTCGACGGCTGCTCGTGGCAGTACTACCTGGCCAACGTCAGGAACGTACCAACGCCACCCAAGCCGCACGCCCTCATCGGCACAACGTTCCACGCTGCAGTAGAAACCCACGAGACAGCGAGAATGCTGGGCCAGGAACTTCCGACCCTCGAAGATCTGCTCGACCAGGCAGAGGAGGCGATCCGTAAGGACGCCGACCTCGTGCCCATCGAGATGATGCGAGGCAAGGACGGAGAAGACTGGACCGCAGAGGACCTAGTCTCCATGTGTCACAACGCTATCAGGAACTGGTACATAGCCCCAGCTAGCGACGGTGTCACCAACAGGGAGTGGCTGATGAAGCTAACCCCCATCGCAATCGAACCCTACTTCCGCCTGGAGCTAGTCGAAGACGCCGATCCTATCGGCGGCTGGATCGACGGGGTCTACCAGGATGAGCAGGGCAAGATCTACCTGGTCGACCAGAAGACAGCAGGAGACTTCTCCCGCTGGCCCCTGGATGGCAAGGGCCACAGGTTCCAGGCTACCATGTACGCTACGGCGCTCGTCCTCTCCGAGGACTTCCCGCAGGTACAGAACCTGGACGACGTGCAGATGCACTACGTGATCAGCCGTACCAAGACGGGCACAGCCCGCATGGAGAAGGCTCGCCGTGTGGTGGTTCAGCCAGAGCTTGACGACGTGGCTCTCCTCGGAGACCGCATCCGCCAGGTCGAGGCCATCATCAAGCACAAGCTCTACGCACCCAACCCGACATGGAACCTATGCTCACCCAAGTACTGCCCGTTCTACAACGGATGCCAGATTACGGGCGAGCTGCGGAAACCAGACGACGAGTTCATGGGGAGGTATCGTGCCTAGCAGATACATCACTGTGACCGCCGTTGAGAAGGGTCCACAAGGTGGGTTCGTCTACACGCGTGACGTGTGGAGGGTACCCGCCGACTTCTCCGAACAGGAGGAGCGTTTGTTCGCTGAGATGTGCGCCGAAGGTGTGATCTCGGAGAGCGATGCAATTGAGTGTGTGCGCCTGCTGAGGAAGTAGGCACTATCTCAAGTAGCACCACCCCGTCCAGAATGTAAGCACGATGGACGGACAGTAGTAATCAGTCGATCCAACCCACTACCACCCCTAACAGGAGGAAACAAATGCCTAACTTCGACTCAGTAGACAATGGCGGAGTACGCTCAACCACTGTCAAGTTCACCGCATCTGGCAAGCCTTTCGGCGCAGATGTTTTCATCACCGTCGAGACTGTTCACGAGTTCGCCACACTGGCTAACGACGAGCAGGTACTCGCACGGCAGGAGGACCTAGCCACTCAGCTTCAGGCGCAGGTGCTCGACATCGTGAAGGGTGCAGTCACAGCAACGCGCAATGCTGCAGCCAGCGAGCCAAAGGGGCAGGTGTCAATTCACCCAGTAGCCCCCGTCCAGTACGCACCCAGCCAGGCAGGAACACCAGCACCCAGTGGTACTGGAGCTCCAGCCGTAGTTGCTGTCGCAAACGGCGCAGCTCAGGCACAGGGCGACTGGCGTTCGGTTCCGTCCCGCTTCGGCGATGGCCAGATTCGATTCATCGCATCAACAGCTTACTCGAGCGATCAGCTCAAGGCAGATGTCTATGCATGGATCTCAGCTCAGGGTCTAGACGCGACACTCTTCGACGTCTGGGACGAGCGCACTGGTCCGCGTGGTGCAGAAGCGGGACAGCCGATTGGCTCCGTCTTCAACATCAAGGTCAAGAAGGAAGCACAGTCACGAGTGCCTGATGACTTCCATCGCAACGCTGCTGGTCGTGGCAAGTTCAACAACGACGGCACGATCTACCCATACTGGTCGAAGGACTTTGATGCCTTCCTCAAGTACGGCGGCAAGGCACAGCTCTCTGAAGCTGGCTTCTAAGTAGAGTTGCTGGGGGAGGAGTTTCTGAACCTCTCGCCTCCCCCAGCCATCTACATTTTTGAATACAACCCACAACCCACCCCGTGTTCTTAGGAGGAACAACATGTCAGATACTTTTTCAAACCGTCGAGTCAGCTACCTTTCAGCAGCGATACAAGAAGCTGCTGTCGCAGACCTCCCCAGGGGTGGGGAAGGACCGTCGGACGGGGGGTCTGGTCTCGACCAGACTCCTCGGCCACGGCGGGCGTTCGGCTGGACATCCAACGACGGTATCCGTGGACTGCGTAAGTACGCAGCCAACCCAACCAAGCGTGTAGCTACAGGGATTTGGCAGATCGACAACATGATCGGCGGCGGCGTCGGTCGTGGTGAAGTGTGCGTCATCATTGGTAAGTCTGGCTCTGGTAAGTCTATCGTTGGCCAGAACATCCTCGAGTCTAACCTCGATGTACCATGCGTGTTCTTCAGCTTCGAGATGCCTGGCACCATGGTGCTCACACGTTCTCTAGCCATGTGGTCTGGCAAGACCCACGACATGGTGTTCCGCTCGGTCGAAACAAACACCCTCGATGAGGAGATGTTGGAGGACTGGGAGGATGCACACGCAAAGCACTACTACGTCACACGGACAGGACTAGACCTGGCCGCGATGAGCTCTACCCTCAAGGAGGCAGAGGAGCAACTCGGCGAGCGCCCAGCACTAGTGGTCATTGACTACATGGAGCTGGTGGCTGCTGCTGGTGGCGGAGAGACCATCGACAACGTCACATCGGTAGCTCAAGCCATCAAGGGCTGGGCCAAGGAGGAGGAAGTAGCATGCGTAATGCTGCACCAAACGAACAAGTCACTCCGTCACGGAGATGCGCCCGACGAGGACGCAGCGAGGTACGGGGGATTCACAGAGGCAGACATCGTCATCGGAGTATGGCGCCCACACAAGTGGCAGCCAAAGAACAAGGGCGATCAACCAATGCCGATGCCAACCGTTGACTACCTGAAGGGCTACTTCGGTATCAACCTCATCAAGAACCGCCCCAAGATTGAGCTGCAGGAGCAGGGTTACCTGGTCCCAGTCCAAGCCAGTGGCCGTGTGGCGGCCCCTAAGGGGACGGCACTATCCCTGGTGCAGCCAGGTGGAGGGGGTCCGTTCTAATGAAACTAGAAGGAGTCACCAAGTGCTTGCGTTGCAAGGCTCCCCTAGGTAAGGACGAGATCTTGCTATGCTACACATGCGAGGAGGGCGGAACCTATGACTGCTAGTGGTTTCAGATACCTCGACGGTGAGGATAGGTACGGCGAAGGTGCTGCATCTGGAGACCTGGCCGAGGCCAAGACGCTCGAGTACTTCGACTCGATCGACAGGCCTCTCCAGGACTTCGGTCCCAAGCACATCCCTACCGACCGAGCCGTCAACCTAACCTGGCCAGCGAAGATCAGGCACATGCCCGACTTCCTGGGCTGGGGTAAGTTTGTCGAAGCACAGGGGTGCTGGGCAGACAAGGTAGTATTCAAGCCCGAGAAGCTAGCCGCTCTCCTGGAGTGGGAAGTAGAGATGCCCGTGTGGTTCTCTATCTACATCCAGAAGACCGACGAGATTCTCCTAGCCCCACTGAACACCGTGCTCTGGGCGTGTGCCGATACGCGCTCACAGTGCATAGTACTAGATGAGGGCACTCCTGCCGAGAAGATAGCTTACGAGGTACCACTCGAAGTTATGTTTGATGTAAGAGTCCACGACGCCCTCGCAGTAGACAAGATCCTAAGGGAGCGAGCTAAGAGGCGATAAGATGACAGAGAAGAAAAAGGGAGGTCGAGGGCCGAAGCCTAAGATTGTGAACCCACTAGCTGTGGCTGACGGTAGTGCATACCGCCGACCCATGCAGGTGGACACAACTAGGTACCGCCATAGCGAGGAGATCCTCGATGCTATGTCGACGGTCGACGAATACTTCGTGGACGATAAGCCAGAAGACCCTTTAGTACTCGTAGTCGAGGCGCTCATGGCTACCCTTCCAGACGACGAACGAGCAGTGGTAGAGATGTGCCTTATGGCAAACATCTCCATGCACGAGGCCGCGAGGATGATGGGATACATCAACGCTAGCGGTAAGGAAGACCACAAGAAGGTCAAGAGACGTCTGGAGTGGGCGCTAGCAAAGCTACGCGAAACTCTGAACTCACCGAGCTTCTCACTAGCGATTGCTGGTCACAAGCTACCAGTCGCACAGCCAGAGGTGAACATCACCGAGGCACTATCAAAGATTATCGAAGGTTTCGAGAAGCACATACAGGAGGCAGAATGACAACCCCAAAGACCAAGCTACCCAAGACTATCAAGATTGGACCTTATGAGTACGAGATCAGACTCTTCCCAGATTCCACCACGAGTGATTATGGCGCATGCGTGTACAACCATCAAGTCATCTTCCTCAACCCAAACCAACACGCGGAGAGGGCGGGCGACACACTGCTCCACGAAGTGCTGCACGCCATCTGGGACCTCAGCGGATTCGACGTCATCGTTGACCTGCACGAAGAAACGATCGTCCGTTCATACGCGACGTGGCTCTCGCTCGTGTTGAGGCAGAACCCAAAGCTCGTCGAGTTTATCGTCGATCCCACCAAGGTATGGATTCCCGACTACGAAGAAGACGCACTAGAGGAGGCGACGGATGATTGAGAATCTCAACGGCATGTCGCTCCACGAGTGGAAGCGGCAGCAGAAGTACAAGGAAGAGTATCGAAAGATACTAGCCGAAGAAGACAGAATGATCAGAGAGCAGATGCTCGGACTGACACCCATCAAGAAGAAGAGGAAGAAGAATGAGCAAGCCTAAAGCGCAGGGCACCAGGCATGAGTCCTGGATTGTCACGGAGCTTCAGGCTCTGGGTATCCAGGCCCGCAGGCTCGCCGAAGGCGGAGCCGCGGACGAGGGAGATGTCGAGGCAACCATAGCTGGTACCCGTTGGGTGCTGGAAGGTAAGGCCCGACAGAACCTGAATGTCCAGAAGACTCTGGGCAAGGCCAGGAAGAAGGCTGGTGGGGAATCACCAGTAGCAGTGGTATGGAAGAGGCTTGTCAAGGTGGCAGGCTACACTAACCGCCAGCCCGTAGAAGGCGAGCGGATCACGGTAACGATCTCGTGGGAAGACTTCCTACGACTGCTCAAGAAGGAGGAAGACAATGTGTAAAGAATGCGCACCAGAAGACCTAACGCCAATCGAGGGCTGCGAATGCGGCTGTAACGACAAGAAGGAGCAGGACAATGACTGAAGAAACCAAGGCACCGCTGAAGATCGAACCGCTCACCGAGCAGGAGATCTCAGACCTGGCGAAGAAGCTGGAAGAAACAGAGGACTTTGACTCTGACCTGGCTCGAGCCATCTTCACCATCCTGGTTGTTGGCTACGAATTCCAGCAGCTCTACTCTACACTGCAGGCGTACTACGCTGCTGCGTCTGGTGCATGCCACGACATCGCTGGTGCGTGCGCAAAGACCATCGGTCTGCGCGACGTCAAGAAGATCCAGAAGATGTACACCATCGCTGGTCAATTCGCAGGAAACATTCCAGCTCGAGCACAAGCCCTACTCGAGTCGGATCTACAACCGCAGGGCGAAGAAACAACCACTACCGACGAGGAGTCGAACCATGAGTAAGATCATCAACGAGCTGAAGTTCCAGGCACAGTACTACTACAAGAACGTGCTGGCATACCTAGCTGACCTAGGCAGCGCCCTCATCGGTCGCACCCGCAAGCAGGCTACATACATTGACGGCCTGATCGACAGCTCTCTGAAGGCGGTGGCCCGCTTATCGCGTGAGAACGCCGAGCTACAGCGCAAGCTGGACCAGCTAGAGGCAAAGCCAAAGGCGCTCAAGAAGATCGCCGAAGACACACCGTCCAAGAAAAAGGCTGCTCCTAAGAGCCCCAAGAAAGGACAATAGTGAGCAGGCCTGATCTCGACTGGTTCGAACGCAGGCTTGCTGGACGCGAGGGTCATGCAATACGTGACATCATGCACTACACTCGAGTTCACATACTCATCGACTACGTCAAGGAGCTAGAGAAACAAAATGGCAACCAAGGGATGCACGAAGTGCGGGATCGAAAAGACGCACGCTGAGTTCTACTCAGATGCTCGACGCAAGAGCGGTGTATCGTCATGGTGCCGCGAATGCTGGCGCGAATACGAACGCGTTCGTAGAGAGCGCTTAGGCCCACGCGGTCGCAAGAACAGAAAGCTAAAGTATCTGTATGGCATGACCATCCAGGAGTACATGGCTATGCTGAAAAACCAGAACGGACTCTGCGCTATCTGCGGAGAGAAAGAGACGGTCATCAATCCCAAGTCATCCAAGGTGCAGAAGCTATGCGTAGATCACGACCACAAGAACGGCAAGGTCCGCGGTCTACTATGTACAGCATGCAACAAGGCGCTAGGATTGCTCAACGATGATCCCGTAAAGGTCATCAAAGCCCACGACTATCTGCTCAAATACCAGGAGGAACATGATGACGCAGGAAGAGATGCAGAAGATACTACAGGAGATGCAACCAGCTCTTGATAGACTTCGAGAAATCAACGCCCACCGCTTCGGCACTAGCCAGGAGTAGCAGGCAAAAGAAAACCCCCCAGGCCAACAGGCTCGGGGGGTTTCTTGTTTCCTGGATTAGGATGCCAGGTAGATGATGTATGAGTTCCAGATAGTAACAGCAGCGTACAAGCCACCAAGTACCCACGGGGCATACTTGCGCTTCCAGGTAAACCAGGCTAGGAAGGTTCCTGCCAGGACTACCTTGATCAGGAAGAATCCTGGATAGCCGCCGAACTCTATTGAGTTCGCCATCAGGGGGTTCTGCTCGGCTGCTCCGCGACCGAGACCGATGACGGTCGAGGTGAAGTCGGAGATCTGGGTGAGATAAACGAAGAGCACACCAAGGATGGCTCGCTTGTCGCTAATGCTCGGGTTTCTTTTTGGCTTGAGGGAGAAGAAGTTCTTCAGTCCCTTTACGGCCAGTGTCTGAATAGTAGACATTGTGTACCTCCTCTGGTAACA
>Ga0209551_1000785_pt1 | contig 11953 bp, 8 predicted proteins | sample LauGreSuBDMM15SD_2_FD_187568 | JGI IMG/M metagenome (GOLD analysis project Ga0209551, IMG submission 187568) | Freshwater lake microbial communities from Lake Michigan, USA - Su13.BD.MM15.SD (SPAdes) (version 3) | ecosystem: Environmental > Aquatic > Freshwater > Lake | place: Lake Michigan, USA... | reverse complement strand
TTCATCCGCTTCATCAGCTTCATCTTCTTCATCATCATTTTCAGTGTCATCTTCTTCATCAGATAATAAAATTGGCGTTGGATTTTGTTCATTTTGTTCCATAAAATTAAAATAAAATACATGACCCTGTTGATAAACGTAAATATTTTCATCGTCTTCAAAATCATACGAGTGAATGTTTGTAGAATTTTGTTTATAAAAATTTATATGTTTATCATCAAATTTTACTTCGGTTTTTGTCTTTCTAAAAAAAATCTTATGAATCTTAATATATTTCCTACCAAATTTGGGGTTAAAATTCACAAATAAACGCAATTTTTTTCTCAATAAATATTCCGCATTACACTGTTTATATGTCCCATTCGTTGAATGCAAATTTATATAATACAAATGCAAATATGGTCTCATTATATTTATTAATCTATCTTTTGGAAATTCTTCGTTAATGCATATTCTTTTTGTAATGCGGCTATAAGTTGAAAACATTGATTCAAAAATTGGATATAGTGTATCATGGTGAGAATTGTAAATATAATTTTTAATATAAATGTTTAAAATGGTTGTTTCATAGTTGTCGCGAAATTTAATCATATCAAAATTGGAAAGAAAAAACCCATGAAATAATTCTGGCATAACATACATACCTCCTCTCAAAAAAAAATAAATATTATATAAAACAGTATCACTAAACGGTATATTATTATACGGATTTTTGGTTATAATCGTATCTGGAGAAAATGAAGATGTATTGGATAAATTACGATTTAACATGTTTATCAAGTCGCTCGCGGTAAAATAATATATCAAATTATTTTGATAAAGAGTAAAAATATTTGACTTTTTGGGGTTCAATTCGTTCATGCATAGATCTGCACTTATTTGAACTTTTGCTTTTTTAATTTTGTAAATATGTGCAAACCTCGCAAACCCATAATAAATTCTTTGCAATTTTGTAAATATTGATAAATATTCATCTTTTTGCGGATTTGGTAAAAAAATATTTTTTAAAACATTATCAAGATATTTGAATTTATTTTTTATAATTTCAATTATATTATAGTTCTCTTTATTTGTAATGTGTTGTGTAATATATAAATAATAAAAAGTTGAATTAATATCAGTAATGTATTTATTTGTATGTGCATAAGTCATAAATTCAAAACTATTATTCTTGTCTAACAAAAAAATTTTATCTTGTTTGTAATAATTTTGAATAATACTAGAAAATGTTGCCATTATTTAAAATAATTAAATACTTTTTAATACATTGTTTGCATTTAATTATTATATTTTTTGCATTGATATTTATGTTTGTGATTATGTTACCTGTTTAAAACCCAGGATTGTAGTCATTGTCATTGCCCAAATCACTCGCCTTGATGCTTGACACATTATTTTGAATGACAAGTTTATTATTACTGCAAGCATCATCTGGGTCTTCAAGACCACCCATCATACTTTCTATCGTGTCGCCGTCGGCAGCCTTTTCATAAGCAACAACCTCTTCCAATTTTTTCATCTCTTCCAAATCCAAAACCACTTGAAAGGCGTTCGTGCCATACATTCCTTCTTGACCACACATGACATTTGCAGAAACGCCGCGCATAGTATCTAATTCAGCGTGTCTTGCGGCCTTCAAGAACATCTCGGGAGTCTCCTCAAACGACGCCTTTGCAATCGGACCAATGTTGTCATTGTTGATGCCGTGCCTGAAGATTGAGATCAATTTATTGGTAAATGTCATTCTGTCACACAACATGCACATATGATGATAATTGATGTAAGTGCCGTCAAACTCAATGACTTCCGCCAACTCATTGTAAATGGTCTGTCTAGCGGCTTCAATGCCAAAGATATCATACACCTCAATAATATTATTACTAAATGTTCGTCTGGAATCAATATAATCAAGTGCGAGAATATCCAACATATTTGTGCCAATAGTATCTAGCACCCAAATATCCTGCTTTTTATAAGAACCCATCGTTTCAACTACGTTATCCTTGATTTTTCTAAGAATTACCTTGTTGATTTTTTTGATGCCACGAATGACAATATTTTGCATGAGCTGCTCCTGAAAGTTCTTCAACAAGTAAATTTGGTCAGACTGGTCAAGCGGATTTACCTTTGCCTTCTTGGGACCGCCCTTTCCAGCACCTTGTTTCAAAATATTATTCATGCGAATTCTAAACACCAGTTTATCTGAATTGTAATCGGAATAAACACACGAAATGTCATCTCCATAGCTGTTCTTGAGAACAAAGTTGATATCGTCCATGGTAAGATTCTTTTCCAACATGACTTCAGGATTAATTTCCATTCGGATAATCCATTTGGATTTCTCGTTTGTATCTTCAGAAATAGAAGTCTCAAGACACTCTTCAATCATATTTTCAAAAGCGCGATATTGTTGCATAGTAGTCTCATCTCCATCAATCAATGTGTTCAAATCATCTGGGTCAAAACAGATCTCAATTGAGGTTACGAGTTCTTGCAATTTTGTGTGTTCCAACATATACATGATGCTCTGCGCCTTTTCGCGGTCCTTCTCGTCTTCCGGCTTCAAGAAGACCGTAAGCGACGGGTTCTTGGGTTCTGCGGACAAAGACAAAATTTCCTCAATTCTTGGCACACCACGAGTGACGTTGGATTTTGACGCAACACCAGCAAAATGGAAGGTATTTAAAGTCATCTGAGTTGTTGGCTCTCCAATACTTTGAGCAGCAATCATTCCAACCATCTCACCGGGCGCAACAATTGAACGCTTATAGGTCATTGAAATTGTCTCCAAAAGAAGCGTCAATGATGCTCTGTTAAATCGCTTTACAATCAACAAATCTTTTGGCGATAAATTATAATAATACAGTGTCTTGAAAAGTTGAGTTGGAACAGCGCATCTAATTTTTTCAAGATGGTCATAATTATCTTCAATCATTTGAAATGCCTCCAATGGCGTAATATCAACAATAGAATTACCATTAATGTTTTGTTGCCCAATAATATTATTGACAATATATGAAAATGCAACAGGGCAATTTACTACACTATCACCTTTATTCTTAAAGACATTCTTAATAATAGCATCCCGATTTTCAATCATCATATCAGTGTATTTCTTGCATTTTTCTTGTGTTTCCTTAAACTGTTTCTTGAAACGGGTCATTGCATTTTTCAAGAAGAATTGCGACAACATTTTCATCTTGCCAGGTTCGTCAGGAATATTATAGTGTGCGTAGATATCTTGAATACTCATCGTCACCAATGGCATGACTTGATTTTCAACTTTGATGGGATCAATTCCATCGTCACCATAAGTAAATTCAACAATCTTTCCCTTATTGGTTCTTACGGTCATATCATACGACACCATCAAATCTTCCAATCCCTTGATCAATCTGCGCTGAATATATCCTGTAGTAGAAGTCTTAACTGCAGTATCAATGAGACCAACACGACCACCCATGGCGTGGAAGAAGAGCTCTTGTGGCGATAAACCATTAATATACGAGCTTTCAACAAATCCACGAGCACTTGGGGTGTCGTCATACTTGGTAAAGTGTGGTAGCGTTCTGTGATCAAAACCATACGGGATGCGCTTACCATCTACGTTTTGTTGTCCAAGACAAGAAACCATGAACGAAATGTTCAGATCACTGCCCTTTGAACCCGCATTAACCATGGTCACGAAGCGGTTATCCTTATCCAAACTCTTGAGACCAATCTTGCCGGATTCTGACGTGGCTTGATTGAGAATATTATTGACTTGCGTCTCAAACTCCTCTTCGTTTGTCTTTCCAGTATTGTTCTCAAATACGCCAATTTGGGTCTGGTCAATGAGATTTTTTACATCATTTTTCTTCTTATCAATAACCGCAATAATATCTTGGTTGGTCTTCTCATCTGATAGCAAATCACTGATACCAACACTGAAGGAGCTTGTCTTCAAATATTCAGTAACAATGTTTTGCAAGTCGTCAATGAAATCGGCGGATGCCATGTTACCATAATCATTGCACACACGCTGAATGAGCCCTTTGGTTCCTGCACCCAAAATACTCTTCTCCATTTGACCGCGAATATATCTTCCATTATTAATTTCAAGAACATTATTTGAATCGTCGTATTTCTCATTATCATTGAACAACTTGGTCTTGTATTTTAATGAAATGGGTGGGAGAATTTGCGATAAAATTTCAAAGTTGCTAATCGTGTCGCCTTCCCCCTTATCAGTAAAGATGGATTCATTCACTCTTTGAAACATCATCAACAAGTTCATTGCCTCTCTAGGCGTAAAACGAATATTTTCTCTTGTAAATCTATAACATCCTAGCAGTGAATCTTGGAAAATACCAATAATGGATGAGTTATTGGCTGGACTGATAATTTGATATGGCACTGCTGCTAAATTTTTTAATTCTGAATCCGACTCTGTGTCTTGCGGCATATGTAAATTCATCTCCATGAAATCCCTAGGGTTTCCCAAAGGGCCAGACTATACCTTATCCTACATCAGGCTGATTAAACCATCATTTGTAAGCCACCACCGTCTAGTCGTTGAACCTTCCCCAGTGCTCTATCATAGCGAGTTTAGGGGCTTGGCTGCGGATTACCTATTTTGTCCTTGTTAGGACGCATCAATCACCTTTTTACCATTGGGTTCGGCTATTAACCGAGTTCCTCTCATAAGTTTCCTTGTGCGAGTGGTAGTGATTGCTTTAAGGAGTTCCCGCAATTTGGTCGTGTTGCCAATCCACCTTTAGAAAAGGTGGAGTCAAATAGTAATAGTATGTAAGATGCTATTTGGCTCCACCTTTTCTAAAGGTGGATTGACTAGGGAGTTGCACGCTTTTAACGCTCCCTGTTGGAGACAAGATGTTTATCTCCATCGAAATCCGCATTGTATGGTTTTGTGTCAGCGACATTCATTCTAAAGGTGTCGCCAATTCTCATAATCTTTGCAATGTGACACATCATACTCATTCTGTGAAGAGTAGGTTGCCTATTAAAGAGAATTGGGTCGCCATCCATCATGTGACGATGAACTGTGTCGCCGTTTTCCAAAACGATTGATTTCTTATCCACATATCGCAGCGTGATGGAATCGCCATTTTTCTTTTCCAAAATCTTTGCACCAGGCCAGATCTCTGGACCATTTTGAACAAGTTTTGTCAAGAATGCGCGATTCACATCATTCACTACTACTGGCTTCGTGATATTCTTAGCAATCTTCATGGGAATGCCAAGTTCTCTAATAGAGATGTTTGGATCTGCAGTAATGACCGAACGAGCGCTAAAATCAACGCGTTTTGCCATCAAGTTCCCTCTCATTCTGCCGCCCTTCCCGTTCAATCTGTCCTTAATAGACTTTAACGGGCGACCAGAACGCTGTGCAACGGATGCTACACCGGGAATTTTATTATCTACTTGGGTTGCAACATAGTATTGCAAAACAGTAGTCCAATCATCAATCACATTTGCAGCAGCATTGTTTTGAATCTTTTCCTGCAACGTTTTATTTGTCTTGATAATATTCACTAAAATATGACTCAAATCATCTTCCGATCGCTGTTGAGCATCGTGTTTTACGGATGGGCGAACTGCCGGAGGTGGCACTGCCATTACTTGACAAACCATCCAATCAGGGCGCGACCAAATTGGACTAAAGCCCATAAATGATACATCCTCATCCGAAATTCGCTTGAAGACCTTTAAAACAATCTCAGGTGTAAGTTTTATAACAATATTTTGTCCTTGTTCGGCAGATGCAGCCGCCTCATTTTTCCATTCAGCGTAAATAGTAGCAAGCCCCTCCTTTCTAATTTTATTTGGTTGCAAACATCCGCATCCATCGTCTGTATCTTCACCGCAACGCTTAACTTTACTTGCGAGAGCAAATACGTATTTCCATCTGGCATCTCCGGTAAGTTTTAGTGCTTGCTTATATTTTTCTTTGCTAATCAATAACTTGCTACATTTGAAGCACGAACACCTTAATACTTTCAAAATTGTGCTTAAATACTGAATATAAAATACTGGTTTTGCCAATTCAATATGACCAAAATATCCGGGGGTTTGCATGTAGTCTAGACCATCTGTTGGACAAATGAGGCCGGGCTCCAAGACTCCCATTCGCGGGTCAAATAGACCGCCAATAATTGGTTTATTATTTATATATGTATCTCTAGTAGTTATTTCCGCAACAGAACCCTTCCTGATTTCATCCGGAGACAAAATACTAAATTGAATTCCAATGATTTTGGAAGGATTTAAATTGGTGGGTTTTGAACTCTTTGACATCTTCCTTATATTAACAACATAATATTTAGATTGTTTCTAATCAATTTTATTTTAAAATTATTATTGTTATTCCGTGATTTATTAAATAATTTTTATATATCAAATAAAAAATAAGAATTATTCACTTTGTAATACTTTTTTTGTTTATTAATAAATATAATTAATTATTATACTTGCTATTTATAATATGACCAAAATAGTAGAACATCACACAAAACACCATCATATAATAAACCATAGTGTAAAGTTTTCATTACTTGTGCAAATTATTACCGCAATTATTGATTTATATATTTTACAATTTAAGGTTTCAGAAACATACTATATTTTGAAACAATTATTACTTTTAGAGGTTATAGTTCAACTTGTTGAAGGGGGATTTTATGTTTGGCTTGCATCTTCTGTTAATAGTGTTGTAAATATTACGCCATACAGATACTACGATTGGTATTTAACAACACCTACAATGTTGCTTACTCTTTCTATTTATTTAATCTTCTTGAAAAATCAAGAAGAAATACAAAATAAAAAACACGATGATAAACAAAAAGAAAATGAAAACGAAGATATTTTTTCAGTTATTAAAAAAAATGCCACTATATTCACATATATATTTTTATTAAATGCACTTATGCTCACATTTGGGTTGCTTGGTGAATTAAATGTCATAAATACGTATGTTTCTGTGTTTTTTGGTTTTATACCATTTTTTATATTATTTGCATTAATTTATAATAATTACGCAAAATACTCTAGAAATGGAACTATTTTATTCGCATATTTTTTCGGTGTATGGTCCTTTTATGGTATTGCAGCATTGTTACCATATCATATGAAAAATATTTGTTATAATATTTTAGACTTGTTTGCTAAAAACTTTTTTGGTTTATATTTAGCATATATGTTATGGAGTGTCGCGTATTAGCGTTTCTACAGCGGTGTTGTTTTTATTATTTTCATTATTTTCTTTTAAATAATAAAATTGATTTGGATTTAAAATAATAAATTCAATACAATATACACAAGAATGGCGAGAGATACTCAAATTAAAACGAATAAGAGGGATTTGAATAAAAAGAGCAAAAAGCGTGAGGAGCTTGCTCGCCGAAAGAAATCAAATGAGCAATCAGACGATGATGATGCCGGCGAATATGTTACAAGCGATGATGAAGAGGATGAAATGGATGTGCAAGAATACCGCAAATTTCTTAGCAAAATGTTTCCATCCAAGTTTATAGATAAGAAAGTAAAAATGGGAGAAAAAATTAAGAAATTATTGAAAACTGTTCCAAGTGAAGAGGATGATGAAGATGAAGAGGAAGAGGAAGAAGAAGTAAAGCCTTCTAAGAAAAATAAAAACAAGAAAAGCCTTGCAAATAAAAAAAAGGATAAAAAGTCAAAGCGGGTTATTGAAGATGACGAAGAAGAGGAAGAGGAGGATGATGATGAAGAGTTTGATGATTTTGATGATGAAAAACGCGCGGGAAAATTCAATATTATCTTTACAATTGGACAAAAAAATAATGAAGATGATGAAGATGAGTGGGAAGACTATGATGAAGATGATGACAGCGAGTTTGATGATGATGCAACTGAGGATGAGGATGAAAGCGTTTCAACCGACGAAGACACCGAAGATGCTGATGATGATGACGAGGATGATGACGATGAGGAAGAAGATGACGAGGATGTTCGGATTCTTACTCGCGTTTCAAACAAAAAATACCAAAAATCTAAGAAAATTCAAAAGGTAGATTCTGAAAGTTCTGGGATTGAGCTTGCTATTAATGAGAAAGTTTCTCCTGATAGCAATGACGAAGAAGTTCTCAGGGAACTCAAGGAGCTTTATGAGAAAAATAAAAGCTCAATTGTTGAAGACTGCATCAAGGCATGCGAGGAAAAGATCAAGGAAAAAAATAAGAAAACTGAGAAAAAAATGAACAAGCAAAAGGCAAAGAACGGTCGCATTTTCAAAAAAATTATCCGCGACAAAAATACCATGAATGATTTTAAATTCTTCCAGGGATTAACTCATGGCGAACAAATTAAGATTATCAAGGAAGTTCGCGAGGTGAATAAGATTACACGCATTGAAGTTCCGCACAGAATGACGCTTCTTGAGTCTAACATTCCCGCAATTTTCAAGGCGTCTGCTATGAAGAAAATTAATTCGTTGCGCTACATGGAACCAGGAAGCGGTGAATATTACAAGATCAAAAACTGGGTTGATACGTTCATGCGAATTCCTTTCAACAAATACGAAAAATTGCCTGTCAATATTTCAGACGGCGTAGAAGCATGCCACGAATTTATGGCAAACGCTCAGGGATTGCTTGACTCGGCTGTTTATGGACTAAATGATGCCAAGATGCAAATTATGCAGATGCTTGGGCAACTCGTTACCAATCCCTCGGCTCTCGGAACGGCAATCGCCATCAAGGGTCCGATGGGCACAGGCAAGACCACACTCGTCAAGGAAGGCATTAGTAAGATTCTAAACAGACCGTTTGCATTTATCGCGCTTGGAGGCGCAACCGACAGCAGTTTCTTAGAGGGACACTCCTACACGTATGAAGGTAGTGTCTGGGGGCAAATTGTTCAGATTCTAATTGACAGCAAGTGCATGAATCCTGTCATTTACTTTGATGAGTTGGACAAGATTAGCGACACGCCAAAGGGCGAGGAAATCGCCGGCATCTTGACGCACTTGACGGATACTTCTCAGAACAGCCAGTTCCATGACAAGTATTTTGCTGAGATTGATTTTGATTTGAGCAAGTGCTTGTTTATCTTCAGCTACAACGATGAAAGCAAGATTAATCCCATCTTGCGCGACCGTATGTATAGAATCCAAACTAAGGGTTATGATAAGAAGCAGAAAACGGTCATCTCCAACGACTATTTGCTTCCAAAGATTCGCGATCAGGTCAAGTTTTCCAATGAGGATATTATTATTCCCGACGAATCGTTGCACTATATCATTGAGACTCACTGCGATGAAGAGGATGGTGTTCGTAATATGAAGCGTTGCTTGGAGATTATTTATACCAAGTTGAACTTGTATAGGTTGATGCGTCCCGGGTCCAATCTATTTGAAGGCGAAATGGCTCTCAATGTTGAATTCCCATTTACAGTGACCAAATCTGTTGTTGATAAACTTATTAAAAAGGAGAAGGATGATAGTAGCATGGCAATGCGCGGAATGTATGTGTAATCAACTTTTAGAAAAAGTTGAGCAAAATAACATAACATATCAAAAATCAACTTTGCTAACGGCACCTTCGGTGAAAAAGTAGAAAAATTTAATGTATAATAATGTATAATTTTTTTTACACATTATTTTTGCTTGTAAGATCACTCAGTCGTATAAATAATATGCAAATGTTAAAATAATATAAACATTTGTTCTCATAATAAATTATATGGACGACAATTCTATACTCAATCTTGTTTATTTGCGAACTACCCTTATAAATTGTAGAAATAGTTTATCTAATGATAATATTATTGACGCCGAACTTAATGAGCAAATTGACAATCTAACAAAGACCATTGAAATTAAACTAAAGGCAAATTGCCGGCACGATTATGTTGAAGATTATATTGACACTGACGTGGAAAAATCTCAACGAATTTGTTATTGCAGTAAATGTTGGACTAGTTTTCCGGTAAATTAATTTAAAAATAATTGAAACTTATACTTTTAGTAATTTAAAAATACAACTTTTATTTATGTGTTTTTTATTCGGACATGCATAAAAAATTGATTTTTAAATTTGACCAATAATGCGATGTAAAATAACCAAAAATGCAAAGAATGTTTGAAGACAGAATAAGAAGAATGGATCTACCCAATTATCAACTTGAAAATAAATATGGGCTTATAAATAGCTCGGGAAATCAACTTGAAATTCACGCATCGCAGCAAAAAGAGAATGAAAATAATATATTACTTACAACTCGGTTTTTGAAAAAAAAGAGGGCTGTTAATATTCTCGCATTCCCCGTAGAAATAAATGATATAATCGCATCATACTGTCACGAATTTATTAATTTAACAATGCAAATTTCACATCCTCGGGATTATCCATTTGTTCCCCCCATTTGGTCTCTAATAAATGTTCAGGACAATGTTAATTCTCCGTTAAATATTCCAGAATATTATGAGTATAAAATTGAAACTCATAATAGTCAATATAGACATTATTGGTCGCCTGCAACCGACATTGAACAGGATATATTAGATTTTATCCAAAAAATCAACCATTTTGATTATTTGTTGGAATACAAATGAGTCAAAATTATAGGGAATATCAGTAAATTACATATAAACACATCTCGCTATACTATTTAATGGGCGACAAAGCATTACATACATCAAAAGAACTAGTATCTAAAATCATAAATATTCAGGATCGGAATAAGTTTGATTGTCTAATGCAAGAATTTGAAAACTATATAGAAGGCGCAGTCGCCCACAATATGAGCGACTTAAAGGAAAAAGCAAATAATAAAAAAAAGAAAGGTGATTTGTTTGAAGCATTTTGTTTTTTATATGTTGAGCATGTTTTAAAGCATGACCGGGTATGGTTTTATAAAGATTTTCCGATGGAATTAAAAAATAAGTTTGATTTGACTAAAAATGATTTTGGCATTGATTTGCTTTCAAAAAAGGGAGACAATTATTATGCAATACAGTGCAAATATAGAAAGCCTCAAGAAAAAATTCAAACAATTCCATGGAAGTCATTATCTACTTTTTACGCAATTGTGGTTAAAACCGGTCCATGGTTGAAGCACATTACTATGACAAACACCAATGGTTGCAGACATATTGGAAAAAAGACGGATAAAGATTGGTCCATTTGCTTGGGAACGTTTCGCAAAATAGACCATTTTTCGTGGTTAAAATTTATTGATTTTAAACAAGAAAATGCAGTAATAGATTCTATTGAATCAAATATAAAAGAAGAAAATGATAAGGAGACTTTGCGACAGAAACGCTTGGCTTATTATTCTACTGTTTAATATTCCGAATAAGGAACATTGTTTCCACCGCGATTTATGAGGTAGTTATATTGATCAACTGTCATGCAAGCGCACCCGGTAGAATTACTGAATGCATTTGGGCAACATTCGGGTTTAAAAGGAGTGTTTGCAAACATTAACATTTCACCCTCGGGTAAAGGGATTTGTTGTTTAGGTCTGTTCAAAATATCTTGAACACCCTTTCCACCAGTGGTGCCTTTTTTATAAGACAAATCTTGTGTAAACCACGACGAAGTATTTACGGGTTTATCTGAAGTAACGCTAAATTGCGACGACTCGCCGTTGTTTGTGCTTGCGCCCGCAAAGCCCTCCTTCATTCCGATCATTGGAATGGGGCTATTGCCGACTTCATAATTAAACATTCTTCTGTTCGTTATTACATTAGGCATATTTTGAACAGCTTCCATTAAATTCACTCTAGAGCAAGAGCAAAGAACGTGTCCCCATAAGATCCAATATAACACAACTATTAAAATTAGAATTTCTACTCTAAATTTCATGCCAAATATTGAAATTTCCATTATTATACATATTTCATAGATAATAATTTTCCACGATACTTGTCTAAAAGTAACTCTACATTTGAATCGTAATGGAAAAATTTAAT
>Ga0209551_1000784_pt1 | contig 11955 bp, 12 predicted proteins | sample LauGreSuBDMM15SD_2_FD_187568 | JGI IMG/M metagenome (GOLD analysis project Ga0209551, IMG submission 187568) | Freshwater lake microbial communities from Lake Michigan, USA - Su13.BD.MM15.SD (SPAdes) (version 3) | ecosystem: Environmental > Aquatic > Freshwater > Lake | place: Lake Michigan, USA... | reverse complement strand
TGGCGCTTGAGAGCTGCTCGCTCGAGTCAACGGGTAGGTTGCTTGAATCTGTAAGTAATTACAGATCTAGATGGATGGTGATCCCTCGCAAGAGGACAGGATCCGGCTTATAGGGCGACTCTTCTTTTCCTTGTCTGGAAATGACTATATTTTCAAACTCTTTGGCAGAATACGATCATGTCCTACGTAGTTATCTTCCGCTCTACTCGCAACTTAGATGATGGGTATTTGTATTCTGAGTGGACTGGAAAAATGGAGAATTTAGTTAAGACAATAGATGGCTATGAACATCATTTTGGTTTTCGAGATGCAAAAAGTCGTGATGGGGTAACTGTTTCCTATTTCAGTTCTTTAGAGGCAATTTCTGAGTGGAAGAACTTAGGTGAGCACAAAGTGGCACAACAATTGGGTCAAGATTCTTTCTACGAGGAGTACTCGATTCAAGTCTGTGAAGTACTTCGGGATTATGGCTTTGAAGCATAAGAGTCTTAACTCCGGCTTATAGGGCGACTCTTCTTTATTAAATGCGCCCTTCGAATCTCTTATGAACCTACTTTTAGTTCGCTATTGGGATAAGTGAGACTGCAAAGATCTGCCAGGCCAATAGTGATTTAGCTCCAAGGCTTAGGATCAAGTAAGTCTTTTCGCCAAACATGTAGTTTGTCCACTTACCCACTCCGCGGTACTGCAGCCACTGATTCAAACCAAAACAGAAAAAGAAAATAGCTTGAACGATCATGATGAGGAAGAGACCGTCAGGAGCATCATCTAATGGAATTTGAGAGATATTTACTGACATTGCTAGCCAAGGCGCAAGTCCAACAAGTGTTCCAAACCAGAATGGCATCATCGTGGTTGTTGTACGCCCTGGAGGATTCATCTTTTCTTGCAACCATCCAAAAAGAATCATTGCAATATTTGCTCCAACGACAGCTATTAATGCGGCAAGTGTCAAAATTCCCCAGTACATGCTAATGATGGCAACCATAAGTGAGGCACTAATTGAATACTCTGCCCAACGAAAGCGATTAATTCCATTTTTAAGATCGGATTCATATGTATTTCGAGCAAATGTTGAAGTTAGTAAATGATCTAGGCCAGCAAGAGCTAGAAATGCAGCCATAACCCAACCGATGCGTACTTCAAAGAGAGTTGAAGTAACAAGACCTTCGGTACCTGGAGGGCCAGCAGGAGTGGAATCTAAAATTTTAATTGCAAAATCATTTGTGAGCAGTAGTACCGCTGCCGCTTGGCCAAGGTGTAAAGCAGTGAGGCCGATATTCCACTTGCGAACATTTGCGAGTTTTTCGGGAGTTACCCCAACTGCTACAACTGTGTTCGTTGATGACATGTACTACTCCTTAGTTATGAACTTTTAGTTTTAGTGTTTTGAGTTGCGAGGGTTCAAGTTTGTCATCTGATGTATGAAATCTACCTAGTGACACGCTTTTATTTGCTTTTAGCTTCAGCCTTATGGACATTGCCCGAGAACTATTGGGTGTCGTGAATCACCTATTCATTGCGTGTTTATTTGAAATAGTCCATTAAAAAGTGAAAACTGGTAAAGTTTTTCCATGCATATGCCAAGCCATGAAGAAATTACTAGCGAAGACTAAGTAGAGTCGGACCATTAATAGCATGAAGAGAGCGCTGTCCCTATTTCTAGTTGCCGTTTTCATGGTGCAACCTGTTCAAGCACAGGCTGCACCGTCAGTGGCTTCTGTGCAGCGCGATATTGATCGTCTCCGAACTTTGGCTGCCGAAAAATACGAAGCAGCAAATGAAGCGAAGATAAGAATTAAATCACTTCAAAAGGAGACAGGGGCACTCCAGCAACGTGAGGTACTCATTCAAGAGGAGTTAAGTGTATTAAGTAGGACCTTGGCAAAGATTGCAATTTCTGAGTTTCAAGGCAGTGGCTTCGGGGGCACATTTGAACTGCTATTTTCATCTGACCCAACGAAGTATCTTTCGGACGCTTCGGTGTTAAGTAGTTTAAGTAAAGGGTATTCAAAACAGTTACGGGAATTTACGGCAACAAAACAGAGAGTCCAAGCCACACAATTGGTAATTGCTGATCGGACTTCGCTGTTAGTTGCTGAAGAGAAACGGCTAAATCGCCAGGTGGTGGAAGCAAAAAGCGCTTTGAGTAGCGCAGAAAAACTACTTAAATCACTGGCCAAGGCAGATAGAGAACGACTTCTTCGTGAAGAAGCAGCTCGAGAAAATAAGATACAAAGTGATTCGAAAGGATATGCCGCCTCTTATAAAGGTGATAATACCCGTGGATCAATTGCACTTAAGTATGCGCTTCAACAGATAGGTGACATCTATGTTTGGGCAGCAGCTGGCCCGACACGATGGGATTGCTCTGGATTAACAATGCGGGCTTTTCAAAAAGCTGGTGTATCTCTGCCTCACTCTTCCCGTGTACAAGTAAAATATGGAAAGTCGATTTCTTACGCGAATGTGAAGCCAGGTGACTTACTCTTCTTTGGAAAGCCAATTAGCCATGTCTCTATTTATATGGGCGGCGGAAAAATGGTGCAGGCTCCAAGGCCAGGCAAAAGAGTTGAAGTTGTTGCATTGACGAGAATGTTTGGAAAAAAGCCTTTTGTTGGAGCTAGAAGGCTATGAATTTATTACGACAGAAATTTCTGATTCCTGTAGTTGCTACCCTCTTTGCCCTCTTGGTACCAATGGCCTCTAGCAGTGCCACATCGCATAAACCAACTCTTGCGCAAATTGAGGCTGCGAAAAAAGCTGAATTAGCGAAGAAAAAAATCGCTGATGAAGCTTTAAAAAAGTTGGCACGTGCAAAAGGAAATCTAAAACAACTGAGCATTATTGCCGATCAAGCTCAGAGAAAATACATGGCGGCAAAGGCTGACCTATTGGTGGCGACTCGGGAGTTAAATTCTGCGAATGAATCCTATTTATTGGCGGCAGCAGAAGTTTCTGCAACTCATCGCGAAATTGGTAAGTTGGCGGTCCACGCATATATGAATGGGGGTGGACTTTCAGATATAGAATCCATTTTGAGTTCAAATGGCCCTCAAGAGGCGATGGATAATTTATCTATTTTAGAAAATTTAGGCTCTGGGAACAGAACTTCCCTTAAAAGGTTTAAAGCCGCTGAAGATATTGCTCAGCGAGCTAAAGCTGTTGCTGAAGTAGCTAAGCAAAAGCAGGCTGAAGTAACTGCTCGTGTGGCAGCAGCCAAAAAAGAGGCCGAGGACGCCCAAGCCGAACAACAAAAAGAAGTTAATAAACTTCAAGCTGTGCAAGACAAATTACAACGAGATCTTGCATCGGCAAAGAAAGTACGTATAACACTTGAGCAAAAACGCCAACTGGCAATCTTGGAAGAAACGCGCGCAAACGAAGCAACAAAAGTAACTGGACAATCAAAAATTTGGCGGACCGGTGGACCAACTGGGGCAAAGAGCTCCCGAACATCAGAGGCCCAACGCCTGAAGGCTGTTGAGTTTGCTAAACGACAGGTACTTGCAAAGAAACCATATGTGTGGGGCGATGAAGGACCAAACGCCTTTGACTGCTCTGGTTTAGTTTATGCAGCATATAAATATGCAGGATTAGGTTGGCCGATTTGGGATCGTCTTAACTCTGGCCTTTACTACACATACACAAAACAGATTCCATTGGCCGAAATGCAGCCAGGAGATCTGCTCTTCTACTCATACAAAGGAACTATCAGCACAATTCACCACATGAGTATTTATGCCGGCAATGGAATGATGTGGGAGGCCAGATCAACGAAAACTGGGCTTCGTTTTTCAGATATTTACAGTGTCGACGGCCTAATGCCATATGCGGGCAGAGTTTAAAAGAAGATTTTTACTACAGAGAATAAGGAAGAAATGAAAAAGTCAAAGGCTAAGGGCTTGAAAGTCAGTTTTTTCGTCTTCGCGATTGTTGCGCTGATGATGGTTGGAAATAGAGCAACTGCGGTAACCCTCGATTCTGTTCCACATATACATCATGTAAAAGTAGTTGAAAGCAAACTGCTTGTTTTGACTCATGAAGGCCTCTATGAGCTAGTTGGAAAGAATAATATGAAGCTAGTTGGGAAAGAAAAGATTGACGTGATGGGATTTACAACCCTAGGTAAGGCATTGTTTGCAAGTGGGCACCCTGCTGAAGGTTCCAAAATGCCCAATCCAATTGGCCTCGTTAAATCTATTGATGGTGGTTTGACTTGGAAAACTATCTCTCTAGTTGGGAAAGTTGATTTCCACTTCTTAGAAGGTGCCGGAAGTGATCTATACGGCTCAGATTCACAGAGTGGAAATTTAATGTACTCGCCAGATTCTGGAAAGACCTGGAAATATTTGGGAACAAACACCTTCACGGATATTGTAGTTTCACCTGAGATGCCAGGAATGGCTATAGCCATTAAGAATTCGGAGTTGTTGCTTACCAAGAATGCATTCAAAGCAACAACCAAAATTAAAAATACCCTCAAATTTACTCAAATTGAATGGCGTAAATCGGGACTCTATGCGGTGAGTGGCAAGACCCTCTTTAAGTCAACAAATTCCGGTAAAACCTGGACAGAGCTCAATACTTTTAAAGGAGCGCTAGGAATTCTCAGCGCAAGTGATCAGTTGATGCTGGTAACAGTTGGACCAGATATCTACACTTCCACTAATTCAGGAGTGAGTTTTAAAAAGATTTCTTAATCTGATCTATGGGGCGGTTCTTCCTTTAAATAAGGTAATCTAGACACTATGGCCTGGTTCTTACTTTCAATAGCAATTGTTGCTGAAATTGCAGGAACGCTATTCCTCAAAGCTAGCGATGGACTGAGCAAGCTATGGCCCTCAATTGGAGTTGCCGTTGGTTATGTAATCGCCTTCTCACTCATGGCAATCTCACTTAAAAAGCTTGAAGTGGGTATTACCTATGCCGTGTGGTCTGGTGTGGGAATCATGGGAGCTGCCATAGGCGGCGTTATCTTCTTTGATCAGCAGCTCTCTAGGTTAAACATTATTGGTATGGCAATCATCATTATTGGTGTGGTGGTCATGAATCTGGGCGGAACAGCTCACTAAAGAAAAAGTATTACAGATATAAAAAACGATTCAAGATAGGCTTAAGTAATGTCGATGCCTGTTATGACCAATCGCGAAGCGATTAGAGTCGGGCTACCTATCTTCATTACGGCAATTAACATGCGGGCCGGTTTAACAATTATGAGTCCGCTCTATCCCATCCTTAAAGAACAGTATCAACTGAGCTCTTTTCAGCTTTCCTTCCTAACTTCACTCTCGGTACTCTGCTTTGCAGGAAGTGCTTTCTTAATGCCACTGGTGGGCAAAATTGGTGGGACTAATAAGGTTATTGCTTGGACTTTGACGGTTTTATCAGCAGCAATCTTTCTTCGCACCGTTGGTAATGTTCCTATGCTCTTTATTTCATCGATTACCGTTGGTGTTGCAATTGCAGTGCTTAACTTCTCATTACCAGTGTGGGTAAAAGAAAATGCTCCCGATCATTCAGGGCTTTTGACTGGCATCTATATAACAATCATGGGCACCTTTGCTGCCCTCTCTGTCGCAGTTGCTGTGCCATTAGCCGAGGCAAGTGCATGGGGCTGGCGCTTATCGATGATTCCTTGGTTAGTTATCGGCGTGATTTCATCTGCTTGGTGGTTACTGAGGATTTCAAAATCTCGTGAATCAGGGCATATGGAAGTAAGTTCAAAGTTTCACAGAGCTTTATTTAGAAAACCAGGTGCATGGAGCATTGCAATCTTCTTTGGTCTGCAATCCATGCTCTTCTATGGCACAGCAACATGGTTACCAACTATCTTGGTTTCTAAGGGTTACACCCTTAGTCATGCCGGATTAGTTGTCTCTATTACTGGTTTTCTCGGCTCTGCCATAGGTATTGCCCCTCCGCACTATGCATCCAAGTTGAAGAACATGCGTGTGTTCTTATTCTTAATGGGCTTAATGGTTACAGCTAGCTTTGCTGCGCTAATTTTTGATACTGGTTGGCGATTGATAATCTGGCTACTTATCTCAAATATTGGCCTCTCAGTTACTTTTCCTCTCTCTCTTTTACTCACAGTCACGCGCAGTGTTGATGCGGGGGAGACTCGTTCTCTTTCAATCATGGCTCAATCCATTGGTTATCTCATGGCTGCCTTTGCACCTGGAATCGTTGGAGCGATCTTTGATTCAACCTTGAGTTGGGGTATTGCTTTGCTCGTGCCAGTTGTACTTGGAATAGCCCTTGCAGTGGTCGGCTACTTTGCAGGAAAAGCCGAAAAGATAGAGATATAAGGGCTATAGAAAGCTTGGCCAGTTACCATTGAGCATTAACAGCGGGATGAAAAGGTGTTCACTTTGTTTGAATCAATAGTTCTGGGGATTGTGCAGGGTCTTACAGAGTTCCTACCTATTTCATCAAGTGCACATCAGCGCATTGCGGGTGAGTTCTTTGGTAATGCCCAAGATCCAGGTGCCCGCTTTACAGCCATTACCCAGATTGGCACAGAGCTAGCAGTTCTTCTCTTTTTTAGAAATGACATTAAGAACATTGTTGCAGCTTGGTTTAGACAAGCTGTTTTGCGCAAAGATTTAGCTACAGATCAAAAACCACTTGCTCGAATGGGTTGGTTAATCATTATCGGTAGCCTTCCAATTGCTGTTCTGGGTTATTTAGGCAGAGATATCATTACTAATGATTTCCGCTCTCTTTGGCTCATTGCTTCATCTTTGATTATCTTTGGTGTGATTCTTGGTATCGCCGATCACTACGGCAAGAAAGAGAGGGGCCTGGGTGAACTCAATGTTAGACACGGCATTTTCTACGGACTAGCCCAATCACTTGCATTAATTCCAGGTGTTTCTCGCTCTGGTGCAACTATTGCAATGGGCCGCTACCTCGGTTACACCCGTGAAGCAGCGCTGCGCTATTCATTCCTCTTAGCTCTGCCAGCAGTCTTTGGAAGTGGTTTTTATCAACTTAAAGATGCTTTTGGTTCTAACGCTGTGGCAAATGTTTACACCCTGCCACAAACCTTTATTGCAACAGCCATTGCCTTTGTTGTTGGCTACGCCGTCATCGCCTGGTTACTTAAGTTTGTAACAACTAGATCCTTCATGCCATTTATCATCTACAGAATCGCCCTGGGAACAACTGTGTTAGTCCTACTTGGCACAGGTGTCATTAATCCATAAGTGGAGAACTAGCTTAGAAAGATTAACTTCCTGGGCTCACCGTAGACATATTGAAATCTTTAATCACTAGTGGTGGAACAGCCATATTTGACATATCGCCAGCCCATTCACGTGGTTGAGTCCATTCAGATGCACCAGCATGTGTGATGCGAGAGAGGGCTGAAACCGGTGAATCATTCCAACGGAAGTTATTAGTTGCACCAACTACTTCGCCGCCCTTAACGTGATAAACACCGTCGCGAGTTAAGCCGGTCAGAAGTAGTGAGTTGGGATCAACCATGCGGATATACCAGAAGGTTGTAAGAAGAAGTCCGTTATCAACTTTCTTGACTAGATCTTCAAGTGAGCCACTTGCACCGTCAACGCTCATAACAAGGTTTTCACCGATTGGTGTGAAATCAAGGTTGGTGAGCTTTGCTGTTGCACGAGTTTGAATCAGAGATTGCAAAACGCCATCTTTGAGCCAGTCAACGCGCTTGATTGGTTGACCATTATCAAATACTGATGAGAATGGTGAACTCACCGCAGTTGCTACGAAGTTAGATGCAGGAAGTTGCTTGAAATCAGGATCACTAAAGAACTGCAGTGAAACATTGGAAAGCTTCTCGCCAATACGAGTTCCGCCACCTTTTTTAGAAAATACTGATTGACCTTCATGAGCATCACGAGCAGCTGATACCCACATCATGTAGGTGAAGAGATCTGCAACTGAACCCGAAGGCATGATGGTGTCATAGCGACCAGCTGGTAGATCTACTTTGGTACCTTGCCAGGTTAAACGCTGGCGAATCTGGGCATCGATATGTGCAACAGAGACATCTTTAAAGTCACGAGTCTCAACACCGTTCCATGTGGAGCGAGAGCGATTATGGGACTTTCCAGTCATCTCTACGCGACCAACTGGTGAATCCTTACGCAAACGCAACCCACCCTTTGATCCAACCCAGGTTGTCTCATTGGTGTGTTCGGAATATCCAAATAATTCAATCTTGTCGGCAACTGAGCGAGAGAACATATCGCCTAACGCTGGAGCAAAAGCTGAAAATACTTCAGGACCAGTTGGAACGTGAGCTGCTGACCAATCACCGATAGAGAGATTTGTGGCAAGGGGTGCGTAATCTTCGGCTGGACCTGATGCTTTTGCTGCAGCAATAGCTTCTTCGAGCAGCTTAGGAACATCTGCAAGTGAAACATCTGTGCGTGTTACACCACCAGATGCCATGCCACCTTCAACGGCCACAAAGGCAACAACAGTGACGCTGCGCTCTTGAATAACACCGTTAGTAGTCAGGGTGCTGCCAGCCCAACGAAGGTTGGCTTGAGTCTTATCGCGCACAACAACAATGCAGTCATCACACGTTGCAGCCGATGTGATTTTTTCAATTAGATCTTGAGCAGAAATCATTTTCCAGCCTCCGCAACAGTATTGAGAATGTTTACTTTGTCGAAGATTGCCGCTGGGCAACCATGACTTACCGCTGCAATCTGACCTGGTTGTGCTTTACCGCAGTTAAAGGCACCGCCCAAAACATAGGTTGAAGGACCACCCACAACCTTCATAGAGCCCCAGAAATCAGTTGTTGTTGCTTGGTAGGCAACATCTTTTAATTGACCAACAATTTTACCGTTCTTAACACGATGGAACTGTTGACCAGTAAATTGGAAGTTATAGCGCTGCATATCAATAGACCAAGACTTATCACCCTTGATGATGATTCCATCTTCCATTGAAGCAACCATCTCTTCATAGGTTGGGCCTGTTGGATTTGGTTGCAAAGAAACATTTGGCATGCGCTGAATTGGAACGTGTGCTGGTGAATCTGCAAAGGCGCAGCCATTACTGCGATCGCGATTAACGCGGGCAGCAATGCGGCGATCTAATTGATAACCAACAAGCAGACCATCTTTAATGATGTCCCAGCGCTGGGCAGCAACACCTTCATCATCAAAGCCCACTGTGCTAAGGCCATGAGGTGTGGCGCGATCTCCAGTCACATTCATTAGCTTTGAGCCGTATTGGAGCTTATTTAACTTATCTGGTGTGGCAAAGGAGGTTCCTGCGTAGTTAGCTTCATAACCAATGGCGCGATCGAGTTCAGTTGCATGGCCAATGGATTCGTGAATTGTGAGCCAGAGATTTGAAGGATGAACTAATACGTCATAGCGGCCAGGTTCAACGGAAGGGGATGCAACCTTTTCAGCCAATAGAGAAGGAAGTTGCGCAATCTCACCATCCCAATCCCAGTGCTTATTGCCCATCCACTCCCAACCAAAGCCTGCAGGTTGTGCCAATGTGCGCATAGATTCAAAGCCATGATCTCCAATGGAGATTGCTTCAATCTGTGTTTGGATGCGCACGCGCTGTTGTGTGGTGCTAGTTCCATATGAATCGGCATAGTGCTTTTGCTCTTTAACAAACATAGTGTGAGCAGATGTGTGATTAACACCTGCACTCTTGAGCAGACGATTACTCAAATCTGCAAGGCGATCCTTTTTATCTGAGTCTGAGACTGAGAAAGGATCTATTTCATAATCAGAGACCCAGGTCTGGTTTGCATAAACCGGTTCTGTAACAAGTGAAACTAACTCAGTTGATAAAGGCTTTGAAGTTTTCGCCATTGCAACTGCTGTATGTGCAAGCTTCTTGGCAACATCTACGGAGATCTCAGGAGATGAAGCAAAGCCCCAGGCTCCATTGACGATGACGCGAACGCCTAAGCCGGCATTGGTCTCATCACTTTGCGTCTCAGGACGAGCATCTCGCAAAGAGAGCAAACCATTGCGTGTGCGCTCAATGCGCACATCCACATGGGATGCACCAGCTTCTTTTGCTGTGCTAATCGCGGCATCACTAACGGCTGTTAGTGGAAGGGCTAGGAAATCTGCATCTACGTTTTTATTCACCCCCGCACCCTATGTCAATCAAGGCGCTGGTGCATAGATAAGGCGCCATAGAAGATTGATTTGTGGTCCAATCGAATTGGCTTTACACTTGCATTGTTTAAGGGGAGTACCTCACTACAGCTACCTCGTCAATACGGTGTAAAAACCCGGGGCGCTGGCCGATCATTCGGTTAGGGAGACCTTGACCATGTAATACTCATGGCTATCAAGGGAGAAATTCATGCAGGTATCAACGCTCATCTGGGCGATAACAGTCGGATTGATTCTGGCTCTAATTTTAGTTGATCTTCTTACCGCCTCACGCAAAGCCCACGACGTTAAATTCAAAGAGGCAATAGCCACTACTTTGTTCTACGTCAGCATTTCAATTGGCTTTGGCCTTTGGGTGTGGTCCTACTTTGGATCAACATATGGAACTGAGTTCTTTGCCGCCTACTTAGTTGAATACTCACTCTCCGTCGATAACTTGTTTATCTTCGTAATCATTCTGGCCCAATTCGCTGTACCGAGCATCCATCACCAAAAAGTTCTGCTCATCGGCGTGATGTTGGCATTGGCCTTAAGAGCAATCTTTATCTCAATCGGAGCAGTTGCAATTTCTGCCTTCTCCTTCACCTTTGCAATATTTGGTGCAATCTTGATTTGGACTGGTATCGGTTTATTCAAGCACTGGGATGAAGACCCAGAGCCAAATGATAATTTCATGATTCGCTCAATCAGAAAACGTGTGCCCATGGTCGATGAATACCATGGCTCAAAGCTGTTCATTAAAGTGAGCGGAAAGCGCTTTGCCACCCCCATGTTCTTGGTAATTATTGCTATTGGCTCAACTGATTTACTTTTCGCCCTAGATTCAATTCCAGCAACATTTGGTGTTACATCACAAACCTTCCTAGTATTTACAGCTAATGCCTTTGCGCTATTGGGCCTACGAGCGCTGTATTTCCTCATCAAGGGTCTACTCGATAAGTTGATTTACCTCTCCTTGGGCCTTTCCTTCATCTTGATTTTCATCGGTATAAAGTTAATGCTCACCTATGCACATGAAGTCTTTGATAACGTTCCAAAGATTCCAACTCCCATTAGCCTTGCGGTTATTGCAACAATTTTATTGATCGCAACAATTGCTAGCTTAATTAAGAGTAAGCAGAGCCCTGAGATGAAGGCCCACCCTGGGCGCATTACTGATCATAAAGAAGAGGACAGTAAGTGAAGAAGAACTGGTTGCTCTTGCCCAAGGGCTTGAGAAAAGTCATTGCTTTTTCTATTGGTTCATTCTTAGTTCTAGCTGGCTTAGTTTTAATTGTTCTTCCAGGTCCTTTCACAATGCCCTTAGTCATTGCTGGATTTTTTGTTCTAGCCGTTGAGTTTGCTTGGGCTGAGCGGTTATTGGCAAAGGCTAAAGGTCATGCAAGCAAGATTGTGCCTAAGAAATTCAAGAAGTAAGTAAGGCATAATTGCCCAATGCCTCACACCATCACATGCGTTGAACTACATGCTGATGATTGGGCAAGGCTGCGCGATATCCGCTTAAGAGCTCTGATAGATAGTCCCCATGCTTATGGTGGCACCTATGAAATTGAGAGCGCCTTTAATGAGGATAGATGGCGCTTCGAGTTTGCAAAGCAGGCTTTTGTGATTGCATCAGTTGATGGCGTCGATGCGGCAATGATGTATATAGAAAGCCTTCAAGGTGACTTTGGTGCCACATGCTGGATTGGGGGATGTTGGAGTGATCCTAATTTTCGCGGGGTGGGCTTAATGCGCGCGATGTTTGAATTCTTAGATAATCAAGCAACATCACGAGATTGGCTTGTTCAAGGCCTTGGTGTGTGGACAG
>Ga0209551_1000775_pt1 | contig 12019 bp, 11 predicted proteins | sample LauGreSuBDMM15SD_2_FD_187568 | JGI IMG/M metagenome (GOLD analysis project Ga0209551, IMG submission 187568) | Freshwater lake microbial communities from Lake Michigan, USA - Su13.BD.MM15.SD (SPAdes) (version 3) | ecosystem: Environmental > Aquatic > Freshwater > Lake | place: Lake Michigan, USA... | reverse complement strand
GTCTACTCTACAAACACGTACCACTGCGCCCGGAAAAGCTCGTCGTGCTGCCAAAGGCAAGCCACGCCACACAACCGCGCAGAAGGCAGCCCGCAAGAGCGCTGCACCTACCAAGTCACCAGCTCGCGGCACAACTAAGCAAGTTGCTGCAGTAACTACAAAGCCAAAGTCAGCGCCAACACGTCGCTACACAGATATTGATCCAGCAACAGTTTCGAAGAAAGAAGCTCGCAACCTCGAGCGTTCGAAGCTTCGCGCATCACGTTTCCAACAGACAATTGCACCAAAGCCAAAGACTGAAAAGTCTGAGCGCACAGAACGTTCAGAGCGTACGGATCGTCCAGCACGCACCGAGCGCACAGATCGCGCACCAAAGACAGATCGCACAGAGCGTCCAACCCGTGACGCACGCCCTGCAAAGCGCACAGCGTCTAAGCCACCTTCACGCGCTGAAAGATTTGTGAAAGATCGCGATACTCGCACCACCCGTGAATTCGAGCGTCCAGTTGAATCAGATCGTCGTCCAACAACACGTCGCGAAGCTGTCAAGGCAAAAGAAGCTCGCAGCAGCGATGGTCGTCCAAACTTCGTCCCACAAAAGCGTGAGAAGTTCATCCCAGGATCTAAGCCACGTTCTACACAGAAGCCAGCACGTGATCGTCGCAATGATTCACCAGCATTTGCTCGTGATGATCGTCGTGCTTCAAAGACACATTCACATATTGCCGTTGATTTTGGCGCAGATGACAACTACATCTCAGCCAACCTCGCGGATGCCAACCTCATCGATGCAACACCTCTTACAGAGGTAACAACAACTTTCCGTGACCTTGGCATTACACCAGCACTTTCAAATGCCTTAAGCATCCAAGGAATCACACACCCATTCCCAATCCAGATCGCAACACTTCCTGATGCTCTCGCTGGCCACGACATCCTTGGTCGCGGACAGACTGGATCAGGCAAAACCCTTGCATTTAGCCTTGCCCTGCTTACAAATATCAGTGGACAACAAGCAAAGCCACATAAGCCTTTGGCACTTGTTCTAACCCCAACACGTGAACTAGCCCAGCAGATCGATGAAGTTCTACGCCCACTAGCTCGCGCTATCGGCCACGAATCAGTTGTTATCGCAGGCGGAATGCCTTATGCCAAGCAGATCACTGCGATGCGTAAAGCAACAGCAATCTTGGTTGCAACCCCAGGACGTCTGATCGACCTTCTAGATAAGGGTGAAGTACAACTAGATCAACTTCAGATCACAGTTCTTGATGAAGCAGATCAGATGGCAGATATGGGATTCCTTCCTGTAGTTAAAGAAATCCTTGATCAAGCAAAGCTTGATGGACAACGTCTTCTCTTTTCAGCAACTCTTGATCGTGGTGTTGACTCACTAGTTAAGCAATACCTCAAGAGCCCAAAGACACACTCACTACAGAACGATCGTGCATCTGTATCAACAATGGATCACTACATCCTCGTAATGAACCCAGGCGATAAAGATGACATCACTGCACAGATTGCAGCCCGTAACGGCAAAACAATTCTCTTCGTTAAGACACAACGTGGTGCAGATCGTCTCTGTGACAAGCTAGCCCATGCAGGTGTTCCAGTCGGAGCACTGCACGGCGGTAAGTCACAAGCAGTCCGTACACGCACACTTGCACTCTTCAAAGATTCAGCAAATGCCGCCCTTGTCGCAACAGATGTTGCAGCACGCGGTATTCACGTTGATGGAATCTCACTAGTTGTACACGTAGATGTTCCACAAGATCACAAGGATTACCTCCACCGCTCAGGCCGCACAGCTCGTGCTGGTGAATCAGGAGCCGTCGTTACTCTGACAACATCCAAGCAACAGAAGTCAGTCTCAGGACTTACTTCTCGTGCTGGCGTAACGCCTAAATCAGTCTCGGTAACCTCGCTGAGCACAGAATTGATGCGAATCACGGGTGCTCAAGAGCCTTCTGGTATTCCTTATGTAGCACCAATCGTTGAGAACAAGGGACCTAACCGTGGGACCCGCAAGCCCCGTCCGAATTCGGCGCAGAGACGACGCAGACCTAGATAGTCCGATAGACATTGGGGATTTATAACCCCATCAGTTGTGCTTGAATGTTGAAGTTAGGAACAGCGGTTCGCACCTCATCAAATGTGCCCTGAGCGATGATTCTGCCAGCTTCCAAGTAAACGATTCGATCTGCCTTTTTTACAGTGGAAAGCCTGTGGGCGATAAGGATGAGCGTAACTTTACCTTTCAACCCTTGAATCGCATCAGATATCTCTGACTCTGTTTGACCATCTAGCGAACTGGTAGCTTCATCCAGAACCAAAAGTTGAGGTTTTGTGAACATGGCTCGTGCAATTCCAACTCTTTGGCGTTGCCCGCCGCTTAAGTTCCCACCTCTCTCGCCAACTTCAGTCATAATGCCTGTAGGGAGACTTGAGACAAATTCGTCCAGTTGCGCGATCGCAATTGAATCTTTGATGAGCTGCTCTGAAACAGAGGAAACATCATATCCAGATGCAATATTCGCTGCAATACTTCCAGACATCAGAACAACTTCTTGTGGAACATAGCCGATTGCGCCCGGCCATTCGGTAATTGATTCGGCAGGGGTACACCCACCGATCGTTATCAATCCTTCACTTGGAAGATATATTCCTAAAATTAAATCGATTAATGTAGATTTACCTGCACCAGATGGTCCAACAATAGCTACCGTTTCTCCTGGATTCACTTCTAAATTGATCGAAGTCAGCGTATTGCTTTCACCACCTGGATACCGAAAGCTTGCATTTGAAATAACGATTTCCGGTTGAAAATTAAGATGTTTGGTATCAATATTTGATACGTAATCTGGAACTATTAAGTTGGGGTCTGTCATTGCAAAGAGATCAATCGTTGGCTTCGCACGAACAACATTTCCGTTGATCGAAACCAAATTTTGCTGCACACGCAAAAGCGCAGGCGTTATTCTGGTTCCTGCTGCAAGAAATAGGGCAAGGCTACCGACGGCTTGTGCAGAATCATTTGAGATGAACTGCAAAGCCGCAACCGCCATGGTTCCTACTGTGAAGGCAATCTCTACAACATATTTACTGATATTTGGCATCCAAGCAAGTTCAGCGGAGTAATCAGCTATCTCCCACTTAATTTTTTTCGCCCTATCCACAAAGTAACCTCTTCGATTTCGAATGAACGCTTCTCTATATCCAGAGATCAACTCCAACAGTGTTTCAGAATCTTTAATGCTAATTTCAGTATATTTCTGCGAAATTGCTTGGGTTCTTCGGTTGGTCAGGTAGTACATGTAGACCAAAAGTGAACCGAAAATAGAGACTGTCAAGATTGCTGTCATCGGATCAATAATTGCTATACCTATCCCTAGGACTAAAAGCAAAGCAAAATCTGATGTCACGCTTACGATATTTCCGAAAACGCCGAGGGTTAGTGATGTGGTACCTGTTGTGAGTGTGTAATGGATGTACTGGCTGTTAAACCTATTCAGTGTCGACAATGGCTGAGACATAACTTGAGTAATAAGCCTTGAAGATATCTCAGCGCTTCGCCTACTCAAAAAGAACAATGTTCGACGAGTAATAATCACCGAGAGCGATGTTCTGGTAACAAGCAAAAGAACCGCGATTAATGCCAGGATTACAGTCTGTGTCTGAAATGAATAGTCGTCAAGGCCGAAATAGGCCAGCAAATCCCCAACTTTCCCAGTCGGGGTTTGGGAGCGCACGCCACTAATTGTGAGAGCACCAATAACACCAATAAGTGTCACTCCAATTAGGTCAAGGATACTAAGTCCTATTTGAAGAAATGAAACAAGAAATAGCTTCTTCTTATCTCTTGGTGAGAGAATTTCAGAAAGTTTAATGATGTCTCTCAAGCGGGCGGTGAATTTTTTCATTATTGTTTTACCCACTCGCTTTGCACCTTAATCCAGTGATCAGGTATCAAATCTACAGGGTCACCTCTTAGTTCAAACCATTTCGTTGGTGCAAAGATGGCGGTTTCTTTTGATGCAAAGGCTGCAGCCCACCAAGAATATGTCGAATTTGATATTGCGATGTGTGAAGCTTGAGCCATTAAGATTAAAGACTCTACAGGATCTGAGTTGATGGGTGGGTGAACTACCTTGAAACTCTTCTCCATTTTTCCCAGCTCAGCAGAAACTTCCACTGGTGAATCAGTAAAGATCAATATTTCTAAGTCTGCTGGTAACAATTCAGAAACTTTTTGAAAGTATTCTATTGAAAGAATTCCATTAGTCCGATTCGTGGATTGCGCGTAATCTCCTCTACGAATGTGGAATGCTGCGAAATTTCTTTCTTTCGCAAGTTTCATCTCTTCAACAAACCAGTCTGTTGGCTCTAAGATAGATCTGACACTTAATTCAGGCTTCTGGTTCAGCCCAGAGAGATACCTCCAAGACTGGAAGTACCCTTCAATTCTTTTTGTTGCGGGTGGTAAACGATCCAAATCAACAAACCCAATTTCTTCTACTAGATAAGTGGTTTTAGAAAATAGCCTGCTAGTTTTTCTTGCAATCTTTGCAGATACTCCTAATAGTAAAGTTGGCGCGTTTATGATTCTTCTCATACTTTTTCTTTTGGAGATTTGGTGCTCGCTAATCAAACCTAATTCATAAACATTTAGGCCCGGATGTAAGAATGCCACTCTTTCCAAATCTGAAATGTCAAAAGTGATTCTGCGACCAAACTTCTCGGAACAGTACAGGCCAGCACACAACATAAAGAGCTGGTTTCCGAGACCACCAGCAATGACAAATTCAAGTGGGTTATTTTTCTTCATTATCTTGTCTTTTCGATTTTTCTCACAGCTATGATTGAGGGTGTCAGATTTCTGATTTGTGGATAAGTTTCATCAAAACACAGTTCAGGGTTTTCAATTGTGTGACGATTCTCTGTAGCCCAATTATTGATATGACTCTCATCGTGCCATCTAGCAGTAATATCCTTAGCTCGATCACTCGAGACTTGATTTTCTAATTCATTTAAAAGAATTTTAATAGCTTCATTCTTGCCAAACCACGTTCCACCGCAAAAATAGTTTTTTCTAAGCTTCCTTGGGACATATGACTCTGATTTTGGATTTTCTTCCCACGCCCCCAACCCGCCTTTTTTGACCTTCATTCTCAGGTCTTTGTAGGCTAATATTGGGTGAGATGCATAGAACGCAACTCGTTGTGCTCCCGTGGGCCGCCAGAAACCTGGATGCAGTACTAGGCATATTCTTTCTGTGACTAACCTCGATCTCACGCGAGACCAAGGATTTCTCGAAAATAACATATCAGCGTCAAGATGCATCAAAATGTCTGATTTCATTTCATGAATTTGGGAGTTAAAAATTGCGTATCGCAGCAAGGTTGCTTCTGGCCATCCGTAAGATTCAATTCCAAATACCTTTACAGCCACATTTTTCAGATCTTTAGCAAAAATTTCAGCATTCTTAGGATCATCTGTGAAGACAAAAAATGTAACCTCATCCTCAATTTTGCTTACTGATTCTGCCGATTGAACCATCGTCTTCCAATAATCCAAATAGAGGTTGGTTGCAACGCTCATTATGCCGATTGTTGCGACTGGTTCACCACGGCTTGGATTCACTCCGCTATTCTAGTCAAAGGCACAGAAGCAGGAAGGCTGTACGTGAACATGTCTCGATCAGAAGATGCAATCTCCGCCCTGTTGCCGGTAAAGAACGGGCAAACATACTTGGAAGAGCTTTTGCCTAACATTCTCGCAATGTTGACGAGCCAGGACGAATTGATTGTAGTAAACGATGGCTCTACTGATCAGACTCAAAACATAATTGAGAAGTATCGTTCGCAAGATCCGAGAATAGCTTTAATAAACACTTCAGGCGTAGGTCTTGTCTCAGCGTTAAATCTCGGAATCCAAATAGCTAAGAATAGTTGGGTAGCACGCTTTGATGTTGATGACCAATATTCAGATAACCGAATAGCGGAACAACGGAAGTGTTTAAGTGAGGATGTAGCGGTCGTGTTTTCAGATTATCAGTTCATTTCTGAAAGAGGAAACGGGTTAGGGTACGTATACTCTGCAGTACTTCCAACTCCCACTGTCTTGTCATTGGTCTCCAGCCAGCGAACGGCACACCCGTCTGCCATTATAAATAAGGAAATGCTAGATAAGGCTGGTGGATACCACTTACAAGATTTTCCTGCTGAAGACTTAGCACTCTGGTTACGAATGTCTCAGTTGGGAAAAATGATCTCGGTGCCACTTCCTCTCTTACGATACACATTGTCAGGTAATTCTATCTCGGGACAAAATAGAAATATTCAGCAGAATAAGAAACATGAGCTGATTCGGAGTTTTTCCTCATGGCGCCTGTTGCAAGAAAGGTCTATCCAAGAATTTCCACAAACGCTGAGTAGCTACAGAACAATAACACACGCACCCGAACGAATACTCTTACATTTACGAGACCTATTTTTGGTTGCAAAATTAACCAAAATAAAGATACCAATTTTAAGACTTATCTCAGTAATTAACTTACTGCTATTGTTAAGAGTCATCTATACAGCAATTAGGTTGTTTCCTATTTTTTTTTGGCGACGCCTATTTCGCCTTATTAACCGATAGTTTTATTTTATTACCAATCTTAATAATCAAGTATGTGCTTGTTACGATGGGATATTTTAGAAGCGTCGATACAACCTTCTGAAGGCGATGAAGTCTTACTCCAGATTGAAAGGCTTCAACGACGTGGTTACTTTTCTCCGATCTTTTCTCGAACTGGCGAAACTCCATTGAAATAAGTCGGAGTTTCATTCGAGTCTTTTCTAACCATACTGATTTATCTTCACTTTCATTTGGTGCATCTCTAATTCCTGACATCCTTGCAAAATGAGATACTGACACGAACTGTCTTCCGAGTTGCTGTGCATACATTTTTTCTCTAGATAACTGATTCGGATGTACTCGATAGCGCAAGACCGTCTCCGTAAGATTCTCTATAGGACCATATTCATTCAGTCGGACCCATAGATCCCAATCCTCTGGGAGAAAATCTCGGTACCCACCTATCTGTTCCACTGCCTTCCGTCTAAACATGGCAGCGGGATGAGCGATCGGTGAGCTTTCAAATACGTGAAATGATGCTTTGCTTATCCTTTTTCTGTAGCCTGAAACCCCAATCACTACCTCATCTACATCAATAAGCAGAAGCTGACCACCGACAACGGAAGTTTCTTTGTTTGTCAGCATATGTTGATACTGCAACTCAAGTCGTCGAGGCATCATTAAGTCATCTTCATCCATTCGAGCGACAAATTCTGAAGTAATGTTCGCTAAACCAAGGTTTAACGCTGGCACTATTCCTGGGTTTGTTGATTCGATTACTCGGAAATTAAGACCTGATTTATCTAAGATATTGTTCACTTCAACTAAATCAACCCGATCAGCAACCAGAAGAACTTCAAACTTTTCAACAGGCAAAGTTTGCTGGGTAATGCTTTCAATCGACAGAGAAAGATATCGCAGAGAATGACACGGAATCAAGATAGTTAACAAATACCCGCAAGCCACAGGGATACTATAATCAGAACCAAGTTTGATATTGGCTAAATCCCAAGAATAGAGAGAATATGCGGATCGGCGTCATTGGTTTGGGCCACATTGGCTACTCAATTGCGAATGGATTGAATTCACTGGGACACGAAATTCATAGTTGGACACGTTCTGAAAGAACTGTTCCTTGGCGAAATTCTACCGACTTACGCACAGGTGACGATCGTGAGTTCGATTCCGTGTTTATCGCTTCCGGCGGCGCTAAGCCGAATTCGGGAAACTTGGATCTTGAACTAGCTACAACTCTCGATTTAGTCTCAAATTTCAAATTATCAAAGGGAACAAAATTATTTTATATAAGTTCCGGTGCCGTGTATGGTGAATGCACAGCTCCACAATCTGAAGAAGATATACCGGAACCCACAACAGGGTACGGCAAAGTCAAGCTAAGGGTTGAACAGCAGCTACAAACCATTTACGGGGATCAATTATCGGTTCTTAGAGTTGGAAACATAATTGATGAAGACAATCCGTATGGAATTGTGGCTCATCTAGTAACGACAATTGAGACCGGAACATTTGCAGCGTTTGGAAAGCCTAGTGACTGTCGAGACTATCTTACGGTATCTGATTTTCAGATCTGTATCGAACGCCTGGTTGAATTCGATTACCAGACAAAACTTTTGAACCTTGGTTCAGGGCAAAGCGTTTCTTTGAAACAGTTTGAAATTCTTTTGAGTGAAACGATGGGTACTCGAATTGACGTACAGTGGGAGCAACGACGGCCAGGTGATCTATCTCAGACCAGACTCGACGTAACTCAGATGCGTCAGCGTCTAAAAATCAATCCGGAAGACCCAGTCAAAAAACTAGGTGCTGTAATATCTAGCTTAAATTTATCGAATCATCTCAGCGATTAGAATGTCATTCTGTACTTGCCATTTGAATCCATTTTGTGAACACCAATCAATAACCCATTGAAATTTCGGATATCCCGTTTCTTCTTCATCCGATCGGGGGAACAGCCTAACGTCGTCAATAAAAATTGTCAGCAAATCAAAATTACCCAAATTGCGTCGCACCGCTTCCAATTCTTCCTCAACTGGGCTGACTTTATCTCCTAAAAATGTCCCACCATCAGAAAAATGACCATCTAGCCAAACATTGGCCACGGGCGCAGAAGACAATAATGCAGTTTCGAATAAATCTTCACTTGTGCCATTCAGTAGAGTCACATTTTTAGTTGATCGAAGTCTTGATTTTGCATATTTGTGAAATGATATTGATGGCTCAATTGTTATGACAGCAGGAAATCTTTTTGACAAATAGAGAGTGGTGCTTCCCATATAGGTTCCGGTTTCTACCCAAACTCCATTCTGGTTTGAAAACGATATCAAAGTTTTCATTTTTAATAGGGTTGGACTTGGTGCGGAAAAATTTCGCTGTGAAAATTGTCTCCACTCGCGAATCACTCGAAACATTGAAATGATTTTATGGTGCGATCGATAAACTTCGCTCAATTTTTTGATCCTCTCACCAGTATTAACTGCGTCCACTACACCCAATTCTTCAGGGGAGTATATCTTTTCCCTTAGCAAAGTCTTCAATATTTAGCCACAGAGTCGCTCTAGAACCCTTTTGCAGTCCTTGAAAGAGTCGTGGTTCCTGCTCGTCATCTCTCCTTGATTTTGCTTTTGTGTGGATATAACCTTTATTTTTTGGATACACCAAATTTAAAGGAAACTTAGTCTTGATGCGGTTTAAGTATTTGCTGTCCATCTAAATTTGTTCCATACTTTCCTAACGCTCCATTAGTATTAGATTAGAAAATGTGAGATTGAGGCAATATGTTAACGATCGGAATTCCCTCTAAAGGGATTAATGAGTCACTGGTTAGGGTTTTACGTATCGCCTTATCTAATTCGGCAGTGGAAAAAATTCTTGTTGGGATAAATCCAGGTTCTGTGAGCACTGAAATTCCATTAAATCTAATGAATGATCCACGTGTAGCAATTACCTTCCACTCCGAAGATTTGGGACTTTATGGCAATTTCCGATACCTCGTGACAAGTACTACGACGCGTTACTTTATGTGGCTATGCACCGATGACTCGCCCACTTCTGAAATAGGCAAATTATTGAACTTAGCAGCCTCCGAAGACTATTTTTTGGTTATCCCGTCTTGGGACTGGGCTGAATACTACCCAGACGATAAATCACATTCCTCAGAACGACAGCCCGGTCCACAACCATTGTTAATTTCAAACAAAAGCATTGCTGAATCAGCTATTTATGCCGAACCTGGATGGATATTTGGCCTTTGGAATACTAAATACCTGGTTTCTATTTTTCCTAACCGGAATTTTGACTGGTTGGATGTGCATATTCTGCAGAGGGTGCTGACCACAAAACGGGTTGGTCTGGTTGTTGTCAATGACCGCGCCACAATCGGTACCTGGATATGGGCAAATCGACCACCTAATTCTGTCAATCCTAAGGGACATTCACCGTTTCGAGCAATTGCATTTCAGATTGGTATCGCACCAAGTTTGCTTTTCCTCTGGCCGCCTATTTTTCGTGCCATTTATAAGAGATTTGGCAATCTCTATCGGCAAACAAAAGTAATGAACGCAAACAAATAAATTTCACAATTAAATCAAGTTTGCTACTTATCTTGTGAACTTAGAATCAATCTACTTTAATCCAAGTACATTTTCTTTTAGCATTGATAAATACTCATCCGGCGTACCACAGTCATAATATTTTCCAGATATCCTTGTTCCGGTGACCCTTTCACCACTCGTAATTGCGCTTGCAACGGAGAATCCAATATGAGGGTCTGAAGGCTTTGCAAACTGCAACAATGATCGATTAAAAGTTAGCGCTCCCCAGGAGTGTTCATAGTTGCAATTTAGTTTTTTATCCTGAATGTCAGTTACCACGTCACCAATCAAATTTACCTGTCCAAGCTTACCTTTTTGGTGATCTTGAATAGCCCAGCACGCAAGATCGGCTGTATCTGGCTCACAATCCAATACCCCATAGGGAAGCCCTCCTTGAAAGTAAGTATCTGGCATGATCAGCTGAAAAAATTGTGAATTATCAACTTTTAAAACATTTTGTATAGTTTGTGTCATGCTTTCGGTAATCATCGGTAAGGTTTTAACTCGACTGGTGGGGAGTCCTAAACTGTGAATTAGAGATTCAAAGTCTGGCTTTGTAGGTATCCAGATGAATTCACAGACGGTGAGCAAGTGATCCACATGATTTTCGATTAGAGTCTTATAAGCCGTGTCACATGGGAGCAGAAATTTCGGTAAGCCTCTCATCCGTGTGGCTGAACCAGCAGCTGGGATTATGGCGTTCAGTTAATTTTCTCCTAGATTTGTGTGGTTTAAAATTATACTCGAGTTGATCAAGGCTGTGCCTTAAGTGATTTCCACCAATTTAAATTGCTTTTATAAAACTCAATTGTTTCTTGAAGGCCTGCTTCAAAGTTAATTTCTGGGAGATACCCCAAATCAGCTGTAATTTTGGCAATGTCCACCGAATATCTTGTATCGTGACCTAATCGATCTTGGACAAAATGAATTTTTGATTCGTCAGCTCCGAATTGAAAAAGAATTTTCTCTGCCAACCCAAGATTGCTGAGCTCCGTCCCTCCTCCAATGTTGTAAATCTCACCAGGTAGTCCTCTGGTAATCACGAGTTCAATTCCTCGACAGTGATCATTGACGTGTAACCAATCGCGTACATTGAGACCATTACCGTAAATAGGTATTTGTTTCCCTTGAATTAGATTAGTGACAAATAGAGGAATTACTTTTTCTGGGTACTGGTAAGGTCCGTAGTTGTTGCTGCACCGAGTTATGTTTGTATTCATTCCAAATGTGCGGTTATATGATCGTACGAGTAAATCAGCGGAAGCTTTAGATGCAGAGTAAGGCGAGTTTGGTAGTAGTGGGAACTCTTCGCTCCAACTCCCATTATCGATAGAGCCATATACTTCATCAGTTGATACCTGAATAAATTTGCTAATCCCGGCTTTTAAACCATTTTCTAACAAGACTTGGGTCCCAAGAGTATTTGTTGTAACAAACTCCGAAGCGCTTGAAATCGATCGATCGACATGTGATTCGGCTGCAAAATTCACAATAACATCAACGTTGGGAAGAAGTCTTTGGATTAAGGATCCATCGCAGATGTCACCATGAATGAACTCAAATACATTCCGCTCCTGCGTTGTAAAATTATTCAAGTTTCCGGCGTAAGTTAGTTTGTCTAAAACCATTATTTTTGAAACATTCATCGGGTTTGCGCTAATTTGCCTTTTGACAAAATTTGAGCCAATAAAGCCAGCCCCACCCGTGATTAATATCTTCATTTATCCCTAACTGCCAAATCTTGATTAAAACTGTTGTTCAAGGATACATCTCAAGTACTCTTAAGC
>Ga0209551_1000773_pt1 | contig 12033 bp, 8 predicted proteins | sample LauGreSuBDMM15SD_2_FD_187568 | JGI IMG/M metagenome (GOLD analysis project Ga0209551, IMG submission 187568) | Freshwater lake microbial communities from Lake Michigan, USA - Su13.BD.MM15.SD (SPAdes) (version 3) | ecosystem: Environmental > Aquatic > Freshwater > Lake | place: Lake Michigan, USA... | reverse complement strand
GGCATGAGGAAATGCTTTCAATGCATCTTCATAGAGGTCAAACTGAACTTTATACGTTTCCTCATTCAGTGGATTAAAAGCCCAATCGCTACTCGGATCATCGCGCAAAGGCTCGTACTCCTTGTGCTTCAAGATAAATGAAGCATGTCCCAAGCCCTGAACCAATGGACTAATTCGGATATTTCTCTTCATAGCATAGTCACTGATAGCTTTCCAGTCCTCAATTGAAAAAGCATCCGATGCCCCGACTTTCGGCTGAAGTTTATATTTCAGCTTGTCTTCAATTTCCACAATCACCGCATTGATCTTTTGTGCAGCAAAGCGATCCATAAGTTCATAGTAGTATTCTTTTTTCTCCAAATGATGCTTCACATCCAGATGAATCGCACGGTAAGCAAGTGCAGGTTCATCATCAATACTGCACAGGGGAAGGAAAGCATTTTGATCTTTGGCATCTTGAATCAATTGACCCAAAGTCATCAGTCCATACCATAATCCGGCATTTGTTGATCCTTTAATTTCTATTTTTTGTTCTTTAATCGAAAGAGAATAGCCCTCAGGTGCAAGCTGAATTTCAGAATCGAGCGTAAATTCAAAAAATTCATCTTGAAAATCAGACAAGAGTTTACCTGTTGTAAAATGGTTTTTGGCACTTTGGAAACTGGATTCCAAATCTGGCGCTTTCAATTTTGACTCACCGCTGATGGTGAAAGTGGTCGGACTTGGTAAAAGTATAAATTGAACCTTTGAATTTGTTTTTGGCTGACAAGCCATTAGGGCCAAAATCAAAAAGAATGAAAGCAAGATTGGAGATCGCATCAGTTGGGTTTGTTGAAAAGGTGATTTAAAATGCTCTTCTAAACATTTTTTGTTCTGACTTATTAAATTAATAGAAAATCGGTCTTTTACCTAAGGATTAAAAATTAGAATTGAGAATGTATTGGGTAACCAACTAATTAATATCGGTCATCCAACCATCCATCCTATAAATCTGAGGAATCGTTGGGTTTTCTGCATTTTTATTTTATTTTCGGTGATGTAGGACAGCATTTGTTCCTTCCCACTCTTTACATCCTAACAAAATCCCAAAATGCTTACACTTCTGATTATCCTGGTTGCTTTGGGCTTGATCCTATTAGCAATTGTCAAATATGACATTCATCCATTTCTTGCACTTTTTGTAGGGGCAATTATTTATGGGCTGATGATGGGAATGCCAACAGACCTTATCGTCAAATCAATTTCTGATGGATTTGGCGGGGTGATGGGAAGTGTGGGGCTTTTGATTCTTTTGGGAGTAATCATGGGGACTTTTCTTGAAAAAACGGGTGGTGCCATTGTCATTGCAGACCGGATTCTGAAATGGATCGGAGAGAAATTTGTAAACCTTTCCCTGATGCTAAGTGGATGGGTTTTATCCGTTCCAATTTTTGGGGATAGTACCATCATCATGATGAACCCAATTGCCAAATCATTAGCTTCAAAAAGTAAGATTTCCTACGCAGCAACAATTGTTGCTCTTTCTCTTGGGGCTATGGCAAGCCACGCATTGGTACCTCCTACTCCCGGTCCGATTGCTGCTGCTGCAATTTTAGGTGCAGATTTAGGTCAAATGATAATTTGGGGAATGGTTGTTTCACTGATCACACTTATCCCACTTTATTTCTTTGTCAATAAGTTTGTGGTCAAGATTCCGCTTGAACCACAACTAATCGCAGATGAAAAAAAATTAGAAAAGAAAGAACTCCCAACATTTTTCAATTCTCTGCTTCCTGTAATCATTCCATTGATCCTGATAATTCTGGCATCTATCGCAAATTATCCTACCAAGCCTTTTGGGGAAAGCGCGTATACCCAGGCGATTCAATTCATCGGTTCTCCGGTTATTTCCTTGTTGATTGGTGCTCTTTTGTCCTTCACTTTACCAAAAAAGTTTGACCGCAAACTTCTATCCTCCTCAGGTTGGATTGGGGAATCAATTCTGCTTGCTGCCCCGGTTATTTTGATTACCGGAGCAGGTTCAGTATTTGGAAAAATGCTCCAAAATTCAGGCGTCGGCGACCTAGTCACTTCTAACATGAGTGATGCAAATTGGGGGATTTTTCTACCTTTTTTGATTGCGTTTGCACTAAAAACGGCACAGGGATCGACGACCGTCGCCATGATCACCACTGCTTCAATTATAGCTCCAATTTTGGGACAGTTAGGACTGGATTCTGAAACAATGAAAGTCTTCACTGCACTCGCAATTGGAGCAGGCTCACTCTGCATTTCCCACGCTAATGACAGCGGGTTTTGGGTGGTCACTCAACTTTCAGGCATGAGCATCAAGCAGGGAAATATGTCGCATAGCCTGGGAACCTTAATTGCTGGAGTGACTGCAATTTTATTGATTTTTGTTTTGACTTTGGTGGTGGTATAATAAGGGTCAGATGCAAGATGACCGATATTTAGCTGAATGCCTTGTTTTAATTGAGGTTTCACACGGCACACTGCTCTCTTTATCGGGCTGTCCATCCCCCATCCACAGTCAACATTGATCCTACAAGGTAAGTAGCAGCATCTGAAGCTAGAAAAATCGCTGCCCCCTGAATTTCTTTGAGTTCGCCCCAACGCCCCAAGGCAGTGGCACCCACTATAAACTTTTCCCCTTCCTCTGTACCCGCAATCGGAAGATTCATCTCAGTCAAAAATGGTCCCGGACAAATTGCATTCACGGTAATATTCCAAGGTGCCAATTCTATAGCTAAAGCCCGGGTCATCTGCACCACCGCTCCCTTGCTTGAAGCATAAGGGGTTCGGTTAGAAAACCCCACCAAGCCTAAGGCACTGGCAAGATTGATGATTGCCCCTTTGTTTTTCTCCTTCATATAGGGAGTCACTGCACGATTGGCCAACCATGTTCCGGTGACATTGACGTCCATTACTTTGGTGAAGTCTTCATAGCTCAACTCATCGATTGGACCACGGATATTGGTTCCCGCTGAATTGATTAGGATATCGATTGATCCAAAAGTCTCAAAAGCTGTTTTTGCCATTGCTTCCATGGCGGATTTCTCCACCACATCGGCAGCGAAAGTCATCGCTTTGACACCATACTGAGCGGTAATCTCAGCAGCTGCGGCATCCCCATCAGAAGCCTTGCGACTCACCAGCATTACATTGGCACCCGCGGAAGCTAGTCCAGCAGCCATAGCCAACCCTAGGCCTTTGGTACCTCCAGTGATAATGGCAGATTTACCTTTGAGTGAAAAAAGAGCAATTCCGGGGAGTTGGGTTAGGTCGAATTGGGACATGTTTTTATTCTTTTGAATTTTTTAATCGAGTAAAGTGTAAATAGTTAGTAAAGTCCATGTTTACTGCATCCTACTTACTTTTCGCAACTTACAATGAATTCCTACAGTAATTGGGATTTGGAATAAGCAAGACACTTCAACACATTCTCCTCTTCGAAAGCGAGCTTTTCTTCAGCGCTAAGGTTTTTTACCCCAGGGAGAGAATCAAGATAAGCTTCGTCACGTACCAACCTCAGGATTTTCGCCAAATCCTGTGCGGATGGGTTTTCAAAGGTTGTCCAGTAGCTTTCATCCAAACAGGGAATTTGCAAAGGGTCTCGGGTAATCATTTCTAGGCTGAAGGTCATCGAAGGATTATACTTTTGGCACAAGGTCACTGCTTCTTTTAAATCGATAATTCCAGTTCCCAGGGGCACCTCTGATAGCAAAAATCCATTTGAGTATGCTTTAACTCCCATATCTTTCACATGGGTGGAAAATGCAAAAGGAGCTAAAGTCCGGATCACTTCCATTGGTTCCTCGAGCAGCGAGACATTGTTTCCAAAGTCCAGGGTAACCCCTACCCATTCACTTCCAAAGCTTTGAATGAGTTGAGCGAGTTCAGCAGCTTTCCAATCCTTATGATTCTCTACTGCTAGCTTCACTTTGTGTTTTCGAACAATGGGTTCTGCAAGTTGAAGTGCCTTCGTTGAGTTTATTTTGAATTCATTCCACTCCTGTTTCGTCTTGAAATTTTCATAACGTCTTCCACTTAGACAAACCGTCCTCAATATACTTGCCCCGGCTTCTTTGGCTAAAAGCACCTCCTTTTCAAATCTCGAAATATCGGCTTCACTTTGAGGAAGGCCTATACTTCCCTCCAAATACATTCCTAGATTTTCTCGCTCATCACGAACCTTTCTAGCGAATTCTTCCGCCCATCCACCTACTAGGGTCTGAATTCCTCCTGCACCAATTGAATGACAATGCAACATGAAATCAAGCGCATTTTGGAATCCAGGATATTTAGAACTTTCCACCTTGGATCCGTAGCGAATCCCATAGGAATGAACTACAACTCCCATCGGCACACCTTTTAAACTTTCTGGCAAAACCGAAAAAGGAAAACTAATGGCAGCAGTCGCAAGTCCTGACTTTTTCAAAAACTCCCTCCTACCATAGGAAAATTCTTTAGAACTAACATTAGACTTCATGGGCTTGGACATTTTTAATTAAGGTTTGGGATTGGCAGCAAGTCTTTCCATGTGCTTATTGAGTTCGGCGGCAGACCAAGGATACACCCTGCCCTGATTCAGGTGACGAGTGGAACCTACCGTCCTAACGCTGACAGGTGATGCTTCATTTCCCCATTCATTTCGAATATAGGTAAGAATAGAGGCAATCACAGAATCATCCATAGTTGAATGAGAAGGCATTACCGGCAAAATCTCAGGAGCATCATATTTTTTCCCGGCCACTTCGATCGGACCTTCCAATCCATGCAGCATAATCAGCGAAAGGCGGACTTCATCTCCAACCACCCATTCCGACCCTGCCAAAGGCGGGCCCATTCGAGCCGCACCTTTTCCATTATTTCCATGACAACCTGCACAAGAGACCAAATACTTCTGGCGTCCGTCGGCAAATTGCTTCATGGCTTTTTCATCTAGATTTCCAGTAGAAATTACTTTTGCAGAGGGCTGAAAGCCAGGCCAGGAGAAAAGTCGCTTCAGCATCGCCGTTCTATTTTGATCAATAGGCAAATCAGCCCGTTTAAAAATGGAAGGTTCACTTTGTAGTACCACCAGACCGGATTGATCAATATCCCCTGCCTGAATAGCCATACCTGCAAGGATGACAGATTCCTTCCAGCCTATTTCCTTTGAATCCGAAATAGCCAAAAGTCCAGTAATCTCTGCCGGCTCCCTGTTATTAATGATGGCTGAGGTCAGCATTTCCAAGAAAACTTCCCGATCAGGATTGGATTCTGTCCAGGTTTTATTAGCCATTATTTTCTGTACAAAATGATACTCTTGATCCTCCAGGCTACTCATAACGGCATCCCTTATCAACGCTAAATGACCATAGTCGTCGATGATTTGGCTTAAAAAATTAATCTTGACTTGGGATGAAAACATCTCCGAACTCAGCGCCAATTGTAGCGCAACTTTGTCGGAAGCTTTGTCAGCCAGATCAATTGCGATAGCTTCCAGTTGGCGCAAAATACCTGGATCTTTTGCTGCCGAAATTTCTAATTGTCTGAGTACTGTAGTCTTGAGCAGGTCAGTCCCGTTTTTCAATACTTCGAGCAAAAGAGGAGGATTGACTTTTCCCATTCCTTCCAAGGTCCAAAGCGCATGAAATCGCCCTAACTCAGATTTTCCATTTTTTACCAGATCTTCTAGAGGCCCAACAGAATTGGGGTCATTTTTTTCTACCAAAAGCCGCTGTGCCATATCCCGAAACCAGCCATCTTGATGAGAAAGATATTGGACCAAGTCCTGCATGCTTGCTTGAGAAAGCTTTGGAGTCTTTTTGGGATCAAACCCTTTAGGAACTACCCTCCAAATTCTCCCCATATGACCCGGTGAATCCAAACCTCGCTTAAGGGTTTGTTCTTTTAAATAAGGAGTCATGTAAGAAGCATGTTGGACAATCCCTTGATACATATCTGCAAGGTAAAAACCGCCATCTGGCCCAACTGTAGCATACACTGGACGGAATCGCTCATCAGTGGAAGCCAAAAATTCAGTTCCTGAATTTGGGTCATGTGCTTCTAGAAAAATTCCTTTTTCGGTCACCACATTCCGCTTGACGAGATTTCCAGCATTTTCTAGAACGAAGATATTCCCATGATATTCCTTGGGGAAAAGCTGACTGCGATAAACCGTCGGTGCACAGGCTGAGCTAAATTCAAAAAGACGTCCAGCAGAATCTAGCGTGCCGGGAATATACCCCCTGTTTACAGCGGGATTGGATCGGATGGGAAATACCTTTCGATCGATCGTCAAGCCATGATCTATGCCGGTAGAAGGTTTGTGGTTTTTATTTCGGGATAAATAATTGGCCGGTACAAGGTCTCCATGAAGTTGGGACCAGTTGTAATTATAAATCAAACGACCCTGATCATCCTGAGAAATCCCCCACTGTCCACGAAACTCGGTGGAATCTCGGATCCAAGTCCCTTCTTGAAAGCGATACCGAAGACGAGATTTGGCACTGTAATACCAATTGTCCGAATTCCGTACGAAACCATTGTCGGAATGCTCGGGAATTCCGTTAGCAGAATAGGTCGAATCCAGTAAAATTTTGGAATCTGCTTTCCAATCTCCATCGAGGTCTTGGGTGATCCACAGATTATTGTTTTCTGCAACCATGGCTCCGTTTTTGAACAAACCCAAGGCTCTCGGCATAATCAAAGAATCAAGATACACCGTCCGCTTGTCCATCAGGCCATCGCCGTCAGTATCCTCTAGAATTGCGACAGAACCAACAGGTTGCTTCTCCTCCGAACCTTCAATATCACTCATGTAGCCGCGCATTTCTACCACCCAAAGCCGGCCATCTTCGTCAAAATGAATAATTACAGGAGATTCGACTAAAGGTTCTGAAGCCACTAACTGAATTTCAAATCCGGATTCAATTTGAAAAGTTTTCAACTCCTCTTCCGCAGTCCGGGCAGGACTATCGAGTGTTTCCGGAAGAGGTCCGGACTCTTTACAGGACCAGCAAAGTAACGTACCAACCACACAAGTCAACAGGGGACCTCGAAACATAGTCAAACAGGTATTTTGGGTTTAAGCAAATGAGAAAGAATGAATCCAACTCATTCGGAAGAAAACTAATTTGGCTTTTATTCTTCTGATTTACAAGAATAAATCATCAAATGGAAATATTCCAATTTGCAATGGCAAAGTTTGGTTCACTTGAAAGTAAAAAGGAAAGGCTTTCCCTTACTTCTCCTAACTTTGTGTAAAATACCTACCATGAATTTTTCCGACATAGGACTGTCAAAAGATCTGCTTAGCTCAATCGAACGTGCAAAATATGAAAGCCCCTATCCAATTCAGATTGAGGCCATTCCTGCAATTCTTCAACAAAAAGACATCCTTGGACTTGCTCCCACAGGCTCTGGAAAAACTGCCGCCTACATACTTCCCTTACTCCAACTGCTCCTGCCCCATGAAGCTCCTCGAGACCGACAGCCTCCTGTTCTGGTGCTGGTGCCCACCCGGGAATTGGCGATCCAGGTGGCAGAGGTGACCGAAAACTTTAGCCGCTTCCTTCCTCGACGCATCAAATCCCTCGCCATCTTCGGAGGAGTTTCCATCAACCCACAGATGATTAAATTGGGTGGTGTTGAGATCCTAATTGCCACACCGGGAAGACTAATTGACCTAGTAGGCCGAAATGCGGTAGGCATAGGACGCATTCAAACATTGGTCCTTGACGAGGCCGACAAAATGCTGCAGATGGGCTTCCGAGAAGAGATGGACCACCTCCTGGAATTGCTCCCCAAAAAGAAACAGACCCTCCTATTTTCAGCCACAGAAGACAAGGAGGTTGCCGTTCTGATCCAAGAGCTGCTTAAGGATCCCGTGCGCGTGCAGGTAGCGGCGGAGGATTTTACCCCAGATCTGATACAGCAAGAAGCCTACCGGGTAAGCCCCGAATCCAAAGGCCCCTTCTTGCGTCAGCTCATTCAATCTGGAGATTGGAAGCAAATCCTGATTTTCACCTCCTCCATCCGTACAGCAGATAATCTGGTAGTCAAACTTACCAAAAATGGGATCGAAGCCACCGCCTTCCATGGAGACAAAAGTCAAGGCGCACGAACCGAAGCACTGTCCAAGTTTAAGTCAGGAAAAACTAGGGTATTGGTAGCCACCGACCTTGCTGCTCGAGGAATTGACATACAAGCCTTGCCATTGGTGATCAACTACGAACTGCCGCGTTCACCAAAGGATTACATTCACCGTATCGGCCGTACAGGCAGGGCGGGTAGCATGGGACAAGCCATCAGCTTGATCACCCCAGAGGAGCAGCATCATTTCAAGGTCATTCAAAAGAAGATGGGCAAATGGGTAACCTTGGTCCCTGCCGAAGCCTTTGGCAAAGAAAGTACGGAGCAGGGAGAAGCACCCAGCGAATAGGCCGCTTACAAAAATTCCCACACACTTTTGTAGCTCCCATTTTCCTCGACATAGCGAAGTAAGGAGTCAAAAAATGCATGCTGTGCCAGGGTACTGCTATCCCCCACCACAATCAATTTCCGCTTGGCTCGGGTCAAGGCGACATTCATGCGGCGCTTATCCGATAAAAACCCAATCTCTCCCCGCTCGTTGGATCGGGTAAGGCTAATCAGCATCAAATCTCGCTCCTGGCCCTGAAATCCGTCTACCGTGTCTATCGTGATCAGGTCAGCAAAGGCCCTCAAATTGGGAAAGGCATAGGTTTCAAAAATCAAATAACGCAGCCTGCGTACCTGCGCAGAATACGGGGCAATCAGACCAATAGTCCAGCCCTTTTCTTTAAAAAGTCCAAATCCTAAGTGAAGGACCGTGTCGTTAAGATACTGGCAGGCAAACTGTGCCTCCTCGGGATTGAAGGTGCTAAGACTTTCGGATTCTACCTGATCGCTGTAGCCCGCACCCGCCGTATCGACCCACTCCATTACGGGATCATCTGGGGAAAAAGCATGCGTTTGAGTGGTCTCTGCAGCCTGTAGTTTCCCCTCATAAAACTGCTGATTCGAAAATCCCATGATCGTTGCCGGCATGCGGTACTGCACCTGAAGCATTTGCGCAGCATAGGGATGGCGGTGAATCATTTTTTCAAATAAGGTAATGGAGAGTCCCTGCCGTGCGGCATCGATGGACTTGATGGTGGGAGGAAGCTGGCAGTGGTCACCAGCAAAAACCACTTTCCTCGCTTTCAGCATCGGAATCCAGGTCGCAGCCTCCAAACCTTGAGCTGCCTCATCTATAAACACGACATCGAACACCATCCCTTTGAGGTGATGCGATCCTGCACCCACCAAGGTGCTCGCAAATACTTGTGTTTTCTGGTAAACATCCGTTCGAATGTAGTCTTCCAGATGCTCCGCAAGTTCTCGGATGCGGCTCACTTCCTGATACAAGAGCTTGCGCTGCGCCCGTTCTTCGGGTCCAAAATTTCGCTTGTATTGCTTCGCCAGCTGTAAGTAGGATTCCGTTTCCTTGCGCAATTTCTTCAAATCGCGGTAGCTGTCGTGCAAGGCAACCTTGGCATCTAGGGTCTGGTTGAGGATTTTTTCCTCCACACGAGCAGGATGCCCTAGCCGAAGGGTAGCTATACCCCGGTCAACTAACTTTTCTACTAGCAAGTCTACGGCAGCATTGCTCGGAGCACAAACCAAAATCCGCTGATTTGACCGTGTTGCACGTGAAATCGCCGCGATCAACGTAGTGGTTTTGCCTGTACCTGGGGGACCATGGACCACCGCCATATCTTGGGCAGCTTCCATCTTTTGGCAGGCCAGCACTTGCGAAAAATTCAATTCTGGAAGATCGATTTTTAATTCCTCTCCAAAAATAGGACGGCCCTCGCCGTAAACGAGATCCCTAAATTTTAGAAGATGTGGCTCTTCAGTTACCAGCAGTTTTTTCAGTGCGGACTCCATCTCTCGGTAGCTGGCCTCATCAAAAAGTAGGTCCACCCCAAGCCTACCTGAATCCATCCATTCCGGCACTTCATCCGCCTGAAGCGTGACGATGAGGGTCTCTTTTTTAGCTTGATTGACTACTCCATTTACTCGAAACTCTGGGCTGTGGTACCCATCCTGCGTGGAAAAAAAAGAAACAGACTTGCCTGAACTGAAGGAAGAAGGGTAATTCGTATCGGTACGCTCCACCTCAATGATCAGTCGCTCGCCCATCCCGATCTTGGATTTCTTGAGCAATACAGGGTGCCATGTGATGCCCTCTTTCTTTTTGTCTGCGATGGTGGTGTTGAGAAACTTCTTTTTGTACTGAGCCAGATCCTCTTGCCGCTCCAGTTGCAGCAGCTTGAGGCCTACCTTAATTTCTTCGAGGGAATTCCGCATGAATGGTTGTACTTTAGCCTTGAAACAAAGGATTATCCCTAGTGTTTGTTTATCCTGGATTTTAGATGAATTTTCTTGCGCATGCGTATCTTTCTTTTGGTCAGGAAGAAATTCTGGTGGGTAATTTTATTGCCGACTTTGTTCGAGGAAAGGAGTTGGAAAATTACCCAAAAAAAGTGCAACTCGGCATACAGCTGCATCGGGCCATCGATACTTATACCGATTCACATCCTTTAGTTAAGCAGGTTCAATCCTTCTTATTCCCTCGCTTTGGACACTATTCTCGAGTAATTAGCGATATTTTTTTCGATTATTTTTTGGCCAAAAATTGGAAAAATTATTCGGTTATCCCCTTGGAACAATTTAGCCTTGACACCTATCGAACCCTCTCCTCCAATCCCCAAGATCTCCCAGAAGCTTTTCGCCAGATGTTTCACTGGATGCAAGCTCAAAACTGGCTCTATGCCTACCGCGAACCAGCAGGCATTCAAGCCGCTTTGGATGGTCTGAGCCGTCGGGCCCGCTTCGATTCCAAAATGAATGAGTCCACCCAAGTGCTTTGGGAAAAAGAAGAAGAAATTGAAGCAATTTTCTTCGCTTTTTTCAAAGATTTGGAGACTTTTGCCTCCACAACACTTGCAGAACTAATCCAACGCCATGATCCTGCTTAAACCCAAGTTATCGACCTACATTTCTCTAGGTGCCGTACTTTTCATATTACTTCTTGGGCTAGTCCTGATTCTTCGAGATTTTGCCTACAGCAGAAGCTATGACTTGTGGTTTTACTTGGTGGCGAGTTCACTGCTCACGCTTGTGCTCCTGATGCTGCTGGTCAAAATGATGGCGGGATGGCGGTTTATATCCGCTGGAAAAGAGCATGTCGTGATCAAACTTCCCCTTAGAGGCAGTACCAAAGTTTATCCGGTCGCCGAGATTTTAGCCTGGGAAGAGGAAACCATCCTTGCCAACAAACGTGAGTTCAAGCAAGTAACGGTAGTCTTCAAAGACAAGCAGTCCATCTCCGTTTCCAACCACGAGCATGAAGCCTACACCGAATTTATTACCTACCTCAAAAAGAAAGCGCCCAAGCAGGAGCTGAAAACCAAAAAATCCTGAGTTTCCTAAGGTTAGAATTCAAAAATTAGAATACCCTATAAACTAAAAACCGAGCTGTAATCTGCAGCTCGGTTTTTTTATAAAAAGTATTTCTTTTTTGCTTTTGTTTTTATTCGCTTTGAAAAGAGTGCCTAAAGAGTACAAGTTTTGAAACCAAAACAATTTGCTGTCGACCGTGGACCGTCAACTGTTAACCAAAAATTTACTCCCACTCAATCGTAGCAGGTGGCTTGGAGGAAATATCGTACACCACGCGGTTGACTCCCTTAACTCGGTTGATGATGTCATTGGACATCTTGGCCAGGAATTCGTAAGGCAAGTGAATCCAGTCGGCAGTCATGCCATCGACCGAACCTACGGCTCGTAGCGCCACTACCTTTTCGTAGGTACGCTCGTCCCCCATGACCCCTACAGATTGAATAGGCAAGAGAATTGCTCCTGCCTGCCAGACTTGATCGTACAGGCCATGGCTCTTCAATCCTTGAATAAAAATATAATCCACTTCTTGAAGGGTCTTTACTTTCTCCTCAGTGATGTCACCCAAAATACGGATAGCCA
>Ga0209551_1000771_pt1 | contig 12050 bp, 4 predicted proteins | sample LauGreSuBDMM15SD_2_FD_187568 | JGI IMG/M metagenome (GOLD analysis project Ga0209551, IMG submission 187568) | Freshwater lake microbial communities from Lake Michigan, USA - Su13.BD.MM15.SD (SPAdes) (version 3) | ecosystem: Environmental > Aquatic > Freshwater > Lake | place: Lake Michigan, USA... | reverse complement strand
AGGCACCACGATTTTGTTGGCTTCGCATCTTTTGGACGAAGTAGAAAAAGTTTGTTCGCATGTTTTGGTTTTGCGAAAAGGTGAAATTTTATATTCTGGTTTGGTGCACGGCATGAGCAACAGCAACGCTTTTTTTGAATTGAAATCGGACGATAATCAAAAATTAGTTGCCGCTTTACAACTTCATCCTGAGATTGAAAAAGCATCTATCGAAGAGGACAAAGTGTTTTTTTATTTAAAAAATGATATTGAAGCAGCCGATTTGAACCGCTATCTTTTTGAAAAAAATATAGTTTTGAATCATTTAGTAAAAAGAAAACACAGCTTAGAAGAACAGTTTTTATCGTTAACAGGAAAATAGATTCTTAATTTTATTTTCAATCAAAAAAATCAATCATGAAAAGATTACTCGCAATAGAATTACAAAAAATCTGGAAAAATAAAGCCAGTCGAATTTTGACCTTGACTTATTTTTTATTATTGACTTTTATAGCTTTAATTGCTTCGATAAAATTTGATTTAGGACCATTTCACATAGATCCAGCAGAAAATGGGATTTTCAATTTTCCATACATTTGGCATTTTAATACTTACATTGCCGCCTATTTAAAATTCTTTTTGGCCATTGTAATTGTTTCGATGATGGCCAACGAATACAGTTATGGAACGCTCAAACAAAATTTAATAGATGGGATGAGCAAAAAAGAATTCATTCTGTCTAAGTTTTTAACCGTTGTTTTGTTTGCTACAATTTCTACCGTTTTTGTTTTTATTATGAGCTTGATACTTGGTTTTAGTTTTTCGTCTTATACAGAAATTGGAATCGTCTTTTCTGATTTAGAATACCTTTTGGCTTTTTTCGTAAAATTACTTGGCTTTTTCTCATTTTGCTTATTTTTAGGAATTTTAGTAAAACGTTCTGCATTTGCGCTTGGATTTTTATTGGTTTGGTTTATTGCAGAAAAAATCAGTTACTTAACTTTAAAGTTTGATATTTTTAATAAAAGTGAAAAAGTTGATACTTTATTTTCGTTTTTCCCTTTAGAATCGATGTCCAATTTGATTGTTGAGCCATTTTCAAGACTTAACGTTATAAAATCAATTGGTAAGCAAGTAGGTGTTGCTGGATTTAAAGATTATTCTGTTCATTTTACAGGAATTTTAATCGTTTTAGCATGGACTGTTATATTTATGTTAATGTCTTATAAATTATTGAAAAAACGAGATTTATAGTATCTTTGCGGACAATATGAATTGGAACAAAATTGTTTTTATTTGCTTTTTTTGTGTTGGATTTTCTCCTTCAATAACCGCACAATTTATTACCGTTAACGACCAATATACTGCCCAAGACTTAGTTGAAAATGTTTTAGTAAATAGTCCTTGTGCTACGGTTGAAAATTTTTCAATTGTTGGAGATCCATTTAGTGGCACACAAAACAGTTATGGCTTTTTTGATGCAACAGGAACAAGCTTTCCTTTCCAAAATGGGATTGTATTATCAACTGCCAGAGCCACCCGTTCGCCTGGACCCAACAATAATCTAATTGATGAAGGAGCTATAAACTGGACCGGCGATAGCGATTTAGAACAAGCTTTAGGAATTTCAAGTACTTTTAATGCTACTATTTTAGAATTCGATTTTACACCTCTTACAGATTTGGTAAGTTTTGACTATTTATTCGCTTCAGAAGAATACCAAGGCACCGCGCCTTGCAAATATTCTGATGGTTTTGCGTTTTTACTAAAAAAAGCCAATTCCCAAGATGCTTATAAAAACCTGGCCGTTTTACCTAGTACCAATTTAGCCGTTTCTCTTTTTACGGTTCGCCCACAAATCGGAAATGGTTCAGCGCCAAACGGTTGTTCGGCAGAGAATCCGGAATATTTTGCGGGTTATAATGGGGCTAATTCTCCAATCAATTTCAATGGCCAAACCGTTGTTTTAAAAGCGCAATCTATTGTTATTCCCAATGTAAAATACCATATCAAATTAGTAGTGGCGGACCATGAAAATATTCGCTACGATTCTGCTGTTTTTCTCAGTGGTGGAAGTTTTAAAGTTGGGACAGATTTGGGTTTAAACAGATTGATTTCCACAGGAAATCCTTTGTGTAAAAATCAAACACTTCCACTTAACGCTACAATTCCTGGAACTAATTTTTATAATTGGTACAAAAACAATCAACTTGATAATCTGAACCACTCAGGAACTTATACTGTTTCACAAGCTGGAAATTACCGTGTTGAAATTCCAATCAATGGCACATCATGCATTGCTATCGGGGAAATTAATATTGAATATGCTGCCGATTTAAATCCTACGGCCACAACATTATTTCAATGTGACGACAATAATGATGGCACTACTATTTTTAATTTATTGAAAGCCGATAATTTAATCGTAGCCAACGACCCAACGCTTTTGAGTCCAATTTATTATGAAAATATAACTGATACCACGCCTATTACAACGCCAAATACCTATCAAGCAATCAATAATAAAGTGATTTATGCCAGAGTTTTTAATGGTTTTGGTTGTTATAAATTCATTGATGTAACGCTAAAAATCAATAATAATAGTTTAGTTCCTCCTGCACCTTTTGAAATATGCGATAACGAAAACATAAAAGATGGATTTGTAGATTTTGATTTAAATGCGCAAGTTTCATCAGTAGTTTTGAATAATTTACCGAGTGGTTTGGTGGTAAAATATTATTTAACTCCATACGATGCTTTAAGTGAAATAAATGAATTACCAACGATTTTTAGGAACACAACGGCTTTCAGTCAAACAATTTGGGCAAAAATTTTAAACGGAGCAGATTGTTTCGGGTTGACTCCTGTAAATTTGGTTGTGAATACTTTATTGCCCCATAATTTTCAAGATGAAACGCTTTATTTATGCGATAATGCTAGCAAGTACATTCAAGTAGATGCTATTTATTCCTCCTACGTGTGGGATGATATTTTAGTCTCAAAAACCAATCAAATCAAAATTACTTCCGCAAGAAATTATATCGTTAAAGTAACTGATTCAAATGGTTGCGGAGCTGAAAAAAAATTCATCGTTTTGCCTTCTAGTGATGCGAAAATAATTGATGTTGAAGTTTCAGATTTCAATGAAAATAGTAATTCCATACAAGTAATTTATAATGTGACAGGTGATTTTGAATTTTCTCTTGATGGTCAAAATTTTCAAAGTTCTCCAATATTTAACAATTTAAAATCTGGATATTACACCGTATACATGAATGATATCAACGGTTGTTTGCCTGACAAAAAGGATTTTTTTGTTTTAGATTATCCAAAATATTTTACACCAAACAACGATGGTATCAACGATTTTTGGAAAATTAATTACTTACAATTTCAACCCAATGCCGTTATTACCATTTTCAATCAATTTGGAAAAGTGATTTTCAATTCAAAAGGAAAAACTTCAGGTTGGGACGGCAGATACAACTCATCGCCATTGCCTTCTGCCGATTATTGGTTTGTTTTAAACCTTGAAGACGGAAGAATTATCAAAGGACATTTCGCACTTAAAAGATAATTTATTACTTTTGAATCTTTAAAATTTATCATGCAAAAATTAATTTCCATAATTTTCCTGTTTTTATCTATCACTTGCTTTTCACAATTCAGCAAGACGCATTATATTCCACCTTTGTCTAACTCGCCTTCTCAAGCACCACAAGGGCAGTACATGTATATTTCATCTCCTAGTTTAACAGATATTAAATTTGTCATTAAACAAATGGGAGGAAGCAATATTTCTGGAACAGTTAGAAGAGATGCGCCTTATACTTTAAATATTGGAAGTGGATTTAACACTCAACTTTTAATTAGTGACGAACCTGGAAATTCTCTTGTAAATACAATTTTAAGTAACAAAGGCTATGTCATCGAAGCAGAAGATTTGATTTATGTAACCGTTCGATTAACCTCAACACCAGATAATTATCAAGCGGGTGGACTGGTTTCAAAAGGATTGGCAGCTTTAGGAACTCGCTATAGAATCGGTGCGTTTATCAATACTGGAGCTCCTGCCTCGTCAGATAGTCACTATACTTTTGCAACAATTTTGGCTACAGAAAACAATACTACTGTTTCCTTTGGCGACATTAAACCGAATGTGCAATTAATCAATAATGCAGCAGCTGGAAGTACGCCTTCAAGTATTGTTTTGAACAGTGGACAAAGCTATGCCATAGCAGTAAAAGGTCCTTTAGATGCTAATAGAGACGGGCTAATTGGAGCGTTAATTCAATCGGATAAGCCAATTGCAGTTAATTGTGGTTCTTTTGCTGGATCTAACGGAAATACCACAAATTTAGATTTGGGGTTCGACCAAATCGTTTCTGCAGAAAGAACTGGAACAGAATATATTTTTGTGAGAGGAATTGGCCCAGACAATGTAGAACGACCATTGATTATTGGTGATTACGAAGACCCGTTAGACCCTTTAGCAGGTACTGACGTTTTTCTAAACGGGAGCACTACGCCAACTATTAATTTAAAGCATGGAGAATACCTTGCCATCGATGGTTCACAATATTCTCCGTTAGGGAATTTATTTGTAAGCACCTCTCGTAATGTATTTGCTTACCAAGGCATCGGTGGAACCACACCAATACCAAATACACAAACAACTGGACAACCGAATCAAAATATGTGTTTTGTACCACCATTAAGTTGCCAAACACCAAAGGTTATTAATAATATTCCATTAATTAGTAAAGTAGGAAATTTAGATTTTCCGGCAACTATATGTTTGGTTACCAAAGTGGGTGCCGTTTTGAATTTTATTAAAGATGGCCAACCATACACAGTTGCTAACTTATCATCACAATCTACAGGTCCGGATCCTGTTGATGGAAATCTAGATTACGTAACTTATACTTTTAAAAACCTTACTGGAAACGTTTCTGTTTTCTCAACAAAACAAGTTTATTTATCTTATTACGGTACCAGTGGAGCTGCAACTTATGGAGGTTTTTATTCTGGATTTACATTTAAACCAGAAGTTGCCTTCGGTAAAGTTGATTTGACTGCAAACAATTGTTATCCAAATGTGAAGCTTTCTGTGAATACCTTAAGTGCATTCGACGATTTTAAATGGTTTTTTAACGATAGTCCGACACCCATTGCAGGAGCGACTTCTAATGAATATATTCCACTGCAACCAGGTTTTTATAAAGTTACAGCAACTATCACAGAATGTGGCATTTCCTTAGATTCTGATCAAATTCCAGTTAGTGCTTGTCCATCAGATTATGACGATGATGGTGTATTTGATAATTTTGATTTAGATATTGATGCAGACGGAATTACAAATTGCCAAGAATCTTACGGAAACATCGATTTGGATTTATCAGCCACCTCAACGGGAATAATTCAAGCAGGAACAGCTGATTATTTGAACAATTTCACAAAAACCAATAGCGGAAGTGGTGCACAAGCAGCTACTCCTTTTTCTGGAAATTCAAACGGCAATTTTACTACTTCAACTGCTGTCGGAAAAGGAAATTCTACCACCGAAACTTTTAATTTTACCACAAAACCGATAAGTTTATCTTTAGAATACGCAGATGTTGTCGCAAATAATTCTGATTTGCTCTCTGCTGATGGAGATTTTAAAGTAGAAGTTCAAGTTGACAAAACCATTACCGTTTTGAATCCAAATGACCAACTTTTGATTGATACCAATTATGATGGAAATTATGAAAGCGGCGTTACCAATTTTTCTTCTTTTCAAATTCGTTTTCGCTTAAAAAGTGGAACCCCCCTGGCAGCAGGAACTGGTACGTTTAAGTTTGTTACTAGTTTAGTAAATAGTATTTCTATCACTCACACAAACCTATCTGATCAAAATGGTAACAGTGCTAGTTTTAAATTAATTGCAACATGTGTTCCAAAAGATACCGACAATGATGGAATCGCCAATCAATTTGATACGGACAGCGACAACGATGCTATACCTGATAACATTGAAAACTTGGGAGTAAATTTTGTTGCTCAGCCATTTATTGATTCCAATAATAACGGATTGAATGATGTGAACGAACAACCAATAACTGCGCCAACAGATTCAGATAATGATGGCGTTTTTGATTATGTGGATTTAGATAGTGACAATGATGGGATTTACGACTTAGTTGAGTCTGGACAAAATGTAATTGATGGAAATAACAACGGAATAATTGATGGAAATCCTGCTGCTTTTGGGAGCAATGGCTTAATCAATTCAATAGAAACTACTCCTGATTCTGGTGTATTGTTAACACCAATTTCTAATCTAGACGGAGATGGTTTTGCCGATTATTTAGATTTCGACACAGATAATGACACCTGCTTAGACGTAACAGAAGCTGGGTTTTTAGACCAAAATTTAGATGGTTTGCTTGGAAACGCTCCGATATCGGTAAACACCACCAACGGAATTGTTACTTCTGCAACAGATGGTTACACCACTCCAAACAGCAATTATAATATTAATGGTTTAATTATAATCAATACGCAACCTTTGCCAGAAACTTCCTGCGAAACCGAAAGCGCTTCTTTTACAATTTTAACAAATTCGGTAAACGGATACCAATGGCAAGAAAGTTCCGATGGTATCAATTACTACAACATTAATAATGTCGGAATTTATAGCAACACAACGACGGCAACTTTGACATTAACAGGTGTTACAAATGCTATGAACGGATATAAATACCGTGTATTTTTGACAAAAAATGGAAATGCTTGTGGGAAGAATTCTGATGGTGGTATTTTAAATGTTTTGGTTCGGCCAAATCCAGTGGCAGTTTCAACACTAGTGCAATGTGAAGATGATTTAAATGGACTGGCAGATTTTAATTTAACCCAAAAAGAACCTTTAATTTCAACCAATTTTGCAAATGAAACTTTTACTTATTTTAAAAATGAAAATGCTGCACAAACCAACGATTTAAATTTTATTATATCAAATCCAACAGTTTACAACAATGGGAATGGAAACACAGTGTGGGTTAGAGTGGTAAACAATAACACTTTATGTTTCAATACGGCAAGATTAAATTTGATTGTATCTAGTACGCAAATTCCAGCAGGAACTTCATGGAATTACTTCAAATGTGATGATTATATAGATGCCCTAAATGATGATAGAGATGGCATTACAAAATTTGATTTTAGTGATGTTACAGCACAAATTACTCAAATTTTACCCCCTACTTCAAGTTACACTATTAAATATTATAAAGACGAAGCAGATGCCGACGCTGAAACCGATTCAAATGGAAATTCGTTAGAAATATCACAAGTTTTATCAGATCCAATTAACATTTCAAATTATAGAAATATAACTGCAAACCAACAATTTATTTGGGTAAGGGTTGAAGGTACAGCAGATAATTCTTGCTATGGACTTGGGCCATACATTAAATTAACTGTCGAAGCTTTACCAATAGCTACACCAATAACGCTCCCGATTTTTTGCGATGACAACCCTAGAGATGGTATTGTAAACCACAGTTTTGATACTTCAATGGTAGAATCGATGTTGTTGAACGGACAGAGTTTGAATGATGTGAAAATAGAATATACTGATGCCAGCAATAATTTATACACTCAATTACCAAATCCGTTTTTGTCAGCAACCCAAAATATTAATATTAAAATAACTAATAAAAGAACCAACGATCCCGCTGGACCTTGTTATGATGAAACAATTTTAGCATTAAAAGTAGACGCTAAGCCATTTGGCGATCCGATTTATATAACGCCAGAATGTGATGAAGACCCCAATGATGCTGAAGTAACTTTTAGTTTTGATACTTCAACAATTCAGACAGGATTAGTTGGAACACAAATTGGTTTTGACATAAAATATTTCGATGAAAGCAATGTGGAATTAACAAGTCCTTTGCCAAATCCTTTTAAAACTAAAACCCAAAGAATTAAAGTAATTGTTGAAAACCCACTTAATGCTACTTGTAATGCTGAAACATTTATTCAGTTTACAGTCAATCCATTACCAGATGTTGAATTGTTCAATGATGAAATTATTTGTACTGGAATTGTGAACCAATCTGTGAAGCTAGATGCAGGTTTATTATCTGGTTTCCCTTATAATCATAGTTATGTTTGGTATAAAGATGGGAATTTACTTTCTGGAATCAATGATTATTATTACACTGTTAGCGATGATGGTGTTTATACCACTTTGGTCAAAAATTTCTTTACAGGCTGCGAAAGAACACGAACTAACACCGTGACTTTTTCGGAATTAGCGACAATTACAAATGTATTAATTACGGATTTAACAGAAAATGCTACCGTCGAGATTGTACCTTCTGGATTAGGAACTTATGAGTACAGCATAGACCTTCCTGACGGCCCATTCCAAAGTTCGTCATTTTTTCAAGATGTAAATCCTGGTATTCACACTGTTTATGTTCATGACATTGGAAGATGTGGAACAGCAGAAAAAATGATTGCAGTGCTTGGCGCACCAAAATTCTTCACGCCTAACGGCGATGGTTACAACGATACTTGGAAAGTTCTAGGAATTAATTCTGTTTTTTATGAAAATTCTAGGATGTTTATTTTTGATCGTTTTGGCAAAGTCGTAAAAGAAGTTACGGGCAGAAACGAAGAAGGTTGGGACGGAACATATAAAGGTCAGCCACTTCCTGCCGACGATTATTGGTTTGTTTTGAACGTTGACGATGGTCGAACAACTAAAGGACATTTTGCTTTAAAAAGATAAATCTTCAAAAAAAATGTAATAAATTTGAGCTTTAATTTTCTACTAATCATGAAATTTAAGCTCAGATTTATTGTTTTATTCTTGTTCTTCTTCAACACTATTTTTTGTCAAAGTGATTGTGCAGATGCAATTGTAGTTTGTGGCAACACTGGATTTTCAGGATTAACCGCAAACGGAGCTGGTATTGACGAAATTAGTGGGTTAGCTTCTTGCGGAAGTGGAGAAACCAACAGCATTTGGCTTAAGTTATTAGTTAGCACATCCGGCACACTTGGTTTTACACTAATACCACAAAATAATGATATCAATGTAGATTTTGATTACTTTATTTTCGGACCTAATGTTTTGTGCAATAATTTAGGAACAACAATTAGATGTTCTACTACAAATCCTTTAGGAAGTGGACAAGCGAACAATCATACGGGAATGAACGCCAATGAAACTGATACTTCCGAAGGTCCGGGACAACTCGGAAACAGCTTTCTTAAATGGTTGACGGTTGCGGCTGGTGATGCTTATTATTTAGTAATTGACCGACCTATTGGAAGCAGCAATTTTTCAATTCAATGGACAGGTACAGCTACTTTTAATTCGCCACCTACCATCAATTTACCAACTGGGACAGCATTAAATTTAACTAGGTGTGATAATGATTTGGTTTATGATGGAAAAACAAATTTCGATTTAACTGAAAACAATGCATTTATTATTGGCTTACAAACTGATGTTGCGGTAACTTATCATTTGTCTCAAAACGATGCTACAACCGGCGAAAATCCTATCAACACAAGCTTACCTTTTAAAAATACTGTAAATCCACAAATTTTATTTGCTAGAATCACCAATAATTCTTCTGGTTGTTTCAACACTACTGCTTTCAATTTGATAGTTTATCCAGAAATTATAATTCCAAATGATCACTTTTCTAAATGCGATGATGCCATTGATGGAGATGCTGCTAATGGTAAAGCAACTTTCGATTTAGATGAAGTAGGCAATTCTATTTTTATTAATCAAAATACTGCTGGATTGACTTTTGAATATTATAAAAATCAATTTGATGCTGTTTCAAACTCTTCTAGCTTGGGTCAATTTTTCACTAATACTATTCCAAATCAAGAAACTATTTTTGTAAAAATTACTAATACAAATGGTTGTTTTAAAATCAAAGAAATTTTCTTAGACGTGATTGCTGTACCTTCAAAAATGACAGTTATCCTTACGCAGTGCGACACCACATTAAATCCAGATGGACTTACACTTTTTAATTTATCTCAAGCTGATCAGTTGTTTCTAAATGGCGACATCAACTTATCAATAAGTTATTTTGAAAACATTCAGCAAGAGCAAAACAATATTCAGCTAAATACTTCATATACGAATCAATTTAATAATCAATCTATTATTGCCAAAATCACCAACTTAACAACCAAATGTTCAACGAACAGTCAATTGATTTTGAAAGTTAATTTAGTATCTGCTCAAAACATACTTCCACTTGAAGCGTGCGATTTGCAAAACCAAGAAAATGGGTTGGTTGCTTTTGATTTGTCTGCAACACAAGTGACCGTAACTCCGACCCAAAATGCAAACTTCTATCCTACAATTGATGGTGCCCTATTGGAACAAAATGAAATCTTAGTCAATCTTACCAATTATCCAAATGTAATTCCTTATTTAGACAGTGTTTTTGTAAGAATTGAAGACAACAATTCGTGTTCTGGCATAAGCGAAGTAAAAATGATAGTGAATAAATTACCAGATATTAACCCAACAAGTTCATCTGATATTTATGTTTGCACCAACTTGCCTACCCGATTTGAAACAATCGATGCCGGAATCATAAGTGGTTCGCCATTTTCATTTGCTTATCAATGGTATTTGAACGGCAACCCTGTTGCGAACAATTTTGAAAGTATAAATGTAAATGCTGCAGGAATTTATACAGTAGATGTTCGAAATGCAAAAAATTGCGTTAAAACTAGAACTATCGAAGTAAAAGCTTCGAGCGATGCCACATTTAAAGAAATTTTGATTGTTGATGGCACTTTAAGCGAAAATACGGTAACAGTGAACTTAATCGATAGCGTTGGCGATTACGAATACAGTATTGACAATGCAGATGGACCATTTCAGCAATCCAATTTTTTTGATAATGTAGATCCAGGAATTCACACCGTTTATGTAAATGACACACATGGTTGCGGATTGGTAGAACGCACGATTGCCGTGATTGGATTTCCAGCTTTTTTCACTCCAAACGGCGATGGATACAACGATTTTTGGTTAATCAAAGGTGTAGATAAAGTTTTTAATACCAACAGCAAAGTCTTTATTTTTGACCGTTTTGGAAAGTTAGTAAAAGAAATTGCTGCGAGAGACTCTAAAGGCTGGGACGGAAACTATCGAGGAACTCCCCTTTCTTCTGATGATTATTGGTTTATGGTTTATTTAGAAGACGGAAGGATCTTAAAAGGGCATTTTGCTTTAAAAAGGTAGTTGTTATAATTAAAGATGAAAATAAAAAAAGATGAATAAAATACTATTATTTGCCATGTTTACCTTATTTTCCAATGCGCAAAGCATAACAGTTTCGACCGGAAAAATCCAAACTTTTGATAATTTTAAATCGAAATTTGTCGATACCAGAAACGTTGCTGTTTGGTTACCCGATGGATATTCTGATAAAGAAAAATATGCTGTTTTGTATATGCATGATGGAAACATGCTTTTTGATGCCAATTTAACTTGGAATAAACAAGCTTGGGAAGTGGATGAAACTGCAGGAAACTTGATAGCAGCAAACAAGACCAAAAAATTTATTGTAGTAGGCATTTGGAACAATGGTGATTTTCGGCATTCTGAGTATTTTCCTCAAAAAATAATTGCTAATATTCCAGAAAGTACGAGAAAAATTGTGGTGGAAGATCAACTAAAAAACAAACCACAAGCAGACAATTATCTGAAATTTCTTGTCGCAGAATTAAAACCCTTTATCGACAATAATTTTTCTACCAAAAAAGACATGAAAAACACTTTTATTGCTGGCTCTAGCATGGGTGGATTGATTTCGCTGTATGCCATTTGCGAATATCCAAACGTTTTTGGCGGAGCTGCTTGTCTTTCGACTCATTCTCCGATGATTAACAGTGCTAACATTGGCGCTATCGCAGATGTTGATAGCGATGTAGCTTCAAAGTTTAGGGATTATCTAAAATTCAACCTTCCAGATCCTAATAACCATAAAATTTATTTTGATTACGGCGATCAAACATTAGATTTTCTGTAT
>Ga0209551_1000765_pt1 | contig 12090 bp, 10 predicted proteins | sample LauGreSuBDMM15SD_2_FD_187568 | JGI IMG/M metagenome (GOLD analysis project Ga0209551, IMG submission 187568) | Freshwater lake microbial communities from Lake Michigan, USA - Su13.BD.MM15.SD (SPAdes) (version 3) | ecosystem: Environmental > Aquatic > Freshwater > Lake | place: Lake Michigan, USA... | reverse complement strand
CCTGCGGGCCGCCCTGACCCGCGTGTATTACTACACCTGCGAGAATTCCTGAACCGGCACGATCGGTCGCCTCTATCAACGCCCGTGAGCGTGATCTCACACTAGGGTCTGCTGATGCCGGGTTTACCAAGTAAGGGAGATGCGCGAAGACTGGTACATCCCCAAGCTCACGTAAAGCTTCCACTACGGTTCTAACTGGTGACTGATAACCTCGCGGGTTCGATACGAAAACTTGGATGGCATCAGCGTCAGCAACAATACGGTCCTCAATTGCAGTGCTTCTAGAAAGATGAACTCCGATCATAAATCATACCGTCCTGAACTTATTCTTCTAGGCCACGACCTCAACGCTATCACTCCCCATATCAGATAATCTCAACGGCAGAGTCAACCACCTACCCGTAAACTTCTTTTCGCCTTCAAAGAGACCCACATAACTATGGTATAGTATTTTTTGTGTTTTTAGTTTCGTGGCTGCTAACTGCACACAATCATGCTAATTTTATAACAACCTTGCAGGCGTTCATCAGCCACAACAGTTATTTTAGTCGACACACAAACCCTTACCTAGGAGATATATGAATACTGTAATTGCTCTGCTTTCCCTAACCGGGATTGCCTCTTTTATCTATTTTTCATTGCGTAACGCAAACGCATACAAGATGGACATGGCTGTTCGTGAAGCTCGTGAAGAGCACATGAAATCCGCTTATGACTATGGTGTAGCCCCACGAATTTTCCCGTAGGACTCTACAAAATTCCGTCCTTGACGGTATAAGAACGCCCGGTCTTTGATCGGGCGTTTCTCCTTTTCTCTCGCTGTTACTACAACTCTGTTCTATGCAAAAAGAAGAGCCGCTCCCTTTCACTGGAGCGGCTCTTTACTATCTCTTTGTTTATGTGGATGATTAGAACATTGGCGCATCTACAAGTCTGGGTCTTTGTTTCGCTTTACCTGAAGGTGAGTGTGTAGGCCACTCGATTTTGTCTGGGTCCGGCCAAGAAACTGTTCCACTTAGAGATAGCAGTTCCGAGTAGAGTTTTGCTGTTACTCTTGTGTCAGCTAACGCTGCGTGTGCGTCACCTTCGAAACTGATTCCGAAATGCTCGGCAAGAGCGCCTAGCTTGTAGGATCCTAGACCGGGGATAAGCTTTCTTGCTCCGCTGAGCGTATCAGCTACATTCATTGTAGGCCATTGCAGTCCTGCATGCGCGAACTCTGATTGCAGCATTGAAACGTCGAAACGTGCATTATGTGCTACAAGGATTGACCCTTTGACCACGTTGATGAAATCTCCAACAATATCAGAAAATTTCGGTGCTTCTTCCACCATCGATGGTGTTATCTTATGTATTTCGGTTGCTCCGAGGTTATTGGTGCCTGGGTTTATCAGTGTGGACCAAGTTGCTATCTCATTTCCTGCTGCGTCGATACGTACGACAGCAAGCTCGATGACTCGCGCACCTGATGATGGATCAAACCCTGTGGTTTCGGTGTCTACTACCGAGAATTGGATTGACATTCGTTACTCTTCTCTAGCCCCTGTAGGACCGGATGGTTGGATATGTCAATCACTGTTTGAGCCTCTAGTTGGTACACAAACGGCAACGATATCTTTCACGCTGATATCGTTGCCGTTGCTTACTCACTCTTCGAAGATTGAGGTTCCTACTTTTCTGCGAAAAGGAAGGCCCCACCTGCTTTGATTTTTCCTGAGACAACCTGACCGCTAGGGAAGGTCACAGTTACCTTTGCTTCACCTTCAGGCCCCAATCCCAAAGGGATAGGGGTTTGAGATGTTGAAACCATATAGTTACTCATCATGTTTGCCATTGAGTAAGTTTGTGCAGGTCTGCCTTTGATCTCCACTCTTATTAGGGCCCCTTCTCCGCCGGTTGGGCTTCCACCACGACCTTTGCCACGTATAGATATCGTTGCTGCGTTGCCTTTCGTACGATTCAGGAGAAGGTATGGCGCCTTCACTTCGAATGAAGCGAAAACAAGGTCTGGTCGTAGATCACCGTCGAAATCTGCTGATGCGACAATAGGTAGCGCTGCCGGAGATCTAAGCTTTCGCAACATGTCTACTGATCCGTCAACCCAGCGGTCACCGTCACGCAACAGAAGGTAAGGTTTATCGAATGTAGTCAACCATGTTTCCTCTAGTCGGCTTCGGGGTAGGTCTCCAGTTGCCACTGTGAAATCGCCGTATCCGTCCATGTTCAGGTCAGTAAGTGTGAAACCAAACCCCCATCCAGCGTCAGCGATACCCACTTTTAGGCCAATGTCTGTGAAGGTCCCATCATGGTTGTTTCTGTATAGTTTATGTCCGCCGTTACCACCGCATGCGCGATTACCGTAACATTCTCCGAGCTTACGGTCAGTATCCGACGCTATAATGTCCAACCAGCCATCATCGTCGTAATCGATTGCTGCAGCGCCCATCGTGTTCGGTGCGTTGTCGAGCAACCCTGATTCTTGCGTTTTGTCTTCGAAAACTTCGCCACCTGGCTTCGCTATGAAGAAACGTGGAACTCGAGCATCGCTAGCAACATAGATATCAGGCCAGCTGTCATTATTGAAATCTGCTACAGCGAAAGCATAAGAGCCTGACGTGTTCGTCGTTGTCTGCGTACCTGTAGCTGAAGGTTTCGTACCGATTGCCACACCGTCAATCTCAGGGAATGCTTTCAGCGTTTGCTCCAACCAAGGATTTTTTGGATCCCCTGTATTGTAAAACACGCGTAGTGGGCGGATCTTCTTCCCTTCGAGCAGAGCAAGTTCGACCTGATACCCAATTGTTCGGTTCACTACGAGAAGATCGGATAAACCATCTTTGTTCAAATCGGCAATGTTCATTGTCCAGTTTGCGTCGCCGCCGATATTATCCATCTTGTCAGGACCTGTTACGATACGGTTCTGTTCGAACTTTCGTCCCCCCAGGTTGACCAATGTGCTGATATAACCTGATTCTGGGTCCATTGTCACGATGTCTAGGTCACGGTCACCGTCGTAATCTACGAAAGTCATAGGGTTGGTCACAGTCATAGTCAGTGCTGTCATCACCTCAGGCTTGAATCTACCCAAACCTTGGTTCCAGAAAATATTGAACGTTTTGGTGTCATTTTTTACGTAGGCGAGTTCCGGTAGACCGTCAGCATCAAGATCTCCGATCGCCATATGTCCTGTCATTGTGGTGAAACGGCATTCAGCGAATATTTGGAACGGGATGGTTCCACGGCTTAGGATGCCGCTATCCCATCTCCTGTCTTTCTTCTGCGGGTCGTTCAAATAATCCATCAACTTGTCGTAGTCAACAGATTTTTCACCGTTCGCTTTTGCTTCAACAAGCAGTTCCTTTGTCTTACGCGAGTTGCAAGACCGCAAGCTTTCGTCGTCAGCGTTCTCCCCGAAGGCTCGGTCAACAGCAGCGAATGTTGGTATGAGAAGTTTATCTTCTTCACGCTGGGTCAGAGTGCCACCAAAGAAAGAACCGAACAACGCGGTCACTACCGCAACTGCAGTAAAGGTTCGGCGGTTCAAAAGTACTTTACCAGTACCTTTCGTAACCTTGATGTTTTGGAGTGTAGGAATTTCTGTATCTTCTACTGTAACACCCTCTTCCAAATGTGCGAGAATTTCGGTTTCGTCCTGTGATTCTATCTCAGTCATCTCTGACGCCTTTGCAATCTTCTCGTCTTTAGCTAGGTTATCTTCTGGTCTATTGGTGTTCTCGTTCATCGCTGCAACTCCTTACTTAGCTTATCAAGCCCATTTGAGACCTTCTCAGCTACGCAGCGGCCTAATTGCTCACCTGCGCTGATATCCATCGGATAATGGAAACCTGCGTTGACTCTTGACATACCAGCCTCTTGGAGTGCTTCAGTGACCGAAGCCCAATTCTTTGTTTGAGCTGGCACATACATGTCTGCTGGAAGCTGGTCGGCGAGAGGCACATCACCGAGAGTGCCAATTAGTACAGTCGATACCGCGCTACCGAAAAAGGAGTGCCCTGAAGGGTATGATGGGTGATTAGGTGTTTCGCGAGGAAGTACAGGGGCGTTTACCCCAGCTATTTTTTTCCACATGGTTTCTGGTCGTGCAACGCTATGCGCGTACTTTTCACGCCATCCAGCAATCCCCACATCTCCAGCTGCAACTGCTGCGTAAGTCAGAACCTTCATCGCGGTATCCTCGTCAACTTTGGCTGCTTGCAGAGCTGATATGCTCATTCGTAGCCATTGACCTGAAGGTGTTGGAGTTCCCGTACCTGCCAACCACCACATGACGTCGTCACCAACAGCAGCAGTTCTGTTATAGTTCTTTAGAAGCTCTTTTGCTTCAGCTAGGACAGCTTCACTCGAAGGTGGGAAGAGCGAACACCTTGTTGTTGAAGAGATAACAGGTTTGATGTTACCCCAGAGTGGCTCAATACCAGGTTCACCACGACCGGTAGGCTCCCACGGGTACGATGTTGACCCGCTTGTAGAGCTCCAAGCTCCACGGGTTTCCTCATATCCGCTTGTTGATGCTAGCTCTAGAACACGTGTTGCGATCGTTTTACCGTAGGCGACTGCGTCAGGATGCCGTTCGGCTCCATAACGTGTCGGTATGATCAACATTTCGGCGCCTCTTGTAGGTTCCGTGTAAAGTTTTGCTGCTGTCTCTGCACCAGCTACAGCTGCGGCAACATCTCTACTCATACCTTTTTCTGCACCATTCCATGCGGTGTACGCCGCGAGCATCATGTATCCCATGATTCTCGGAGCTTCCACAGCTGAGAGTCGTAGCGTAGAGGACTGAGCGTTCGCAGAAATAACAAGGTCGTACGCAACAGGCAAGGTAGGTCGGGCAATTTCCTGAGCACTGGGCCCTCTTACGCTTGATTCTTTGGAGGCGAAGCTAGCTACGCTAATTGCTGCGATTGCTAAGAGTAGAAAGGGTGTTGTAAGCTTTTTTCTCATGGATCTGACTGTGTGGAACAATGATCTTTTGTCTACAGTCCATCTAGTTCAAACTCCGTAACAGGGGTTAGATTCATCAAGGAGTATTACTGCTGGTGGTTGCGTAGCTCTGGCGCTGGCAGAGAGGGGTAAACTACCGCTACATTTGGATCAGCGTAATCAGGCACAAACTCAGGGTTCAGCTCCGCAACTTTTGCTCTAGCAGCCAGATTGAGACGAGCACGAACCGAGAAGAAACAGTCTCTCTCCACTCCAGTCAAAGCATTGCTAGAGCAGTACAAGGTGAGCATTTCAGGGTCTTGCGCGATGAAGACATTCATTAGTGAGCTGTAACGCCTCATACAGTACCCTGCTAAATCTTCACCTAACATGTTGCATATTTCTCGAACCTGCTTTCCTTGCTCTTCAAACCTTCGGCTCAATTCTCCAGACCCATTTTCAAGGCTTGTTGTGCGGAATGCAGCATTCACATTCTCTGAAAGGTACCAGCCAATACCGGAAGCACATCCTTCCCGACCATCGAGTACATCAACAGGTAGTTTTCTGCAGGAGGCTGTGAGTTCCTCCAGCGATGGCGCTTCTTCAGGTTCCAGAGTTGGGTCCAACGGTCCATACCGTTCCATCAAGAGAGCTTCACCGCAATCTATCCGCCCACCGCTTCCGCTGAACTCGGCACAAACTTCAATACTGAACAACCATTCTTCAAAGTTTGTTCCACGAGACATTACTGACTGGGATAAAGCATGCCCAAGTGCATCGGCACATTGCAAATCATTTTGTTTGTTCTTTTGTTTGTCGCAGAGAGTCACCATCTCACGCCACTCATCAAATGTGTGAGATTCCCGCCCGAAAATATCATATGGACCGTGTACGAAACCGCATACAGGGGTCGACAACACATCTATAGCTGGGAGTACACCACCCAGATTTTCAACGGCAATTGGTCCGAACACATGAGCTGCGGTATGACAAATCCTGAAGTTCAACGGTTGACGGTTCTGATCTGCGATATCACTAAGCGTATCGATTATCAATGGCATCTCTCCTCGCTCTGAAGCTGCCGCGTACACCTGCACTGTACAATCAATACGCCCATCTATAGATTCTTCTCCACCGAGAGTGAAACATTTTTCGAACTGAGCTCGGTAATCAAGAGGTTTGTTGGAAGTTTTTACCGTCACCGTGTACAACAACACGGTTGCGGTAGCGCAGAGTGACAGTACGATCGCAATGATCTTCTTTTTTGACTTCACCGGTTTTACAGTCCTACCGCGCAAAGATTTCGCTTCCTACGTTCCATAGAGATCAACGATTCTCTAAGAGTTCCATTGATTTTGACTGAGCCTCGACCTGAGACATGATTATCTTACAATATTTGCCCTGACCTTCTGGTCTTGTCGCACATATTTGCTTTGAAGCTGGAACATCCATCATGTTTGTCGCAATCCAAAGCGCTGCGCCGGCCAGACAGGGATCTTGCACCGAGCCTGGTAAAGTCATACATGCTGCTACAGAACCTTGAGGGGTAGCCGCGTGCACATAGCCGTTTTGCATGCCAACACCAACTATGCAATCGCCAACCAGCTCCGATTTACCACCTTTACAAATCTCCGCTGATCGGCTCACATTGTTACCAGTCCCAGCCATGAACGCAAGACCTGTTGAACGAGAACATTCAATAATTCCTGGAGGGCTGAACGAATCACATTTGTTGTAAATGTTCATCAGGTTTCCCTCATCTGCGAGACGACCAGCTTCTGTTTCAATATCAATATAGGACATTACTGCCCCTGAAAGGCACGCTGCACCCTTCCAACCTTCGAGTGTCTCTTCGCATAGCTTTCCTGCTGCAACCCAGTCCCCAAGCTCATGTTCATAACTGTGCCCGATTCCATGAGTGCAGGTATCCAAAGCTGAGCCACCGATTTCTTCGAGACTTGCGCAGAGCGTTCGAGCTTCTCGAACCAGAACATCAAGGTCTTTGTCGTCACTCCATTCTTCCTGCGCACCATGAATGATACCAGCTCGACAAATTCCAGGCATCGTATCGACGACAGGTTTGATGCCTAGTTCTACGTAAGCTATACGTCCGATGATATGTGCCACTTGATGGCACTCAGCTGCGAAGAAATCATCACCTTCTGATCGATCCTTGATCATTTCGATAGCGCCGTCAAAATCTAGGTTCAGCGCAATCTCTACTATCTTCATCTGATCGCATGCGGCTGCGTTTCCTCGAGCGCATTTATCGCTCAGAAGAGAGTACGCCTTCTGAGCCCCTTTAGAAAGATCCACTTTTTCTGCGTTACCACCTATGACAATGTAACCACCAATAAGGGAAGCTAGCGCAAGCGGTACGATCGCAGCCAAAAATTTACGCATACTTTTGACTGTGCATCACTGTACTTACCGGTCAATGATCACCTGGTCTACGAAACTGCGAGTTACCAGAAAGCGCTAACAGCCTTTATAATGTATTAGCGTCAAAGGTTCGCACAACAATTACTCTAGCGTTTCGTTATTTTCCGCAGCTCAGAGTCTTCGACACTGAGTATCACGATATGAGTTTTAGCTTGCTTTGAAGCCGTACATCAACTCTTTCTTCTCATCAAGATACACGGTTAGATTACCCTCGATCATCTTCTGTTCTGCAATATCGAATCGTTTTGACGGGCAGACCAAACTACCTTCGATTTCAGAGCACTTCCCTGTTAGTTCAATATTGTCCTCTGTGCCGCCAACAGCTAGGACGTTCCACCAACCACGACTTGTCGCACGACCGATAACTAGAGTTGTTCTTTCTTCCCCTGTAGGGCACTTCGCTACCGCTACAGCATCTATAGCTCCGTCTTTGTCATAATCCCATGCGAGTATATCTGATTGCACAGGGAACTCTTCGTTCGCACATGGTGCAAGCGACGCTGTTACATTGAACTCTTCAATTTTCAAGGTCTTTGGGTCCAAAGGTCCGTTCTCCATCGTGAACCCCTCAGTGCTTTGAGGGTTAGGTTCTTCGGACTTCGGAGCGTCAGTTGAACCGCAACCCGTTAGTAGAACAGCTGCGAGTATCACTCCAGGCAGTAGCTTCATCATATCTTCTATTTTCCTGCCTTGTTTGTTTCCGGCCAGTAGCCTCTCCCCCCCGTGCCAACAGCAGATCGTCACACACAGTTGGAGTCATCTTTCGACTATTCTCTCTGTTTTCGGGTGCTCAGCATGCATCTTAGACCAGAACATAGTTTGCCGTTACAAACGCTTGTATTTCATTATCTGAAAGGTCTAAGAGCTTGAAAAGCAAATTGATTCGCATCATAGCCGCAGCTGCGGTGCTTTTCCTCGCTGTTGGTGCCGGGTTCTTAGTCACCCAACGAGCCGTCGTTCAAATTTCTGCTGCTGACGCACTCTCAGTTTGCGAACGTGACGGTACGTTTGATATTGCCTGCATAACCCAAAGTATTGACGCATTACCTGTTTCTGATGCGGGTTTGTTCGCTGCGGGCATTCTTGATGTTGTTCGCGCTAACCCTGAACTTGCTGACACCTGCCACAACATCATGCACACACTTGGTCGCCATGTTTCCTCGGAGATTAGCTCCATCGCCGACGAACTAGCTTCCGTTTGGGAACCATGCGGTTACGGCATGCTTCACGGTGTTTACGAATCGCAAACAATTCCTTCTTCTGTTGCTGATGCAGGACCCCTAGTTGCCTCCCTCTGCCAAATGGGTAACATTGAATCCAATTCACGTCTTACAGGCGAGTGTTACCACGCTCTAGGTCATGCCATCCATGACACCTATAAAACATTGAAAGCATCCCTCCCTGTCTGTGATGCAGCTTTCCCAGGGCAGACAGATCAAGATCGAGCGAGACGCATTGGATGCTACAGTGGTCTAGCCATGAAAGAACGTGATGTTGTACTATCGCGTATCGTAAGCGGGGAACAAGTTGCACCAACAGTCGAAGCATTCGAAGCAATTGCAGGTGCATGCCGTGAAGGTGACGAAGATTTCGCTCTTGCGTGCGCCCCGGGTTTTGTACAAGTCGCGACAGAGTTCGGAGCAACACACGTGCCACCTTTCCTCCAGTGGTGCTCAAATGTTACAGGAGTAGGCTCAAGTCAGTGTTATCAGCAAGCAGGTGTTTACATGGGCCATTTCCGCGCTAACTTCGAATCACTTGAAGAATCTGTCAACCTATGCGCACCAGGGTCCGACGAAGCAGTCGATCTCTGTCGAACGTCGCTGGTAGAAGGACTCATGAACCGCGGAGACGCTGTTGAGAACGCCGTAGAAGAGGTTTGTGTCGCATACCAAAGAGCAGGACTCCCCGCAAGTAACCGCCTTTGCGAAGTTGCACGCACTAGGTATACTACACGCTGACCTGAATACCAGCTGACACCACATTTCACTCTCGTATACCATAAAAACCTAGTATTTACAATTATTTAGGCCTGTATATGTGCTGTCAACCTACGGTGCGCGCACAGTAAAGTCTATGTCCAGAGCTCTCCGTTATGTTGTATTTATCGCTTTGACAATCGCTGTTGTCTCACAGATGCCTTCATCTTCACATAATGTGGCCCCGGGTCCTTTTCCGCAGCGAACCGTATTCACTGAGATCGCCCTCCGCAGCGGGTCCTCAATCTCCCATGTTGAACGCACCTCAGTGATCGAATACGTATGTCGCCCTGTTACCGTAACACCAGGTAAGACTCGCTCTGTTTGCCAGGATGTAACTTTTACTTCCAGCTCTTCGAAACTAGTCAAGTTCTGCACAAATGCTGTTGTAAACGGACGAAAAGTTAGTCGTTGTCAAACGCACCGTCTTTCACCCACCACAAAACCAATCCCTACCCCCTCAACCCCGAAACCAATCCCATCCCCAACTTTTACGGTCTCACCAGCCCTCCCTGAAGCCCCAGCGGGAACCTTCAAATTCTCCGATCTTGACAAAAATGGTTTACCGGTCCGCTTTGAGGTCTGTAAGATTCTCACTTGGTCCGTTTCTGGATCCGAGCAAGAGGTAGCTCTCACACGCGAAGCATTTACCTTGCTTGAGATTGCTACTGGTTTCACACTCAAAGAAGTATCCTATGATGGTTTCCGTCCTCTGGTGGACCCGCTGCCGTCATCACCGACCTCTCGTACAGGTATTGTTGTACGCTGGTCATCTGAAGCGGAGATCATTGATCTTGCCGGTAGCGTCGCTGGTGTAACTCAATCGTTATGGTGGTCTCTCGGCGGGAAGTCATGGCGCAGCTTTTCAGCTGTCTCTCTGGAATCCACAGGTGAGCCTTTGACTCGCGTTGGAGGTAACAGCGCCTGGGCCGTTCTCCTTCATGAACTAGGACACGCAGTTGGGCTTGCGCACGTTGACGACCTCAACCAGATCATGTTCCCAACTACTTGGACCGGTACTTCAGACCGATATCAGCAAGGTGACGTCGCTGGCCTTGCCCGTATTGGTCGAGGCAACACTCGCTGTAACTAACCTCTTTTACATATGTAACAAATTACTTTTGGTTTTTCTAGCTTTTTGCTGTAGAGATGCGTTTTGACTCAGGTATGTGACCCTGGCGTATTCCGTCATCTGTCAAACTTGGAACAGATCCCGAGCATTGTTCTCTGGCGATATTCTCAAAAATTTTGCATGCTTCGATCGTTCCCTGAGGGTCCCATGTCGCGGTTAGTACAAACTTTGCATAATGGCCGAGGCAATCGATCTCTTCGCTGCAGATAGTCAATGTCTCTTCTGGAACAACCTGCTTTTGGAACACTGCACGAGTTGCTATTGCGTCCGAGAGCGCAAAGAAGCAGTATCTGCGATGCTCTATTCCCATTGACACACACTCTTGGCCTAGTTCAATAACTGCGGCGTCTGATTGAGAAGCTGGTCCTCGTAGACCTAACGATAAGCATGCGTCAGCACGGCTACCTTTTAGTTCGAGACACTGTTTCAGCGCATCTTTCACTGGTACTGAAATGTTTATCAGTTCAAGCACCATTCCTCGGACGCAGAAGTCAACAGCTTTGAAATTTCCATCTTCTTCTGTCATGTTCTCTGCGAGGAGACGCTCACAAATTTCCGCTCCCGTAACAACATCTTCAACATTTACAGCTAGCGCCCTACCTACACCTACGAGGCAAGTAAGCATCATTGAAGGGGTCCACAACTCATCTACCCGTTGAGCAGCTTTTGCGGTCTCACAACCTTCAGCAAGATCTATCTCACCAACCCCGCTTTCCGCAGCGGCGATCAGCGCACCATGAAGGTAGCCTGTTTCACAAGCTGGTGTTCCCGCGCTGAACGCATCTAAACCATGCCGAGCCCACACGGCTTTTCCGAGTTGTTCGGCGGCATTGAAACAACCAGGGCCTAAACGAGAGTCCTTGACTGTAACGAAGAACTGATCCACAACGTTGATATCTGAAACATCAAGCTTTGTTGTGGCCGCGTTCATACAGCTCATCCGATCTTGTGCTTCCGCGCAAGCTAAAAACTCTGGTAGTTCCTTACTCTGCGATGTAGTATTATCTATACCCGCTTGAACATCAACTGTTTTGTATGTCACCCACGCTACGAATATTGATAGCAGGATCGCAAAAGTTGCCGCGATCGATACAATCTTTTTCTTCTGGCTCAGAAATTCCATATATCTAATGGTCCTGTGCTAACCTAACTGGTCAAGCACATCAATTATTCCGCGTAATCCCGGTTTGGCTTTCATATTACCGTATCTGCTGTAATCTGATGTACCCAGACTATTTCTTTGCAATAAATGTTAGTATGCGCCCATACCCCAGAGTCGGGTAGTAACGCACATTTTCTCGAACTCTCGAACATAAGAGCATAACTCGTTGTACAACGCTTCATCTCGACGGATATGAATTGGCATCAAAGGAGCTACGATAAAAAAGCACTCCTTTTGACCTATCGTTGGGAAAGAACTGCATCGTTGAGCAATATTTTTGTACATTTCAATTATCTCTTTGCGAGCCGGTTCCTTTACATTCGTCGGTTGCATCATCCCTGAATCCATAGTTACTTGATAAGCCTCCTCGCCGTAAGCCTTCTGTAGCAGTTGCGAGGTACGACTCTGGGCGACATTGTTGAAGAGGTAAC
>Ga0209551_1000764_pt1 | contig 12093 bp, 11 predicted proteins | sample LauGreSuBDMM15SD_2_FD_187568 | JGI IMG/M metagenome (GOLD analysis project Ga0209551, IMG submission 187568) | Freshwater lake microbial communities from Lake Michigan, USA - Su13.BD.MM15.SD (SPAdes) (version 3) | ecosystem: Environmental > Aquatic > Freshwater > Lake | place: Lake Michigan, USA... | reverse complement strand
TGATTCGCGAGTCGCACCTTCACTATTACCGCCGCATTGAGAACGAACCTGAATTACCCTTCAAAGCGCAAATCATTTTTCAGGATCATCATTTGGTAGTGGCAGACAAACCGCACTTCATGCCCGTCACCCCAGGCGGACGGTATGTGCAACAAAGCTTGTTGGTACAACTTAAACAGCAATTGAATTTGCCAGAGCTTTCACCTGTGCATCGCATCGATCGCGAGACGGCTGGCTTGGTGTTATTTAGCGTTCGTGCGCAAGATCGCAATGCTTACCAAGCGATGTTCAGACTTCGAGAAGTTGAAAAAACCTACGAAGGTATTGCCGGAGCACCCGAGACTTCGAATCAATACCCAACGTTTCCACGCACTCACAAAAGCATGATGATGGAAGACACGCAATTTTTCAGAATGCGTGAAGTGGCAACTCACGAATATCCTGACGCTGCGAATTACAACAGTGAGACTTGGATTGATTGCATTGAGCGGCTTGACGTCAACGACGCTGCAAGGCCAACAAGCGAAACGACTCCAAAGTCATTGGCGAGGTACCTTTTGAAGCCCATCACAGGTCAACGCCACCAATTGCGTGTTCACATGAACGCATTAGGCTTGCCCTTGTTAGGTGATCAGTTTTATCCAGTGGTCAAGCACCGCGCCAAAGAGCCAGATAAGCCAGATAAGCCAGATGATTTCAACTCGCCCTTGCAACTTCTAGCCAAGACGATCAGCTTCCAAGATCCATTGACCGGTGCTTTCAGAACTTTTGAGAGTGAAAGGCAGCTGACACCCAGTTCATCCTAAATCGGACAATCTCTTTCAATCGCCGAACAGAAAAGCCTCTATGGTTTATCGTTGTCCATCATGGACAGACACTTTATCCTTGGTCAACCCACCTAAACGAGAGTGCACACGGCCGCCCGTACCCATGACCAGTGCAAACAAAATTTCATTGGGGCGTGGCGCATCCTGAATGCCTACTTCCATGCTGTTGAAGTGACTGCGCACATAACAAGCATGGATGTAATGCAAGGGCACCATGATGCGATAACCAGCACTTGCAACCGCCTTGTTTGCAGGCACTATGGCCTTAGGCTCACCCAATGCTGCGCGCTTAGCCCATCCACCTGCTTCATGCCAAACGGCCCCATGCTCCATTTCGCCATTGACCCCTACGATGGCCGCTTTGCTGTACACCTCGACATTCTCTTTGCCAAGGGTGTCTATCAGTTCTTGCGCTAAAAGTTTGCCCAGTGTGCGCAACTCGGCCATGAAAGGCATCAAATCAGGCTCATAACGTCCCGCATACGGATTTTCAATCACAGCGCAAGCTGCCGCCAACTTCAGAGGCACTTCGGCAACAGGACCCCCTTCATGGTATTGCGTTTCAATGATCAAGCTGCGTTTGCGAATTTTGATGAGAGACATTTTGAGCCTTGCGTGAATCACTGATTACTGCTTAGGAATTTTGGCATTGTTGACCACCTGAATCCACTTTTGTGTTTCAGAGGTCACCATGTTTTTCATCTCATCCGAAGTGCTGCCGCGAACATCGCCCCCCATCTCCTCCAAACGTGCCTTGACGTGAGGGAGTTGAATGGCTTTTAAAGTTTCTGCGTTCAATTTGTCAATGACAGGTTTGGGCGTACCGGCAGGGGCCATCAAGCCAGCCCAAGAGCGCACATCGTAGCCAGTCACCCCTTGCTCGGCAACTGTTGGCACATCAGGCAATCCAACCCAGCGCTGAGGGCCGGTTGCCGCAATGGCTTTCAGTTTGCCCGCTTTGATGTTGGTTAGCACAGCTGTTGGCGGGGCAATGATGAAGGGCACATCACCCGCCAACAAAGCGGTAATAGAACCTGCATCACCGCGATAAGGCACGTGGAGCAAATCGACTTTGGCCATGCTGGCCAGCAACTCGCCCGCCAAATGGTGGGTAGAACCAATGCCTGCAGTGCCGTATGCAATTTTTCCTGGATTGGCCTTGGCCTGATTCAAGAGTGCAGGGAAATTAGCAATCTTGTTTTCTGCGTTGATCACAATCAAAAATGGAAAATAAGTGATCGTGCTGACCATCTCAAAATCTTGAACTGTTTTGTAATTGAGGTTGTTGTAAATGGCACCTGCTACGGCATGACCGCCCGTTGCAAGCAGCAAGGTATAGCCATCAGGTTTGGATTTGGCCACGGTCGTGGCGGCAATCGTGCCGCCCGCACCAGCCTGCGCCTCAACCACGACTGCTTGGCCTACACTTTTTGATATTTCAGAGCCCACAGCACGTGCAATGGCATCTGCATTGCCACCCGGCGCAAAGCCTTGCATGATTTTGATATTTTTATCGGGGTAGGTTTGTGCAAGCGCGGCACCACTGACTAGCAAGGCCAGCATCAAGGTCTTTTTCAAGAAGTTGGTTTTTGAGTTTTCAAGTTTCATCATTTGTCTCCATCAAAATTAAACATAAAAATCCTTCTTACTGAGGATTCAATACAATTTTCCCAAGGGTCTCGCCTTTGTCCAAAATAATGTGCGCTTGAACAACTTCGCTCAAGGACATGACCATTGGCAAAGGCGCGCGAATTTTTCCGGACGCCATCAAATCAATCGCTTGTTGCATCAATTGACGGCGATTGTTTTCGTTTTCATCAAAGGTATGCATTGAGAAGCAACGAATGCCCAAACTTTTGGACAGCAACTCTCGCATCACAGAAAAAACATCCACACTGGGTTGGCCAGTGATGACGTTGAATGAAATGGCTGTACCAAGTGGGCTTAAACTTCGCATGCATGCAGGGAAATAAGCACCGCCTAAGTGGTCATACGCCAAATTGACGCCCAAGCCTGCCGTGGCTTTCAAGACGTCTTCGCACAGCGTCTCAGGATTTGAGTCAAGCACCACATCGAAACCATTGACCAGAGCAAAGTCTCTTTTCAGGGCGGTGCGTGCAGTTCCGATGGTTTGAAACCCATAAACTCTAGCCAGTTGAGACAACATCCCGGCAACGCCCCCAGCAGCACCCGTGATCAAGAGGGCCCTTTTTTCTGCTGCAGGACTCAAATTGGCACTTTGCAACAAAGCCAAAGCCAGTTGCAAGTTAGGCAAACTCACCGCATCCCGAAATGAAATACTGCTGGGTAGAAAGTAAGGTTTACTTTGTGGCACCGCAATGGATTGCACATAACACCCACCCCGCTGCGCCAAGTCTCGAGAACTGAGCAACACTCGCTCGCCCACGCGCGCTTGACTGACGCCCTCACCCACCGCGTCAATGATGCCCGACAACTCAGCACCAGGGGTTGCAGGCAATGGCGGCATCCATTTGTAAATGCCCTGACGCATGAGCACGTCGGGCCGGCCCACGCCAATCGCCATGGCTTTGATTCTGACCTCACCCGACTTGGGAGATGGCTCCGCCACCTCTTCAAGTTGCAGAGCTTCAGGCCCACCTGGCTGATGGATGCGGACGATTTGCATAAAGTGTCGACTTGAATTGAAGCTTAAGGACCCGCTTTGCCTTTAATGCTGCGCGACGATCTTGTTCACCAAGGTGCCAATGTGCTCAATTTCAACTTCACACACGTCTCCAGGCTTCATAAACTTAGGTGGCTTGCGGCTCCAACCCACGCCCGCAGGTGTGCCTGTTGCAATGACATCTCCAGGCATCAACGTGAAAATGGTGGAGGCATAGCTGATTAACTTGGCGATGGGGAAAATCATGTGCCCCGTGTGACTAGACTGCTCCACCACACCATTCAAACGCGTGATCAACTTCAGTTCTTGATTGGGCTTGATTTCATCCGCTGTGACCATCCAAGGACCAAAGCCACCTGTGGACTCAAAGTTTTTGCCCGACGCAATTTGCTTAGCGTGGAATTGCCATTCGCGAATGCTGCCGTCGTTGTAGCAAGAGTAGCCGGCCACATGATCGAACGCATTTTCTTCTTTGATAAAGCGACCAGGCTTGCCAATGATGACCGCCAACTCGCCTTCCCAATCTAAACTATTTGAAACATCGGGGCACACAATGCCTTGATTGTGTGCCACTTGAGAGCGCCAGACACGCAAGAAAATGGGCGGCTCTTCAGACAGTTCTCTGTGCATGCCTGCTGCCAGAACCTCTTGGTGGTGGTCCATGTAATTGCGCACAGCGCAAATGATTTTTTCTGGCTCAGGAATGACTGGCAAGAAAGTAACCTCACTCAATTTGGCTGATGGTTTTTTGCCAGCCACGTGGTCTTTGGCTTTGAGATATTCACCCGATCCAATGTAGGCCGCCAAATTGGCAAACTGGGGCATTTCTTTGCCCAGGTCGATCACATCGTCTTGCCCAAGCACGGCACCCCATGTGGGCCCATTTGCGCCAATGAAAGAAAGTAATTTCATGTTGATTCTCTTAATGAATGAAAAGGGTTATTTGAATGTGGCAGCTTGCCAGTCTTCAATGAGTTTGAAGGTGGGGTCGCTTCTGCAGATGGCTTCTGTTTCACGCAGCAGTGTTTCGTCGTCCTTGGTCAGATCTAAGGGATCTCCGTGAGGCTGAGAAATATAGAAAGGCATGTCGATGTAAATCTCAACCGTATTGCCTTCTGGGTCTGCAAAGTAAACAGACAATGCATTGCCATGGTTCAAAGGCAAAATTCGACTTGCACCAAGTGCTTCTGCAGACTTTTTCAAATCTCTTAAATGCTGAATAGAGGGCACTGCAAAAGACAACTGCATCACAGTGCTAAAGGTTGCATCGGCCGGCCGACCTCCTGCAATGACCAGTTGGTGATGTTGATCGGGGCTGGCACTCAAAAACACCAAAGGTGCTTTGAATGTTTTGCCCACACCTCGGTCTGTTTCGACCAAACCAAAAACAGTTTTATAAAAATGCACCATCTTGTCGACATCGGTGGCATAAACGCCAAAATGAGACAGAGTGGGTCGACTTACTTTCAGCATACAGGCCTCCAAATATCAATGCGTATCTTGATGCCACTGCGCCAAAGCTTTAAGAGCATTTTTTTGCGTACTCAAGACATGTTCTTGGTGAAGCTCTTGTGCGGTGGCAATATCCCGTTTCAGGACAGCACGCATCAAAACTTTGTGCTCTTCGCTTTTGCGTTTGATCACAGTCCTGTAGCGCGCTGAGATGTGGCGGTACCTTTCTGCTTGGTCAAACAGACTGCTGCTGCTCAACACCATTCGCTCTGAAGGACAAGCACTCATCATGGCAGCATGAAAAGCACGGTGAAGTGCACTCCATTCAGCATTCAAGACCACGGGGCCTTCTGGCAACCTGCTTTCAAGTTTTTCAAGCACGTGGAAACTGGCAATGACTTGCGCCTCCCAATCGTCATCGCCATTCTTCATAGACTGCTCTAAGGTGGGCAGATCAATTAGCAAACGCATGCTGGTGATGTCTTGCAGATCAACATCAGAAACCAATGCCACACGAAAACCTTTGCGATCGTCAGAGCGCACCAAGCCTTCCTCGGCAAGCCTGTTCAGCGCCTCTCTGATCGGGCTAGATGACAGGCCATAGGTCTGCTGCAAATGCTCTACTTTCAGCTTTGTGCCAGGCAAATAAGCCAATGACAAAACATCTTGCCGAAGCGAGGTGAGGGCAATTTCGATGGCCGTGGGATTTTGATTTTTATCCATAAATTGAATTTTATGCATAAAAATAAAGTAAAGCACAGTGCGGATTACCCTCGAAATGAAGGCTTCGAGCAAATCTTGGCCGAGAAATGTTGGTGAACAAGTCCATCATGTGTGCGGATTATTCTTGGCCTGAACGCATCTAACAGCCATAATAGCTGTTACATCCATTTAAAGGGCTTTTTCATGCTCACAATGACTTCACTTGCTGCACAAAATCAGTTCGGCACCCTTATCGATACTTCACAACGCCAGCCAGTCGCGGTGACCAGGCGCGGCCGCCCAGTTGCTGTTGTTCTCTCATATGAGGACTACAAAGCCGTTACACAAACCATTCCCTTGCATGTTGCTGAACTGATCAGTGAGAACTACGCGCTTCGCGGAAAAGATGCGTCAGATGCGATGCGCCAACATCTTTCAAAAATGAGCAATCAAGCCGAACAAGATGGTCTGAACGAAGCAGATATTGCGCGAATGCTGAATGAAAAGTAAACCTGCCTACATCGTCATTGACACCAATGTATTGATCAGCGCAGGTTTATTGCCACATTCTAAGTCTGCCCAAGTACTTGCCATAGCAGTTGAGCGTTTTGTCATTGCACAAAACGAGGCCACTTGGCATGAACTTGAAACAAGAATTGCGCGCCAGAAATTCGACCGCTATTTTGAGAAAGATGGACGCCTAAAGCACCTGATCCAAATTGCACAATCCATCAAACGGTTTGAATCAATTGCACAGATCCAATACAGTCGCGATCAAACCGACAATAAGTTCCTGGAACTAGCAGTTGACTCGCAATCGAGCATCATCATTTCGGGCGATCCAGACTTGAAAAATATTCAAGCGTTTGAGGGCATCGAAATTTTATCGCCCTCAATTTTCTTTGATCGATTTCAAAATGCGATCACATAGTACTCAGCAATTTACAAACGCTCAGCCACCCACGCCTGCACGCTTGCCAATGCCGCATTCAGGGTGGTGGCATCGGCACCACCCGCCATGGCCATATCAGGCTTGCCGCCACCCTTGCCACCCACTTGCTGGGCCACAAAATTGACCAACTCGCCCGCTTTCACTTTGCCGGTAGTGTCAGAAGTGACGCCTGCCGCCAATTGAACTTTGTCGCCCTCGACAGCGGCCAACACAATGACGGCTGATTTCAGCTTGTCCTTCAACTTGTCCATGGTGTTGCGCAATGTTTTGGCATCTGCGCCAGGCAACAATGCGGCCAGCACTTTGACGCCCTTCACATCAGCCGCTTGCGTCATGAGTTCATCACCTTGTGACGAAGCCAATTTGCCTTTGAGCGCCGCCATTTCTTTTTCCAAAGATTTCACTTGGTCCAAGACTTGGGCAATGCGGCTGTTCAATTCAGCAGGTGATGCTTTCAAGCTACCTGCAGCCTTAGATACGGTAGCCTCCAAAGATTGCAAGTACGCCAATGCATTGCCGCCGGTCACAGCCTCAATGCGGCGCACGCCAGCAGCCACGCCACTTTCGGCCACCACTTTGAACAAGCCAATGTCACCTGTGCGATTCACGTGAACGCCACCGCACAGTTCACGACTGGTGCCAATGTCGAGCACGCGCACGGTCTCGCCGTACTTCTCGCCAAACAACATCATGGCGCCCGTTTTTTGCGCAGACTCAATGTCCATCACGCGCGCTTGCGTAGCGGGGTTCGCCCAAATTTCTTGATTCACTTTGGCTTCAATGGCCAAGATTTGTTCATCCGTGATGGGGGCGTTGTGCGCAAAGTCGAAACGAGTGCGCTCGGCATTTACCAAGGAGCCTTTTTGTTGCACGTGGTCGCCCAACACTTCGCGCAAAGCTTTATGCATCAAGTGGGTGGCCGAGTGATTGCGAACAGTGGCTGTTCGCATTTCTGTATTGACCTGCGCCTGTACAGCATCGCCCAACTTGAGGCTGCCTTGAGACAGAACACCATGATGGCCAAACACATCGGCTTTGATTTTCAATGTGTCTTCAACGTCAAACCAAGCGCCAGCTGTTTGCAACAAACCTTGGTCGCCAACTTGGCCGCCCGACTCTGCATAAAAAGGTGTGGTGTCCAACACCACCACGCCGTTTTGACCGGCCTTGAGTTCTGTGGCTGGCGTGCCATCCACATACAGCGCCAACACCTTGGCGGTGGCTTGGAATTCGTCGTAACCCACGAAGATGTTGCCAGCACCTGTGTATTCCAGTGCGCGGTCCATTTTGAATTTGCCAGCCGCACGAGCTTGGGATTTTTGGCGTTCCATAGCAGCCGCAAAGCCTGCTTCGTCCACGCTCAAATCGCGCTCGCGGCAAACGTCTGCTGACAAGTCCAAAGGGAAGCCATAGGTGTCGTGCAATTTGAAGGCCACATCACCCGACAACACTTTAACGCCACCTTCGAGGGCTGAATCCAAAATTTGCATGCCCACTTCAAGGGTTTCAAAGAAGCGCTCTTCTTCGGCCTTCAAGATGTCGGTGATGCGTTTTTCTTGCGATGCCAAGCTGGGGTATGCAGCGCCCATCAACTTCACAAGGTCAGGCACCAGCTTGTGGAAGAACGGCGTTTTTTGACCCAGCTTATAACCATGACGAATAGCGCGGCGAACGATGCGGCGCTGAACATAACCACGGCCTTCGTTGCTAGGCACGACGCCATCGCTGACCAAAAAGGCCGTAGCGCGAATGTGGTCGGCAATGACGCGCAATGATTTGTTTTGCAAATCTGTACAGCCCGTTTCCCGCGATGCTGCTTTGATCAAAGCATCAAAAATATCGATCTCGTAGTTGCTGTGCACGTGTTGCAAAATGGCGGCCAAACGCTCAAGGCCCATGCCGGTATCGACACAGGGTGCTGGCAAGTTATTCAAGCTGCCGTCGGGCTGCATGTCGAACTGCATGAACACGTTGTTCCAAATTTCAATGTAACGATCGCCGTCTTGCTCGGGGCTGCCAGGAGGGCCGCCGGCCACTTCGGGGCCGTGGTCGTAAAAAATTTCAGAGCAAGGACCACAAGGGCCAGTGTCGGCCATCATCCAGAAATTGTCGGACATGTAGCGTCCGCCTTTGTTGTCACCAATGCGTACCACGCGCTCGGGGGGCAGGCCAATTTCTTTGGTCCAGATGTCGTAGGCTTCGTCATCTTCAATGTAGACCGTAGCCCACAATTTGTCGGCAGGCAATTTGTAAACTTGCGTGAGCAATTCAAAAGCCCACTTCAAACTGTCGCGTTTGAAATAGTCGCCAAAACTCCAATTGCCCAACATTTCAAAGAAGGTGTGGTGGCGCGCGGTGTAACCCACGTTTTCCAAATCGTTGTGTTTGCCGCCAGCGCGCAAACAGGCTTGAACCGAGGCTGCGCGCACATAACTTCGCTTGTCCGTGCCCAGGAACACGTCCTTGAACTGAACCATGCCTGAGTTAGTGAACATCAAAGTGGGATCGTTGCCAGGCACCAAAGGGCTGGAAGACACCACGGTGTGACCTTTGGACGCAAAAAAGTCGAGGAAGGTTTTGCGAATATCAGCAACAGAAATGACAGGTGTGCTCATGGCAGGGGTATCTTTGTGAAAGCCAAACGGGGCTCAACTTTCCATTATAAGATTGCGGCAAGTGCAAAATAGGCCTACCCAACAACAGATTCCCATCAAGGAGACCCTCATGGACATGAAAACTTCACCTTTGGCGCTGCTCAAAGACCCCAGCCTTCTCAAGACCGATGCCCTCATCAATGGCCAGTGGGTCAAAGGCCAAAGCCGTTTTGATGTGAATGATCCTGCAACAGGGGCTAAATTGGCTGATGTGGCCAATTTAGGCGCGCCAGAAGCAGAAGCTGCCATTGCAGCCGCCAATGCCGCCTTGCCCGCTTGGCGCGGTAAGACCAGCAAAGAGCGCAGCATCTTGCTTCGCAAGTGGTATGACTTGCTGTTGGCCAACGTCGACGATTTGGGCCGCCTCATGACCGCCGAGCAAGGCAAACCTTATGCGGAAGCCAAAGGTGAAGTGATGTACGGTGCCAGCTTTGTCGAGTGGTATGCCGAAGAAGCCAAACGCGTCAATGGCGAAACCTTGCCCCAGTTTGACAACACCCGTCGCCTGATGGTCATCAAGCAGCCTATCGGTGTTTGTGCTGCCATCACGCCTTGGAACTTCCCCTTGGCCATGATCACGCGCAAAGTGGCTCCCGCTTTGGCGGCTGGCTGCACCGTGGTCATCAAGCCTGCCGAACTCACACCCCTCACAGCTTTGGCAGCAGCCGAATTGGCCATTCGCGCTGGCATTCCTGCTGGCGTCATCAACATGCTCACCGCCGATTCAGACAACAGCATTGCCGCAGGCAAAGTGTTCTGCTCAAGCGACATTGTTCGCCACATCAGCTTCACGGGCAGCACCGAAGTAGGCCGAATTCTGATGGCGCAATCAGCACCCACAGTGAAAAAACTGTCCCTCGAACTAGGCGGCAATGCACCCTTTATTGTGTTTGACGATGCCGACATCGACAGCGCCGTCGAAGGCGCCATGGCCAGCAAGTACCGCAATGCTGGCCAGACCTGCGTGTGCGCCAACCGCATCTACGTGCAAGAGTCTGTGTACGACGCGTTTGTGCAAAAGTTTGCAGCCAAAGTGAAGGCTTTGAAAGTGGGCAATGGCTTTGAAGAGGGTGTGGTGCAAGGCCCGCTCATTGAGCCCGCCGCATTGGAGAAGGTCACACGCCACGTGGAAGACGCCAAAGCCAAAGGTGGCGTGGTGTTGGCCGGCGGCAAGGCCTTGAATGGCCAGTTCTTTGAACCCACCGTGATTGGCAACGCCACTTCAGACATGCTGTGCGCACGCGAGGAAACCTTTGGTCCCTTCGCACCCGTCTTCAAATTCAAAACCGAACAAGAAGCCATCGATGCCGCCAACAACACAGAGTTTGGTTTGGCCAGTTATTTTTACAGCCGCGATGTTGGCCGAATTTTCCGCGTCAGTGAAGGTTTGGAATACGGCATGGTTGGTATCAATGTGGGCATCATCGCTACCGAGCATGTCCCCTTTGGCGGCGTGAAGCAATCGGGCTTGGGCCGCGAAGGCTCGCGCCACGGTATGGAAGAGTACCTCGAAATGAAGTACTTGTGCATGGGCGATATTCTGAAATAAATTCTGCCCCAATTGTTTTGAATCCTTCTCACCTTCAATGGAGCGCTAAATGAAAATTGGTATCGCTGGAATTGGCAAAATGGGCAATGCCATTGGTTCCCGTTTGTTGGGTTTGGGCTATTCGGTCACTGTGTGGAATCGATCATCCGACAAAGCCAGCGCCCTCCTCAGTGCAGGCGCGCAATGGGCCAGCTCTCCCAAGTTGTTGGCTGAGTCTGTTGACACTGTCATCACACTGCTCACCAACGAAGCGGCCATCGATGATGTCTATTCAGGCACAGACGGCCTTTTGTCTGGCGCCGTGAAACACGTCACCTTCATTGACATGAGCACCGTCAGCCCCACAAAACCGCCTGAGTTGGCTTTGCGAGTGCAAGCCGTAGGTGCCGCCTATTTAGAGTGTCCCGTGGGTGGCAGTATCGGCCCGGCCAAGGAAGGTAAATTGCTGGGATTTGTGGGAGGTGCCGCAGCCGATCTGGCCAAGGTTCAATCTTTGCTCGACCAAATGTGCAAACGGGTTGAACACGTAGGCACCTTCGGCGCCGGATCGACCATGAAGATGGCCGTCAATTTGCCTCTGATGGTTTACTGGCAAACCTTGGGCGAAGCACTGTCTTTGATTGATCACCTCAAACTCGATCCCCAAAGAGTGGTCGACATTTTGTCTGAGAGTTCAGGCGGCCCCAACATGTTGAAGGTGCGCGGTCCCTTGCTGGTGCAAGCCTTAGGTCATCAGAACAATGACACGGTGACGGTGGACGTTGCCACCATGCGCAAAGACATGCGAACCATGCTTGCTTTGGGCCAAACAAACCGCAGAGAGTTGCCTTTGACAAGCATTGCTCTGGAGAAGTTCAACCAAGCCGCTGAATCGGGCCTCGATGGCAAAGACTGCACACAATTGCCAGTATGGTGGCTTGGCCAAGGCGGTCACTTAAAGTGACGCCTTGGCATGTAAAGCTTAGTCGAGCTTCATCTCACGGATGATGCCTCTAAACTGATCCATTTGCTTGCGCAACATGGCATCTTGCGCAGCAGGTGTAGAGCCTACACCTTCAGCGCCCAAATCATTGAGTCGCTTCACCACATCGGGGTGCTTGACTGCCGCAATGATTTCTTTGTTCAAACGGTCAATGATGTCTTTGGGTGTTTTGGCGGGAGCAAACACACCATTCCAGCCTTCTAATTCCAAATTGGGGAAACCCAACTCCTTCACGGTGGGCACATCAGGCAAACCAGGAATGCGCTTGGAAGCTGTTGTGGCCAAAGCTTTCAAGGTGCCGGCTTTGACTTCAGCCAAAGAAGAAGACAAC
>Ga0209551_1000759_pt1 | contig 12154 bp, 9 predicted proteins | sample LauGreSuBDMM15SD_2_FD_187568 | JGI IMG/M metagenome (GOLD analysis project Ga0209551, IMG submission 187568) | Freshwater lake microbial communities from Lake Michigan, USA - Su13.BD.MM15.SD (SPAdes) (version 3) | ecosystem: Environmental > Aquatic > Freshwater > Lake | place: Lake Michigan, USA... | reverse complement strand
CGAGATAAATCATTGTGGGGCAGGGGATTGCGCCATTTTTCAGCAGATCTAATCACTAACACCCCAAAGCCAGCTGGTCCTTGCCAGCTGGAACTATCAAATAATGCAGTTTGATAATCAAACTGGGGTAAGTGATCAACTCCGCTTGCAGTGCAATCCGCAAAGGTTAGTGCTTGGTTTTTCAATACTTTTTGGAGGTTCCCACTCTCGCCATTGGCAACCTGCCAGCAGATCACATCATTTGTATCGCAAGTAAAATCTGCAATTTCACCATCCCCATTTACTGACAAGCAGGTGGTGGATCTGCCTAAGTTTTGTTCATTTGCTGCAACTGCATAAACTTTTTGCCGATCTATTTTTGAATAATACAATTTGCTTTCAGGTTTTAGTAAACCTGCAATTCCCAACTGAAAACCAAGATCAACCTCACCTAGAAACTCAATCTCATCAGGGCGAACATTCAATGCATTGGCAAATGTTTGCCTAACCTGCTGCAGCAAAATGGCAGTTTGTCGTGAAGAGTTGTTTAACTTGTTTGGATCTGCCCAGCCTTTAGTAAAAAACTCAGATAACAGGGGTATTGCAGCAGGATGCAGCACTCTTTCCTGCTGAAAATCGGCTGTGATGCGAACCACCAATTACCCCTAACCTTCACCGTGCGACATAGCAATGGCAGAAGGTTATCCTTAACCCCATGCGTTCGCTCACTCGTAAATCATCGCTTTTACCGCTTGCATTACTCCCATTATTAACAGCTTGCTCGAAAGCAGATGTTTCCGGCCTTGGCTTTGAAGAAGGAGTAACTAGTGTAAATGATGCCTCTTTGTCACTGTGGCAAGGAGCATGGATTGCAGCTGCAGTAGTTGGTGGTTTTACATTGATTTTAATTTTATGGCCAGTTTTCTTTCATCGCAAGAAAGATGAAAGTTTTCCAAAGCAAACTCAATACAACATTCCAGTAGAGGTTGCATACACTGTAATTCCATTTGTTATCGTGGCGGTTCTTTTTTACTTTACCGTACAACGCGAATCTAAGATTGTAAAAATAACCCCAGATGCACAGGTCTCACACTTTATTGATGTGGTTGGATTCCAATGGTCATGGCAATTTAAGTATCGTGAGGCAGGTGATTACAAGAGTGCAACCGTTACTGGCACGCCAGCCCAGCCACCTACCTTGTATTTGCCACAGGGACAAAAGGTCCGATTTACTTTAGATGCCAATGATGTAGTCCACGGTTTTTGGATCCCTGCATTCATGATCCAGATGCAGAATCTGCCGGGTGTGACCAACAAACTAGAGTTCACGGCAAATAAGCTTGGGACCTACCCAGGTCGATGCAATATATTATGTGGAAGGAATCACTCACAGATGTTGTTTTCTGTGAAGGTGGTGACCCTGGCAGAGTATGAGAAGTATCTGCAAGATTTAGTAGCTGAAGAGAAAGCGAGCCTTGCATGACAACCTATGCGCAACGTCCAGCAATCTCAGCTTCACCTGCCGCCCCACTGCCAACATCAAAGGGGCGCCTGCTGGTCAAGTGGCTTACCTCAACTGATCACAAAACTATTGGATATCTTTATTTAATAACTTCATTTACTTGGTTCTTAATCGCTGGCTTAATGGCTTTGCTCCTTCGAGGCGAGTTAGCGCGCCCGGGTATGCAATTTTTAAGTAATGAGCAGTACAACCAGATATTTACCATGCATGGCACCATCATGCTTTTGATGTTTGCAACACCACTATTTGTTGGCTTTGCTAATGTAATTATGCCATTGCAAATTGGCGCAGCAGATGTGGCATTTCCAAGATTGAATATGCTTTCATATTGGTTGTATTTATTTGGTGGCACCATGGCATTCATTGGATTTATTACCCCAGGAGGTGCAGCTTCATTTGGTTGGACTGCTTACGCACCTCTTTCTAGTTCGCAGTACTCACCAGGAATTGGCGCAGATCTTTGGTTGGTTGGACTTGCCATTGGAGGTCTGGGAACAATCCTTGGCGGAGTTAATTTTGTAACCACCATATTAACCATGCGAGCACCTGGAATGACCATGTTTAGAATGTCTATTTTTTCTTGGAACGTGCTTCTCACTTCAATCCTGGTTTTGATTGCTTTCCCACCACTAGCAGCAGCTTTCTTAGCACTTGAATCAGATCGCTTATTTGGTTCGCATATTTTTGATCCGGCTAACGGCGGAGCGATGTTATGGCAACACTTATTCTGGTTCTTCGGCCACCCCGAGGTTTATATTTTGGCGCTGCCATTTTTTGGTATTGCAACTGAGATCCTGCCAGTCTTTAGTCGTAAACCTATTTTTGGTTATAAAGGATTAATTGCAGCAACCATTGCAATTGCAGCCTTATCTGTAGCGGTATGGGCGCATCATATGTATGCAAGTGGGCAGGTGCTGTTGCCCTTCTTCTCGTTTATGACATTTTTGATTGGCGTGCCAACTGGAGTGAAGTTCTTTAACTGGATCGGCACAATGTGGCGAGGATCAGTCACTTTTGAAACACCAATGCTTTTTGTACTAGGCTTTTTAATAACTTTTTTATTCGGCGGCCTAACTGGAATTATTTTAGCCAGCCCACCACTTGATTTTGCAGTATCTGCCTCCTACTTTGTAGTGGCGCACTTCCACTATGTTTTATTTGGTACCGTGGTATTTGCAATGTTTGCAGGCTTCTACTTCTGGTGGCCAAAGATGACTGGTCGAATGTTGGATGAAACCTTAGGCAAGATTCACTTCTGGACATTATTCTTTGGATTCCATACAACTTTCTTGATTCAGCATTGGCTGGGAATTAAAGGATTCCCACGTAGATACGCAGATTACCTAGCCTCTGATGGATTCACTTTTATGAATATGGTTTCAACAGTTGGCTCAGGCTTGCTGGCACTTTCAATGATTCCATTTTTCTTAAATATTTGGCAATCACGAAAGAGTCCAAAGGTAATGAATGACGATCCTTGGGGATATGGCTCATCCCTAGAGTGGGCAACCTCTTGTCCACCACCTCGACATAATTTTACTTCGATGCCAAGAATTCGCAGTGAGCGTCCAGCTTTTGATTTGCATTACCCACATATGGCGGAAAAAGTAGATCATTAATGAAAACTAGTTGGCTTTTATTTGTTGGACTCTCAGTTTTTTATGTAATTCTGGCGGTAATTTATTGGCAAGTAGGTGGAGAACCAGTAGGAATTACTGCGATTGCGTTAAGTGCAGGGCTTGCATTAATTGTTGGCTTCTATCTTTGGTTTACCAGTCGCAGATTAGGAAATTTATTACCAGAAGATAATCAACAAGGTGAAATAGCAGATTCAGCAGGTGAAATGGGATTTTTTTCACCCCACTCATGGTGGCCATTACCAGTTGCGCTATCGGCTTGTGCTGTCGGTGTCGGCTTAATTATCGGTTGGTGGTTGGTTCTGATTGCCGTAGGTAGTTTGCTGATTTCGATTCTCGGTTTAGTTTTAGAGTATGAACGGCCCTCTAACACCGCCCATTAATAATGAAAGAAAGAGCGCAGATACTAGATACTGGTGTCCCACTTTTCTTTAAGGCACAACTAGAGATTAATGCACCTGCTCAGAAAATTTTTGATTTTATATCCTGCCCAGCAAACCACCAGTTAATGGATGGTTCAGGAATGGTTAGAGGAAGTATCAGGGGAGGATCTCGGCTTTATCTTGGCGCCAAATTTGGCATGAAGATGAAGATTGGAATTGCTTATATGATTCAAAATCAAGTTGTTGAGTTTCAAGAAAATAAGGTGATTGCTTGGCGACATTTTTTACACAACGTTTGGCGGTATGAGTTAACTGAAATTGATGCCAATACAACCCTAGTGACTGAAAGTTGGGATGGCCGCCAAGCACGTTCTAAGTGGTGGGTTTCCGACTCCGGAGATTGGGTACCAACTGCGATGGCTAAAACTTTGGTCAAATTAAAGGGATTGATGCAAGCATGAGTAAACCAATAGCAACTGACCCAGGGATCGATGGATTAGCTTCATCAGCTGTTGAAAGTGCCAGAGCGCTAATTAATGAATCGACACCGAATCTAAAAAGGTATGACAAAGCTAGTCGAAAAAGATTCACTAGGTTATTTAAAGATCCTAAAGCTATTTCAGTAACAGTGGCATTAACTGATGAGGTTATGCGAATTACCTCTGCCAAGGATTCAGTTCGAATTTTACGAAAAGCTGCAAAGGATGCCTCTATTGCCGGGTTTGGATTGTTTAATACTTTTGGGCTAAAACTAATTGCCGTAATTTCCAAGGTGCTGCCTAAACCGGTTTTATTCGCTGTGCACACTCAGGTCAAGCTTTTGTCGAGGGGGATTATTTTGCCTGCTGAGAGCAAGCAACTTGCTCGGCAAATAAAAAAGCGTGCCAAAAATGGAATCAGATTAAATATAAATGTTTTGGGTGAAGCAGTGCTCGGTGATCATGAAGCAAGTGAGAGATTTGATCAGGTGTTGCAGATGATGGCTCGATCTGAGGTTGATTATGTTTCAGTGAAATTATCCTCTGTTGCTAGCCAGATTATTGCCCTAGATCGGGTTGGAACCTTAGATCGAGTAAGTGAAAAACTACGCCAGCTTTACCGCCAATCAATTGCTACTGGCACATTTGTTAATTTAGACATGGAGGAGTTTCGAGATCTTCGCTTAACTGTTGATGCTTTTAAATTAGTTTTAAGTGAGGGTGAGTTTAAAAATCTTTACGCAGGGTTAGTTTTACAAGCCTATCTACCAGAATCACATGAGGTATTTGCCGAGTTAGTTGATTGGTCAATTGATCGAAATACGCAATCTGGGGGAGTAATAAAGATTCGATTGGTAAAAGGTGCAAACCTTGCAATGGAAAAGGCTGAGGCTGAGTTGCATGGTTGGGTGGCAGCGCCCTATCAATCAAAAGCAGATGTGGATGCTAGTTACTCGCGGCTATTAGACACTGCCCTTCGCCCAGAAAATGCCAAGGCAGTCAGAATTGGCGTTGCTAGCCATAATCTTTTTCATATCGCCTTCGCACTTGAGATAGCCAAAAAACGAAAAGTAATGGAGCAATTAGATCTTGAGATGCTTGAGGGAATGGCAAATCCTGAAGCTCTGGCGATTGCAAAGCGAGAGCTACCAATCCTTTTATATGCACCAGTAACTAGAAGTGATGATTTTGCGTCAGCAGTGGCTTACTTGGTTAGACGATTAGATGAGAATACTGCGTTAGAAAACTACTTAAGATCCTCATTTGAGATTGGTTCAAACCCAGCCAAATTTACTGAGCAATCACAACGATTCTTAAACAGCACAGCTGAGCGTCATGAATTATCAACTAAGAGTATTCGCCATAAGAGTGTTAAATTTGAAATAGATGACATCTTTGAGAACGCACCAAATGCAGATCTGACTAAAGATACATTTGTGACAAAGCTTGGTAAAGAGATTAAAACAGTGTTAGGCCAAAATTTGGCTGAAATACCAATTGTGATTGATGGCAAGCAGATCTTTGATCGCACGCAAATAGAGGGCAATGATCCATCTGATAATGCCAAAGTTTGGTATCAATACACGGTTGCAAAAAGCGGTGATATTGATGCAGCAGTAAAGATTGCGAAGAAATCTTTTTCAGATTGGGATATGAAAGGGGCAGTTAAGCGGGCTGCGATATTAAAAGAGTTTGCCCAGATTGCCCATGATGAGATGGAAGAGACAATTGCAATCATGGCGCGGGATGCCGGAAAAACGGTGGCTGAGGCGGATCCAGAGGTTTCTGAAGCAATTGATTTTGCTAATTATTACGCACTCTCTGCTATCTCCTTAGATTTAGCAAAGGAATCATCTCCAGTTGGTGTGGTGGTTGTAGTGCCGCCTTGGAATTTTCCATATGCAATTCCAACAGGTGGAATTTGCGCAGCGTTAGCTGCCGGCAATTCAGTAATTTTTAAGTCAGCACCAGAAACTGTAGCTACCTCCTGGCAATTAGTTAATCAATTATGGCGCGCTGGTGTGCCAAAGGATGTGCTGCAATTTGTATCAGCACAAGATGATGAAATTGGTAGGGCTTTAATTACACACAATGATGTTAATGCGGTAATTCTTACTGGTGGATATAACACCGCGCTCATGTTCTCATCTTGGAAAAATGAGTTAAATCTATTGGCTGAAACCAGTGGAAAAAATGCCATGATCTTGACTGCATGCTGTGACATTGATGTTGCAGTAAAGGATCTAGTCCAATCTGCCTTTGGACATGCTGGACAAAAATGTTCAGCAGCATCACTAGCTATTGTTGAAAAAAGTATCTATGAGAACCCAAACTTTAAAAAACAATTATTGGATTCAGTCAATTCTTTAAAAGTTGGCGCAGGCTATAACTTCTCCACCACCGTTGGTCCAATTATTAAAAAAGCAGAGAATAATCTGCAACAAGCTCTAACTAGATTAGATGAAGGCGAGGAGTGGTTAATAAAACCAAAACAATTAGATGAGGCTGGATTGCTTTGGACGCCAGGAGTTAAAACTGGTGTTAAACCTGGCTCATGGTCACATCTAAATGAGTGGTTTGGACCAGTACTTGCGATCATGATTGCGCCAGATTTAAGTACAGCTATTGTTTGGCAAAATGCTACAGATTTTGGTTTAACTGCTGGTATCCAATCTTTAGATCCAGATGAGTGTCAAGAGTGGATTGAAAATGTTGAGGCAGGAAATCTATATATTAATCGGGGCGTGACAGGTGCGATAGTTAATCGTCAACCATTTGGTGGTTGGAAACAGAGCTCTGTTGGGGCAACTGCAAAAGCAGGAGGAGCAAATTATGTTGCAACCTTGCGAAATTGGAATCAAATGAAGCATTTTTTGCCCATGAAAGAGGCGGCAAATAGATCGCTTAAATCAACAATTTCTCCAGCAATTGATCAATCTGGATTATCAGTAGAGCAAAATATTCAGCGGTATAGAAGATATAAAAAAGGATTCTTAGTACGAATTGAAAGTGGCACCAGCAAGGATGAGTTAGATTTTCTCAGTTGGCTTAAAAAGGATTTAGGAGTAATTACTAGATTAAGTAGTGACACATTAATTCCCGGCCTGGCAAATCTTGTAGTGGAAAGTGCTGAGGAGTTTTCAGGGCACGCTATGGAGTTTGATCGAGTCAGATGGTTATCAGCGGAGGTGCCACCAGTTTATGAATTAATGCAAAATGGCATCACCTGTGACCGTCGTCCGATTACCTCGCGCGGTGATATTGAAATATCCAGGTGGTTTTTAGAGCAATCAGTTTCAATTACTCAACATCGTTATGGAAATACCAATGCTGGGCCAAAGCCTGGCTGTGTTGGTTTAAAGTTTTAATTAACGATTAATTAGGGGATCTACAAGGGATGCGAACAAGCTTGGCCTGCCAGTTATTTTCTCTTCATAATCTGCTGCCACAGTTGCCTTAAAGCCGGCATTTACCGCAAGATATCTAATAGGTTCAACCTCCCATTTACCAATTCTCTGATTAACAAATGGAAGATTAGGAATCTTTTGATTACTAATTGTCATGGCAAGTGTTTTAGCCACCAGATATGACAGAGTTACACCATCTCCAACATAACCGCCGATCTGGGCTTGTCCTGTTGTGCGGTCGTAATTTAAGAATGATTGCCACCTTCGAGTTAATGCCACCGCGCCTCCCCAGCGGTATTCAAACTGCGTCTCTTTTAACTGAGGAAACCAAGATTTTACCCTGCGCTCTAATGCTGTGTGCATTCGATTATCAATCTCACTACGCTCTGAAAGGCGAGAGAATAATTTATATCTAACACCGCGTCCGCCAAGTGCTACTCGGCTGTCAGATGTGAACTGCGCGTAGGTGATCAGGTGGCACCCCTCTTGAAGTGTTGCCCGCTGTGGGTTTCGAAGTTCTCTCATAACAGAATCTGTAAGGGGTTCTGTTGCAACCATCAGTGAATAGATTGGAATCTGTTTATTTCCCATCCATTTTCTTGGGGTAAAGGCTTCAGTCGCTCTAATTGAAATCTCACAACCAGCTTCAAAGCCATTTACTACCAATTTCTTATCTTTAATCTCTTCAACCTTGGATTGTTCAAAAATTTTCACTCCACTACTTTCTAAGTTCTCAGCTAGAGCTCTGGCTAATTTAAATGGATTGAGCGCTGCGCAGTGAGGTGTAAAAACTGAACCACTAGCAGATGGAATATTTATTAACTCTTGAGTTTGCTCTCGATTCAATAACTTGTGCTCACCATCAATATCAGATGAAATTCTATGTAATTGTGCAGAATTTCTAGCAAAAACTACTGAACCACCTTTGGCATAATCAATCTCCCAATTATTTGCCTTTGCTATCTGGCCAATCTCATCAATGGATGAGGTAATGGCTGCTCTTAGTTGACGGTAACTTTCAATTCCATTTTCTTTAATTACTCTTTGGCTTGAGGTTGGATACTCGGCAGAGGCCCAGCCACCATTTCTGCCACTCGCACCGAATCCAACATACTCAGCTTCAAAGATTGCAATCTTAAGCGCTGGTTGAATTTGTTTTAGGTGGTATGCACTCCATAGCCCACTAAATCCTGCGCCAATGATTGCCACATCAAAGAAATCATTAGCACCAAAAGATTTACGATAGGTGATCTTTTGATTACCTTGCCAAAGTGAGGTATTCATAGATTTAAGTATAGGTCTGACTTAAAATTAGTATTACAGGATAAAAACTTAGTGGTGTCCACCCTCTAGCTCTTTAACTTCAGAGGCGGTTGGTTTTGCAATATTTTCTGCATTCGCTTTACTTAATCTTGTTTGAATCTTGGCCCTGATACCTTTTGGATTTGATACTCCTTGCTTATCCTCTGTTACCAATGCAATCGCTTGTGGCTGCTCGTGTTGAGTGAGGGTGAACTTCTTAGCAGCAGATAACTCCTCATGAACCTCGATGAACTCACCATGTGGCAACATAACCAGGCGGCCAGTTTCCTTGCCATGCAGCACTAAATCTCGATCATGGCGTTGCAGTGATAGACAGATACGTTTTGTAATCACAAATGCCAGAGGTGGTAGAACAATTACGCCAATACGTGAGAACCACATGATCTGATTAATTGTTAGATCAAAGTGAGTAGCAATAATGTCATTGCCACCATTAATCAAGGTAACCAGCATAAATGTCAGTGACATCACGCCAAGTGCGGTTCGATTAGGAACATTTCTCGGGCGATCAAGTAAATGATGCTCAGCCTTATCACCACTCATCCAGCTTTCAATAAATGGGTAGAGCGCCATACCGGTGAAGATAATTCCTGGAATAATTAGACCTGGAATCAAAATGTTCCATGAAATTGTGTGACCAAATATGTAGGTTTCAATTGGTGGTGCCATGCGAACCAAGCCATCTAGCCAACCCATATACCAATCTGGTTGGGAGCCTGCTGAGATCTGTGCTGGGGTGTAAGGACCAAATAACCAGACAGGATTAATTGATGCAACCGCACCTAGGAGAGCAGTAATTCCAAAAACGATAAAGAAAAATCCACCAGCTTTTGCCATATAAACTGGCATTAACGGATAACCGACAACATTCTTTTCAGTTCTACCAGGACCTGGGTATTGAGTATGTTTCTGATACCAAACCAACATTAAGTGAACTGTGATCAGTGCCAAGAAAATTCCAGGCAGTAAGAGCACATGCACTATATAAATGCGCGGAATAAATATCTCACCTGGGAAAGCGCCACCAAAAGCAAAAAATGAAAGATATGTACCGACTACTGGGATTGATTGGATAATCGCATGCGCAATTCTTATTCCAGTTCCAGATAACAAATCATCAGGTAGTGAGTAGCCAAGGAATCCTTCAACAATTCCCAGAGTTAATAACCCAATTCCTAGTATCCAGTTGAACTCACGAGGCTTTCTAAACGCACCAGTAAAGAAAACTCTAAGTAGGTGAGCCACAATTGCTGCCATGAAAATAAGCGCAGCCCAGTGGTGAATCTGGCGCATTAATAGGCCACCTCTAACATCAAATGAGATATGTAGTGTGGATGCGTAAGCCGCGCTCATCTCTACATCTTTTAATGGTTGATAACTACCTTCATAAACCACATGTCTCATTGATGGGTCAAACCAAAAAGTTAAGAAAGTTCCTGAAAGCAACAAGATCACAAATGAGTAGAGTGCGATTTCACCCAACATAAAGGACCAGTGATCTGGAAAAACTTTCTGCAGATTCTTCTTCATCCAAGCGGCAGCACCAGTACGCTCGTCAACGTAGTTAGCTACATTGCCAGCAATTCGCTCGCGTGCGGTCATGATTTTCTCTCCCAGAAGCTAGGTCCAACTGCTTCACTAAATGGTTGTTTTGCAATTAGGTATCCGTCAGCGTCGACGGTAATGGCTAATTGTGGCAGAGGCCGGGCAGATGGTCCAAAGATAACCTTTGCGGCGCGGGTCACATCAAATGTTGATTGATGGCATGGGCAAAGTAAATGTTTAGTTGTTTGTTCATAAAGTGCTACTGCACATCCCATGTGCGAGCAGATCTTTGAGAAAGCAATAATGCCTTGATGGGTCCAAGAAAGACGCTCGGCATCTAACTGAAACTCAGAGGGGCGTAATCTAACTAACAGCACAGCATCCTTGGCTATATCTTCTAAGGTTCGCTTTTTACCAGGTGCAAGCTCTGGCATAACTTGGGCAACGCCACCAACCTCTAGATCACTTGCCTTGATTGGTCTATCACCGGGATCCGTTACCAATCTGGTTCCAGTTTTCCAACTAGTTTCATTAAGTGCATTACCAGGAAGGGGTCCTAAATCTCGTAGCATTACTACCGCAGGAATACCAGCTAAGCCAAGAGCTGCAAAGAGTGAGCGCTTTATTAATGGCCTTCTTCCCAATCCCGCCTCTTCGGCGCCAATCTTTGCCGCCTTAATAAACTCTCCTCGATCGCTATCTTCAGATCGTAATGTGTGACGATAAGCAATCACCTCTTGATCTGGCATTAATGTCTTTGCCCAATGAACTGCGCCAAAGCCAATGAATAGCAAACTAAATGCAACACCAAGTCCAATTCCTAATTGCTGTGCGTTGGTATTACCCATCACTGGTATAAAAATAAATAAATCCTCTTTGATAAAGAAGAATGAATAAATAAACAATAAAGTCCCAGCAGCTGAAAGTGAGAATAAAACTGCTACTTGACGCTCTGCTCGTTTTGCAGCAATTGGATCGATATCTGCCTTGCGATGAACATGCTCAGGCAATCCAGGATCTGCCAATGGCTCTAACTCTTTAGACATCTGCTACCTAGCCTTTGCGGTCAACCACACTGCAATACCAATTAAAAGACCAAGGCCAAGAGTCCATACAAGTAATCCTTCAGTCACAGGTCCAACTCGACCAAGTGATGCCCCACCTAAAGCCGGCTCTGACTCAGCAGATTTGATCCACTTAATAATTGAAAGTTTTTCTTCTGGGGTAATAATCTTGTCATTAAATACTGGCATTGCTTGTGGTCCAGTAATCATCGCTTCATAGATGTGCCTAGCTTCAACACCCATAACAGTTGGTGCGTACTTTCCTTGTGATAGCGCACCACCTTGACCTGCAAAGTTATGACACATAGCGCAGTTATTTCTAAATAACTCACCGCCTTCGGCAGTATTGCCATCTCTTTCCCATTTAATCTCTTCATTTGTGTAAGCACGAGGTCCATGCGCAAGTGAGGCAACATAAGCAGCAAGAGCTGCAACCTCTTCTTCATTGTAAACCGGTGCTTTGCGCATTGCTTGCTGACTCATATCCTGCATCGGCATCCGACCAGTTGCGACTACAAAATCAACTGACGCTGCGCCAACACCAATTAAAGCTGGCGCAATCGCTGCACCCTCTGCATTTAAGCCATGACATGAGGAGCATCCTTTTAAGAAGATCTCCTTTCCCTCTTCAATCAAGGTAGATCTAGCAGAGGCAGCTGCTGCGCTTTGATTTGGAGCTGCAGTTGCGGCAGAGAATGTAAAGCCAAGTGCTGAGAGGGCAACTAATAGCAGCACAGGGGTAGCAAACTTATGCCGGCGATACTTGGATATAAATTTCATGATTATTTAATTAGATAGATCGCAGAAAATAGTGC
>Ga0209551_1000754_pt1 | contig 12187 bp, 18 predicted proteins | sample LauGreSuBDMM15SD_2_FD_187568 | JGI IMG/M metagenome (GOLD analysis project Ga0209551, IMG submission 187568) | Freshwater lake microbial communities from Lake Michigan, USA - Su13.BD.MM15.SD (SPAdes) (version 3) | ecosystem: Environmental > Aquatic > Freshwater > Lake | place: Lake Michigan, USA... | reverse complement strand
ATATAGTTGGGAACAAATGCCTAATCTAGACAGCACGATTTCTTTATCAGACGCTCTTCCTACCGATATATTTGGCCAAAAAAGAGTTAAACTTAATCATAAGATTTCGGAAATAGATAAAAGAACCGTTCAAATAATTATTAAAGAAGGGCAATATTGGTTAGAAAAATGGGGTTATGCCTTTAATTTTGAAATCCCAAATCTTGAAGAAAACCCCTGGAGATGGAATTCCCCTGGCCATATTGTCCCAGGGAATCATCCTATGGGCACAACAAGAATGTCCTCAACTCCTGATCAAGGAGTGGTAGACGCAAATTGTCGACTTCACGCCTTTAGTAATTTATATATAGCGAGCTCGAGTACCTTTCCAACTGGGGGATACGCTAATTCTACTTTTACCGTTATTGCTTTAGCCTTGCGTTTAGGAGATCACATAAAGAAGGAAGGTTTTTCATGATAAACTCACTTTGTGAAAGAATAAGAGAAATTTATCAATTTCCCCATAAGTATCTCTCTCCTACTCTTCAGCCTTTTAAAGGAAATATAGATAGTTCCGAGCAGCAGCACCATTTTTTGGTTTTCCTAAAACCAGAACTTCTTTCTTTAGAAGAAAAAGTCAACCTTGAGGCAGTCTTAGAGTTCGTATTTGAGCACTTTAGAGAGTGGAATATTAGGATTGAAGGTATACGAAATTTATCTGGAATGTACCTTCGTAAAGAGCATATTATCTCTCGTAATTATGAAACGCTTCATAAAATATCTTACGGAGGGTGGAATTTCTGCTCAGAAAAAGTCAAGAATCTTCTAAGAGAGGAATTTAAGAAAGAATTAACACCTCTAACCCAAATATTAGGAGGACATCAATTTCTAGAAGCCCATTCAGAAATTACTCCTCTTTTATTAAATGAAATGATAAACTTATTAACCACAAAAAAACTCGGTTCTGGAGTATATGCTGTTTATTTAGAATATAGTGGTAATAGCTACGTGTTGTTAAATGCCTTTCATCCTCACCAGATAGAATCCTTAACAAAACCAGGAACATGTATTATTGCCTTAGAATGCTATTCAAGCCTCTCTTGGGTTACATTACGCCGTGAAGTTATTGGTACTATTTATCCACAATATGCTCAAGAAGGTTCTTTCCGTAGAAAACTTTATGAAAAAAAAGATTTTTTAAATCTCAAAACAATTGATATTTCTAATAATGGATTGCATATCTCGCCTGGCCCTCTTGAAGCCGCTTTTCAGCTGCTAAATTTCTTTGTACCAGAATATGAATCCACTAATTCTGCTCCCATGCCTTCTATTTTAAAAAGCCTGGAAAATAAAAATTTTCCGAAAGATTATTTGTTTTCTCTAAAAGAAAATCCTCATGTAAAAAAAGAACCGGATTTACTAGAGTCTCCTTTATTTGAATGGACAGAAGATATGAATAATGATGAGGTCTATGACCTTATAAAAATGCTATACAATAAAACTATTTTATGATAATACAAAGACCTTTTTATTTAATGAGACATGCTCAAGCTCTGGCAAACACTAAACGTACAGCTTGTGGTCTTTTTGACAGCCCTTTAACAAAAAAAGGAATCGCCCAAGCTAAGGACGCGTCCGTTGCTTTTGATACACACTTAGGAAGCATAAGTAGAATTTATCATAGTTCTCTTAGCCGATCCAAAGAAACAGCTAAACATGTAAAAGGAGCACATAACATACAATTAATAGAAATAACTGGAATTAATGAACAATCATTTGGGACTTGGGAAGGTCTTCCATGGAAAGTGGTACTTATCAATCTAAAAAAAGGAAAACAGCCACCAGAAGGAGAATCAAGGCCACAATTTGCCGACAGAATAAAAGAAAATATTAATTGTATTCTATCTTCCCATCCTCTGGATTCAATTCCTTTGATAATAGCCCATGGAGGAACTTTTTTTGCTCTTGGTCACCTATTTGGATGCGAGGTAGAAGATATATCCAACTGCCATATTTGCTATTTTGAACCATACACGTTTTCTGACATTGAGCGTTATAATCCTCAGAAAACATCTTTTCCTTGGAAAACGTTTTCTTTTGATTATGTAACAAGGAAGTTTATTACACAAAAAATATATTATAACCCCGTTAAATTGTAAAGTTTTTTAAATATGGAAAATATTGTACAAAAAGTAGCCCTAGTAACAGGCTCCACCGGAGGAATCGGTGCTGAGGTCTCTAAGCAATTGGCCGAAAAGAACTATAAAGTTATCTTGACAGGCCAAAATGAAAAAAAGCTAGCCACGGTTTTTCAAACCTTAACATCTAAAAAATTAGATATTACTTCTTTTAAATTAGACGTAACTTCAGAAAAAAACATTAAAGAATGCGTTGATTTTGTTTTAAGTCGGTTCGGCAGATTAGATGTATTGATAAATAATGCTGCTGTTTATTTTGATAACCGCGTTAATAACACTTACCCCAACCTCCTTGAGATTGACAGTAACATACTTAGAAAAACAATGGAAGTAAACCTTTACGGTCCATTTTATCTTTGCCAATTATTTCTTCCTATAATGCAATCTTACAACTATGGTCGCATAGTAAATGTATCTAGTGGAATGGCACGATTTGAAGATTTGGATAAAAGAGGGCCTTTTTATCGTATGTCAAAAGTGACCCTTAATGCCTTAACCTGCATTTTAGCAGATCTTTGTAAAAATTATGACATTTGCATAAATTCTGTATGTCCTGGCTGGGTTCGTTCTAACATGGGGGGGACTGATGCAGTACGATCTCCATACGAAGGAGCTAAAGGTATTGTCTGGGCTGCAACTCTCCCAACAGGAGCCCCCTCTGGAAAATTTTTTCGAGATGGAGAACCTCTTGATTGGTGTCTGAAGCTCGGAGATCCTTATTGAACATATTATCAATAAGGATCTCCGATATTTATTAATGACAAGATATTAATTAGGCGTTGAAAGGTCTATTTCCACAGGAGACGAAGGAAGTTCTCCTCTTAAAGTATTAGACAAAAGATAATTCATGTTTCTAGGGATAAACACCTCTCCTGCACTTTCCATGCTTTCCATTTCCTCTAGATTCCACCATTTCATATTTTTAATAACTGCCCTCTCTTCTTCTTCCAACCCAGAATGATCCAAAACTCCTCCCACATAAGAAAGCTTTACCAAAAAATAGTACTCATCATTAATTCTCTTCTGTCCCTGTTGCCATTGCCCATGCCATATCATGGGTCCTATAACCACATCCGTAATCCCAGTTTCCTCTCTTAGTTCTCTCACCGCAGCTTGTTCAAGTGTTTCTCTTTCTTCAACTCCTCCCCCGAGGGTTACCCAATAAGGCTTTAAAATAGGACAACTTGGATCCGCAGGTTTATCGGGCTTAATTTGCATAAGTAAAAGCCTATTCTCGGCATCTAAAATAATCAAGCGAGAGGACCGACGAATCGGTAAAGAAGTAGCACTTGATTCTAATTCCATAGAGAATACATCCTTACTAAAAAGAAAAACAATCAAAAAAAACACCCCAAAAATAAACTTTTTACCAAATTGGTTCATGCTACTTTCTCCTTAAAAAAAAAACTAACTCACGCATTATAATCTAGTTTTAATTTTAACAAATGGATAATTTTTAAAAATATTCAATCATTGGTTGAATGCTTATCTGAACAGTACCTATGATGCATGCAAATAAGACTCAGAAGCAAAATGCCTTGCTGCTAGTACATCTTCAACATCAAGTAGAGGCGCAGGTAGAAACCCAGCAGCCAGGCAAAAATGCGTATATAAAATAAGGGAAAAACAAAACAGACGCATTTCATAGACTCCTAACTATGCATAAGCATGACTACCCACTATCATCTTTCGAAATCTAATTCCAGTTTAAAACTCGATCATGAGTGCTAGGTTATTTAAGTCTCATTTTTGAATGCACCTCCACTAAAGGAAAGTTGTGATAATGCTCGTTTTAGAAGCCCTTTTTTGGCCGGCTGTTAGGTGTTCTGGCATTTTAGGTCAGGGTATCACGGTTGAATAACCGGTATTACAACAAACTCATTGCCTTACGGAAGAAACAAAATCTTAGTAATAAACGCCGTTGTTAGCAAACACCCAACAGGAGTATTCCCTTATGGCCCTAGAAACAGCTCTCAATGCCCAAATAACTGATGCCGTCACACACGCCAATGTGAAAGTGATTGCAGATTCTCCTGCAATGGCATTAAGCAATTTATACCAGATGATGTCCTCCTCATTAGGTCTGTCGGCTCAGAACGCCGTCATGTCTCAACAGCAAGCTAATATCATTCATCAAGCATCAACCACTCAGGGCGTTAACTTGATCTATGCTGTAGATACAGCTGCCGTTGCTGATGCGACAGAAAAAGTATCCCGCGCTGATATTCCTTCTGATCTTGCCAATATTCTTGGGGTTGTCCAGGCCCTTGGCAATCAACAATCACGCATTGTTGGCTAAACCGGAATTCGTCCGATGAACTATAAAGTCTTCTTGATGCAGAAAATAGAGTAGGATGAAGAGGTACGCAGGCCCTTCGAAGAGATAAAGCAGACACCTCAAACACAGAATATGTCTTCTTTCCTTTTAAATTTGAGAAACATCAGAACAAACCCCAAACCATTCCTAAATTTTTATGTTGTTTTTGGATTGTTTTGCGCAGCATTTATCTCAAAACACATTGAAAAATGGCGTGTTTTATGCTCTAATAAACTAACCGCATAAGGCGTTTTTGTCTTGATCTAGACAAGGTTTCCCGCGGTTCCTACACCCCCCATTGCCTTACGGAAGAAATACAATCTTAGTAATAAACGCCGTTGTCAGCAAACACCCAACAGGAGTATTCCCTTATGGCCCTAGAAACAGCTCTCAATGCCCAAATAACTGATGCCGTCACACAAGCCAATGTGAAAGTGCTCGCCGACTCTCCGGCAATGGCGCTGAGTGGTCTCTATCAAATGATATCACAGTCCCTAGGTCTTTCAGCTCAGAACGCTGTTATGTCCCAACAGCAAGCCAACATCATTCATCAGGCCTCAACCACTCAGGGAGTTAACTTGATCTATGCCGTGGATACAGCTGCCGTAGCTGATGCCAGTGCAAAGATTTCTAAAGAAGATGTGCCGGCAAACTTGGTTGATATGCTTGGTGTTCTTAAAGCGTTATCAGTAAGAACATAAGATAGCATTCAACAGCCCTTAACGTCCCTATTTTTTAAAAGAGGTTTATTATGGCTCTCCCAACATCCGTTAACTCTCAGATCACCGATTCCGTTACCCAAGCGAATGTGAAAGTGATTGCAGACTCTCCAGCAATGGCATTAAGCAATTTATACCAGATGATGTCCTCCTCATTAGGTCTGTCGGCTCAGAACGCCGTCATGTCTCAACAGCAAGCTAATATCATTCATCAGGCCTCAACCACTCAGGGTGTGAACTTGATCTATGCTGTGGATACAGCTGCCGTTGCTGATGCGACAGAAAAAGTATCACGCGCTGATATTCCTTCTGATCTTGCCAATATTCTTGGGGTTGTACAGGCTCTTGGCAATCAACAATCACGCATTGTTGGCTAAAGAGGATGGGGTTGGCTAGAGAAAAGAGTCTTAATCCTCTTTTCTCTGTCACCCTTCCCTTCTCCTATGATCATCACTTAAGGGAAACAATCCATGAATGATAAAGTCAACGGGCAAGTCACTGATGCAGTGACCCAGACCAACGTCAAGGTGTTAGGGGAATCTCCTGCCCAAGCCTTATCGGTTGTTTATCAAACCATGGCCCATTCCTTAAGTTTATCGATGCAAAATGCCAGCTCTACCCAACAGCAGATGCAACAAATCGGCAATGCCATTGTGGCCAAAGCCGTTGCGAATATTATGGGATAACCTAACTGATGGCTGATACCTTTGATCCGAGTGTTACCTTTATCCATAATCTGGTCACAGGGGCTGGAACATTACAAAGCGAATCGATTGGCAAAGCTTGTCAAGCGATGTCCCATACCCTCGCCTTAGCCCTACAGGATGCAAGTGATAATCAGCGTAACTTTGATGCCATCAATGGGGCTGCTTTAGCAAAAGCCACGGGAGAGTTTGTAAAAACAAAAGACCCTGCGTGGATCCCCGTGATTGAAGCCCTGCAAAAAGCAAAGGTAACTCAAGACGCCGAATTCATAAAACTCAGCCAAGGCGTTGAGGGGTTGCTCAAGGATCTTCCCCTGCCAAGTAAGGAGTTTTAAATGTTCACAAAAAAAACACCATTACCCTCCCCTACCCCATCGTTGGACCAATCCACATCCTCCTCGGAATTGATTGCCAGCCTCGAAAAGCACGTGATGTCGAATATGGACACCCTGGTGGATAGACTCCAATCGTTCCACCAGTCAGGGACTTTCGACAAAGGAGCCCTGAAGAGTGAAGTTAACCAAGTATCACGGTTAGCCCAAGCCATCTTGATCATTCGACTCCTACCCACATTGTTGGCCTCTCCCCCAGACAATGGCAAAGATAAGGGTGACAACGTTGAAACAGCCGATATGTTCAAAAAGATTCATCAAGCCGCAGGAATCCTCGAAGCTCTTTGCAAGGACCAGATGATGCAAGAGATCGATCTCAAGGCAGCACAGATTCTGGAGCAGATTCAAAATAAAGAGCAGCAAATCAGATCACAAATTGACCAGAAGCAGCAAGCTATTGCTCAGCTTGTCCGAAGACAGGCACAAACAAGGTAGAGGAATTAACAGACGTCTATTATCCATTCACTATCAAAAAATCTTTAGGTGTATCTACTTTCTAAATTTCCCCCTCACAATTTGAATGCGAACAATTACAAACATTCCCCTGTTTTCTTTTGTTTTCCATATTATGGATGTTCACAAAAAACACCACATTACCAAAAAAACTAATATTTTTCGAATTCCCGATATTTACAAAAAATTGTTGTGTTCTTCTGTTATCAATGTTACTGATGTTAAACATGAATACGAGTAACCCAAGTTTGTTTACCCTATTCTTTTAACTAGGTATTGGAAATTAGATGTCTCAAATAATAGCAATCAGCAACCACAAAGGTGGAGTAGGAAAAACAACTTCTACCGTAAACATTGGAGCAGCATTAGCCTTAAAAAACTTTCGGGTTCTTTTGGTTGATCTTGACCCACAAGCAAACCTCACCCAAAACTTCCGAATAAAAGATATAGAAATCAGCATTTATGACAATCTAAAAGGTGGAAAAACAGTCGTTCCAAAAGAAGTAAAAAAGAACCTCTACGTCATTCCATCCTCCCTTGATCTTTCGGCAGCAGAAATAGAGTTAAGTTCAGAACCAGGCAGAGAATATGTTCTCAAAGATATTTTAAGCACCCTGGAATCTAAGTTTGATTATATTTTGATTGATTGTCCTCCTTCTCTAGGGCTCTTGACCATCAACGCATTAACCGCAGCAAACAAAGTAATAATTCCACTGCAGGCAGAATTTTTTCCATTAAAAGGGTTAGACAAATTAAAAGAAGTAATTAAAAAAATAAAAAACAGACTAAACCCAAACCTAGAAATAGCCTGCGTTTTTTTAACCAAATATGATTATAGAAAAGTTTTGAATAGAGACGTTTCCGAAGCAGCAAAAAACTTTTTTGGGGATAAGCTCCTAGAGACAACAATATCAAGCAACATAGCTGTAGCTGAGGCACAGGCCCAAGGAATGGATGTTTTCTTATATAACAGATCATGTAAGGGAGCTAAGGATTACAAAGATTTATGTGATGAAATTATTAATAAGGGAGTTTTTTAAAAATGAGCAAAAAAAGTTTTTTAGGGGGATTTGATTTGTTGTTGGGAGAAGAACAATCTATCAAAGAAAAAAACAATTTAAAAAAAGATGAGGAGGTTAGAGCTACATTTTTGTTTGTTCCACAGCAACTAGCAGACATAAGGTCTATAGCTTACTGGGAACGAAAAAAACTAAAAGAAATAATGAGAGAAGCTCTTTCTTTATATATAGACAAATACATAAAAGAAAAAGGGGAAATTGAAAAAAATTAATACATCCTTTTTTGTAAATTTTTTAACTAAAACAGTAATATTCACCTCCGCCTAGAAAGACAAGAACATCCCCCTTATCAAACCCAAGCAGAATACAGCATATTCGTTAGAAATATTTTATATTGATATCCTTATCAATTTAATTTAACGTCAAAAAAAAGTAAGGGGAGTAAAGCCATGACAAATCAACAAGATATATCTGTTATAACGCTAAGAGTCAGAAGAGCCGTTAGCAAATTAATAGACCTTGAGCGCACTAAATTTAGTATGCCAAAAAGTTCTTGGATTACTCAGGCAATCGTAGAAAAACTAGAAAGGATGGGACATGAGATAGATGTTAATGAAAAAAGCAGTGGTTACAAAGAAAAGTCCAACAAAGACTTATGTAACATTAATTACGAATAAAAAAATAAGTGGGGTCATGTTAGAATCATAACCCCACTTTTAACCACTTCTGCACACAAAAAAGAAGTATAGAAACAATACTTATTACTATATAACCTATTTAAGGTTATGTCAAATTTTGTGTGCATGATTTGGTTTTCTTTTTGTCTTTACCAGGAGAAAATATTGTGCAGCTACACAAGAGATTATTAGGTTTTTCAGGTGTTTGTTTAATGACTTCACCTGACCTCGCAAGAGTTGTTGGCCGGACGGAGGCCATTTTCTTACAGCAGCTTCATTACTGGCTGACGTCTGATAAGTCCCATGGATTTTTTTACGAAAACAAACGTTGGGTTTATAATACGTATCAAGATTGGCAAGAACAGATAAAAATCGTTTCCATTTCAACCATTCGGCGGGTGGTCAAAAAACTGGAAGAAAAAGATATTATCTTATGTTCCAAGTTAGCCAAGAAAAAATCAGATCAAACAAAATCATACACCATAAATTATGAAGCTTTGTTCGCCTTGATACCCTCCCTCAAAGAAAACAAGCGGCTGTCCAAAATGAACAGTCCAACTGCTCAAAATGAACAGTTCTATAATAAGGAAGCAGAGACTACTTCAGAAATAACCTTTCTATCTGAGGAAAAGCCGGTGGTGGAAGACACACCTTCCCAACAAGTCCGCGTTGTCCAAGAAGCTATTTTATCAATTTCCCAAAATTCAAATACAAATCCAGAACCATCTGACTCTCCAACTTCTTCTACCACACCACCACCATCCAACACCCTAGCATCAGACCTTCTTGAGATTTGGAACCAAACGGTTGGTCAACGGCAAGGGGAGGAGGGGAACCTCATTCAGCTCACCAAGAAACGGGCCCAATACCTGGTAGCGGCTTTCAAGTTTCGGTTTGAATCCAATCTTTCCAAGTGGAAACAGTTCTGCCAGCAAGTCACCAGCAGTGATTTCTTGATGGGGAAGGTTAAATCCACCTTCAGGGCGAGTTTGGACTGGGTGTTGAAGTTTGATATCATCCAACGGATTCTGGAGGGTGACTTTGGGGTTAACAAAAACCTTTGTGTTGATGAGGAGGCTGTTTCTCTGAAGACGGAGGCTATTACCCAGACCATCGAGACAAGCGGTGAGGGGGAACCCATCAAGAGGCTGAGACGATCGATCCTTCAGGCCCTTGGGGAGCAGACCTACCAATCATGGTTTGCTGATATGCCCATGACCCAGTCACCTCCAACCAAAGGGGGGAGGGGTATAAAGCTTCACCCCAAGAGTCCGTTTGCTTGTGACTACGTGCAAACCAACTACCTGGATAAATTAACATCCCTGACGGATTGTGATCTGGTTGTTGTGTTGGAGCCTTCGAATGGGCACCATACCGGTGGTGGAAATGGATTGGTTCTAGGGCAGGGGCTTCAATAGACGAAGGGGAGTATAGGGCTATGGACAAAGGATATCGAAGCGCTGGATGTGCTTTTACGAGTGAACATTTTCGTTATTGGATTCAAAGCATGGATGTTACCACCGAAGAGGCCGCTGAGTTGTTGGGGGTAAGTCTTTCCACCATCGATGATTATGCCGAGGGCGTTGTGACGATTCCTGATAAGCAGGCTAAGGCTTGTCGGTTGTTTTTGAGGCTTCATACCACGGGAGTGAGACAAGAATGACACAGGTTTATACAATTTTTAAAAAACGAATCCAAATCCCTTGAGTGAATTAGGGAAGAGGCGTACTGGCTTGGGTATAGGGTTCGTAAAAACATAAAAAGAGGGAATGTGAGATGGCTTATACGAGGTTTGATGACGCCTTTTTAAGGTTTGTAATAATGTATACTAAGGAAGAGAAGTTTAAACGACCTGGCGAGGTTTTTGTTTCTCTTGATAAAATGACGGCAGATCTTTCTGGGTCTTGTGGTGAAAGGACCCGATACGGAGAAGACGGCCGCATCTATTGGAAAGAGAGTGACTACATCAATAGGCATCCGGATTTTATCCCGAAGGATGATGCCATTAGGGTGGATCGGAACATTGTTTCGACAGAAAGGACGATGAACGCCATTAGCGAATTTCGGCGTCTTTTGTTGGAATATCCCATTAATGTTTTGTATGCCAAAGAACACGAAAGCGATCGGCACGTTTCATCTACCAGGTTTTTGGCTACGTATGATTCCTTTCAGGCATTATTGGCCAACCGGTTTTCTTCCTACGAGGGGCATTCCCTCTATGTTAATGAAGATGAGTTTGCTGTGGTACTGGGTCTGTTTCAGGGACGGGTACGCCACCAGATGGACGAGATTAATCGGGTGGCAAAGGAAGTGGAACGATTAAAAAGGGATAAGATGGCTTACTGTATGTACAAACTCTTTGGAGCGTTTGAGTATAAGGAAATCTTGGAACAGTTCCCTAAGGACGAAGCCTATGCTGAACAGGGGGATGTTTCCACGTACTTACAGAACGCCTATGACGTTTCAGCGTCCTTTGTTGTGAGAAACCTATTGCCCAGCCTAAAGTCCTTAAAAAGCGAAATGCTTCGCTAATATCTTCACGCTGATCTGTTCACACAGATCTCTTTAATCGGTCTACAGAAGGGTTGACGTTATCAACCTTTTTTTGTGTCAAAAATTTGAGAAAGTCTCTGACAGGCTTTGACAAAATCCCGGACTTTTTGTCAAGGCTTGTCAAAACGATGCCAAAATTTGTCAAGGCCTTGACAAATGACGGACAATTTTTGTCAAAGACGCAAAAGGCCTTCCCGCTTTTTTGTTTCCATTCTTCTTAAAAAACCCTGAAACCCGCAGTTTGATTGATGTCAAGAGCTTGACAAAACCGGCCACTCTTTTGTCAAGCCTTTGACAAATTGAGGGTGGTTTTTGTCATCGTTTGTCAAAAAAAACTATTTTTTGACAATTCATGTCAACGCTTGCACCCCCAAAAAAACTATGAAAACCTCCGGCCCATGAGCAGTGAGCATGGCTTTTTGTGGGGGCTCCCCCAAGACCATCTTCTCTGATCTGGATCAGGAATTAATGAATTGAAAAAGAAAGGACTCTTATGTTTACGAACTTTAATGACATGTCGCCTTGGTGTGAAGACATGGATTATTTGGATGCTCTTTATTGTCTTCCCCTTAGAGACTGGCTGGCTATGGATCAAAAGCAGTTGGGTTTTATGGCTTTGAAGGTGGAGATTTTGCATCACCTTTTGGAAGGGGTTCAACACTTCATTCACCAGCTTCAAGCGAAAGGAAAATAACCTCATGGCTTTACCTATTTTATCGGTGGATGACCGTCTCAGGGAACAGCAGGGTATTAAGGGCTGTATCTTTGGGGAGGCTGGTATTGGCAAGACGTCTTTGTTGTGGACGTTGCCTGAGAACAAAACCTTGTTTGTGGATTTGGAAGCGGGGGATTTAGCCATAGAGGGCTGGAAGGGTCATACCTTGCGTCCTCAGACCTGGGAAGAGTGTCGGGACTATGCGGTGTTTATTGGGGGGCCGAATCCTTCTTTAAGGGAAGATCAAGACTATAGCCAACACCACTTTGACAAGGTTTGTAAGGTCCTTGGCAACCCTCATAGCCTTGACCGGTATGAAACCATCTTTATTGATTCGATCACGGTGGCGGCCCGGTTGTGTTTTCAGTGGTGCAAGGGGGAACCGCAGGCGTTTAGTGAGAAAACCGGCAAACCGGATAACCGGGGCGCCTATGGGTTACATGGCCAGGAGATGATTGCGT
>Ga0209551_1000749_pt1 | contig 12224 bp, 9 predicted proteins | sample LauGreSuBDMM15SD_2_FD_187568 | JGI IMG/M metagenome (GOLD analysis project Ga0209551, IMG submission 187568) | Freshwater lake microbial communities from Lake Michigan, USA - Su13.BD.MM15.SD (SPAdes) (version 3) | ecosystem: Environmental > Aquatic > Freshwater > Lake | place: Lake Michigan, USA... | reverse complement strand
GTTGGTGCAACTGGACAATGTACGTTGCAGGCAAGTCGCACGAAAAACTGCACAGCACAAGCGGGTAGGGGAGGAGGTCGGGGGCAGGGTCGCCCCAATGAATAATCTCAATATGGTCGATGACTTGTTGCAAGGCATGCAAGTGAACGCGCGCCTCAAGCCGTTGAAAACTTTTTAAATCATCTACCCATAAACGGATTGACCAGTGATGCTCGCGCTGCAGTTGGCGCACCAAACGCCAAGTCACACCGATATCGCCAAAGTTGTCGACGACTCGGCAAAAGACGTCGGCCTGCATGATCAGTGAAAGTGCGCGGGCGCCGTATCGGCGTCTTCGGGTAATTCAGCATGCACCATTTCGCCCGATGGATTCGGGAAATAGGGCGCACCACAATCGTCGCAAAACTCGGGGCTGAGCATGGCGGGCAGTCGTCTGATATCGGTGATGCCACACTCTTTGAGTAAGTTCGTGATCTCGTCGATGGTTTCAATGGGCGCAGGTTGCCCTTCAAGCAAGGGTTCGTCTTCGACGTGACCGTAAAGCGGCCACAGGCAACCATAGATGACTTCGGCTTGATTTTTTTGGGTAAAACCAATGCGGTATTCTTCGACGGTGCGCTCGCCACAACCCACAATGACGGCGCGCAGCTGGCTCGCTTCGAGTTGCAGCGCCCCTTCAAGCCAAACGACTGCTGATTTTACTGAGAGGGGACGAATGCGGCGATCGGCTTCACGATTGCTGACATAATACGCATCAGGCACTAAAATTTCAAAACCGCAACCCGCCAGCAGATTGGCAAAAATCGCTTGGGTATCGGCGATCCATTTTTCAAGACAAGGTTCGCGGCCGTCGCCGTGTTCGCTGAGTGTCTCTTGCCAGCGAAATATGGCATTGCCCTCGGGTACGGCTACACCGATCGCCACATAGCGGGTATCGGCCAGCATGTTGAACGCGTCGGGCTCGTGGCTGAGTTGGGGCGGACCGCTGGGCAAATCGAGCGCCGTGGCGCCAAGCTTGTGCAGCCAGTCGTAGGTTTCGCAAAGCGTGCGCGGCATTTGATCGAGGCTGATCAACTGCGGCATCATCGCGATTCGCGCGCCGCTCGCCAGTACGTGCGTTTGTAAATGCCCCGCCAGTGTTGAAACAACGCTATCGCTAAGCGCCACGGCTGGGATGCTATAGCGTGTCCAGGCGACCAAGGGTGCAATCACAAGCAAAACGTCAAAGCGTTTGCCATCTTTTTCAAGCACGCATGATTCGGAGTGCGTTTCAGCCTGCTCGATTAACACTTCATAGCCGCCGATATCGGTGGTAGAGAGGTGATCTAGCGCAGCATCGAGGGTGGAGTCGTGTCCGGCCCGCATCAGTTTGTTTAAGAGGTTTTCAAGTTCAGTTTCCCAAAAACGATCTTCAACGCGGCTGCCTGAGTTATGCAAAGCGAGCGATAGGGTCACTAAGCGCGTTGAGTCGCGATTGAGTCGTTTAGGAGGAGAGGAAGCGCGAGCACGAGCCATAGAAATGTCAGAAACCAGAAAAGCTGCAATAAAGGTCTCTAGTGTAACGAACTATCTAAACGAATCGTCGTTTGTTCTCTCCACGAAGCTCAACGACTCGTTGTTTGTTCTGTGGATGACGTTTGGGTGGCTGGTATCGATGGTCGCGCAAAGACGAGCCCCATCCAATAGAAAACTCCGTCAAGCTGGACAAGTATCCAGCGTTACGGGGCTGTTCAGGCGGGCGAGGTTTTTAAACGACGCCCAGCTAGGGCTTAAGACGCAATCGTATCGGCGACATCTTTGTAGTCGGGGATCTGGTCAAAGTTGAGGTACTTGTAGATCTGGTCGCCGTTTTTGCTTAAGACGCCCATGTCTGTCATGTACTCTTCTTTGGTTGGAATCCGACCCAGTTTCGAGCAAATTGCAGCCAGCTCGGCAGAACCCAAGTACACGTTCGTATTTTTGCCTAAGCGATTGGGGAAGTTACGTGTGCTGGTCGACATCACCGTTGCACCTTCGCGCACCTGTGCCTGATTACCCATACACAGCGAGCAGCCGGGCATTTCAGTACGCGCACCTGCCGAACCGAACACGCCGTAGTGTCCTTCTTCGGTCAATTGTGCCGCATCCATTTTGGTTGGAGGCGCAATCCACAACTTCACGGGCATATCGCGCTTGCCTTCAAGCAGTTTTGAAGCGGCACGGAAGTGACCGATATTGGTCATGCAGCTGCCGATAAATACTTCGTCGATCTTGGCACCAGCGACGTCTGATAAGGTTTTGACATCATCAGGGTCATTTGGGCAGGCGACGATCGGCTCGTGAATCTCGGCTAGATCAATTTCAATGATAGCTGCGTATTCAGCATCAGCATCAGGCTGCAGCAACTGTGGATTTTTGAGCCAGGCTTCCATGGCTTGAATGCGACGTGTGATGCTGCGCTCATCCGAGTAGCCATTGGCAATCATCCACTTCAACATCACGATGTTGCTATTGATGTATTCGATCACGGGCTCTTTATTCAGACGAATGCTGCAGCCACCTGCAGAGCGCTCGGCCGAGGCATCCGACAATTCGAACGCTTGTTCAGCTTTAAGATTAGGCAAGCCTTCGATTTCAAGAATGCGGCCCGAGAAGATATTTTGTTTGTTTTGTGTACCAACCGTTAATAAACCTGCTTTGATGGCATACAGTGGGATTGCATTGACCAGATCACGCAAGGTCACGCCGGGTTGCATCTTGCCTTTGAAGCGAACCAACACTGACTCAGGCATATCCAAAGGCATGACGCCCGTGGCGGCCGCAAAGGCCACCAGGCCCGAACCGGCTGGGAAACTGATGCCAATTGGGAAGCGAGTATGTGAATCACCGCCAGTGCCTACCGTATCAGGCAACAACATACGGTTGAGCCATGAGTGAATGATGCCGTCGCCTGGGCGCAGCGAGATGCCGCCACGGTTGCTCATGAACTGAGGCAAGGTGTGGTGGGTTTTAACGTCGACCGATTTTGGGTAAGCCGCAGTGTGGCAGAACGATTGCATGACGAGGTCAGCTGAGAAACCCAAGCAAGCCAAATCTTTGAGTTCGTCGCGCGTCATTGGGCCAGTTGTATCCTGGCTGCCGACTGAGGTCATTGCAGGTTCGCAGTAAGAGCCGGGACGCACGCCCTGGCCTTCTGGCAAGCCACAAGCACGACCGACCATCTTCTGGGCCAGTGTGAAGCCCTTTTTAGAAGCTGCAGGGACGTGCGGAAAACGGAACAGCGTCGAGGGTGGTAGGCCCAGTGTTTCGCGCGCTTTGCTGGTGAGGCCGCGACCAACGATCAAGGGGATACGACCGCCTGCACGCACTTCGTCAAACAAGACTTCAGATTTGACTTCAAACTTAGCGATGACTTTGCCGTCTTTCAAGGCTTCGCCATCAAAGGGGCGCAGCTCAATCACATCGCCCATGTTCATGTTTGACACATCAAGTTCAATCGGCAGGGCGCCAGCATCTTCCATGGTGTTGTAGAAGATCGGGGCAATCTTGTTGCCGAGGCACACGCCGCCAAAACGCTTGTTCGGTACGAAGGGAATGTCTTCGCCAGTAAACCATAGCACCGAGTTGGTGGCTGATTTACGCGACGAACCTGTACCGACCACGTCACCCACATAGGCAACCAAGTGGCCTTTCTTTTTCAGGTCGTTGATGAAATTGATCGGGCCAGTTTTGCCTGCTTCTTGAGGCTCAATACCAGGACGTGGATTTTTGAGCATGGCTAAAGCATGCAACGGGATATCAGGACGTGTCCAGGCATCTGGGGCCGGTGACAGGTCGTCTGTGTTTGTTTCGCCGGTGACTTTAAATACTGTGACAGTCAGGCTTTTTGGGACTTCAGGGCGGCTGGTGAACCACTCGCCATCGGCCCAGCTCTGCATCACAGCTTTCGCGTTGGCGTTACCTGTCAATGCTTTTTCTTTGACGTCATGAAAGGCATCAAACATCAGCAAGGTTTTTTTCAAACCTTCAGCAGCAACCTTGCCTACCTCGGCGTCGTCAAGCAAGTCAACCATGGGGCCAATGTTGTAGCCGCCCAGCATGGTGCCAAGTAATTCTGTTGCCTTGCTACGTGAGATCAACGCGCATTTTTCAGTGCCCAGAGCCACGGCAGCGAGGTATGACGCTTTGACTTTTGCGGCGTCATCTACTCCGGCAGGCACGCGATGCGTCATCAACTCAACAAGCGCTGCGCCTTCACCAGCGGGCGGCGCTTTGAGCAATTCAATCAGATCCGCTGTTTGCTGTGCGGTCAGTGGAAGGGGAGGAATACCAAGGGCTGCGCGTTCGGCAACGTGTTGGCGATAGGCTTCAAGCATGATGGCGCCTTTAAAAGGTTAGAAATGTGAAACAAATGAACAAAATATTCTGACGAATTCGTCAGCCTTTTCGAGAATTTTTGAGCTGAGAACCGATACGAAGATTGTAGTGGCAAGCGCGCTTGCGATCAAGTGTCTTATATCTTATATAAGACTGAAACGCAGTGCGCTCAGATTGCAGCTGTGTATTATTTAGTTTTGTGGCGATCGCTATCCTGCTAACTCTCGTGATTGCATGCTTAACAAAGCACCTAGAGAGCGCGGTCAAGAGGACGCCTGCGTGGCGTGGCTAGGCCAACAAGGCTGCATATTCGGTGTGACGCTGCACGTACACGGCAGCGTAGCTGCAGCGGGGGATAACCTTCCACTGGTGCGCACGCGCATGGTCGAGCGCAAATTTAGTGAGTTGCGCCGCTAGGCCTCGACCCCCCAAGGCGTCAGGTACGCCTGTGTGGGTGATCGTCATGAGGTGATCTTGTAGCGTGTAGTCGAGCACACAACGGTGCGCATCGATGAGTAAAAAAAAGCAATGTTTCGCTGCATCGTGTTGGATAGCGGGCGTTTGTTCAGCGGTCATTTTGAAATCCCAATAATCAGCACAGCCCACACGGTCAGCATCGCGATCATGCCAATCAAGCAGCCAGCCCAAAGGCCCACGATCGGCCACTTCACGTTGGTCGGAATGTCTTGCGGATCAATATGCTTTAAGAGTTCGTTAGCGTTACCCGCAATCCAGCTTTTGGATTTTGGAAACGAGATGCGTAAAAAATAGTCGAGCACGATCGTCATCTTGATTGACCAAGAATATTGATTGAAGCTGCGTTCGCGCAAATAGGGGTGCTTAAACAGATCGTTGGCGTAACGAATCTTGAAAAGCAAGAGGTAAGCCCCCGAAATAAAAAACGTAAAGGTGCAGATGATGAAAAGTGTGAACGAGAACTGTAAGGCTACTGACAGATATGCAGACATCAGAGCAACCCACCGGGTACACGCACCCAGCCTTCCATCAAGACCCGAGCGCTTCGGCTCATGATGGCCTTTGTGACAGTCCACTGGCCATCGACTAGCGTTGCCTGTGCGCCCACCCTCAAGGTGCCCGAGGGGTGACCAAAACGTACCGCCTCAAGATCGCCACCACCCGCAGCTAAGTTGACCAGTGTGCCCGGTATGGCTGCTGCGGTGCCAATCGCCACTGCGGCAGTACCCATCATGGCGTGGTGTAGCTTGCCCATCGACATGGCGCGTACGAGCACGTTGGTGTCTTTGGCTGAAATGGCTTTGCCACTTGAAGCAACGTAATCTGCAGGCTTGGCAACGAAGGCGACTTTAGGTGTGTGCTGACGCGTGGCCGCCTCATCGATATGTTTGATGAGCCCCATTCGCACGGCACCATAGGCACGAATCGTTTCAAACATGGCCAGTGCTTTTGGGTCGCCGTTAATGTCGTCTTGTAACTCGGTACCCTTGTAGCCAATATCGGCAGCATTCACAAAAATTGTGGGGATCCCAGCGTTAATCATGGTGGCCTTGAAGGTTCCAACGCCTGGCACTTCTAAATCATCAACAAGATTACCCGTGGGAAACATCGCGCCGCCGCCATCGTCCTCGTCGGCCGCCGGATCCATAAATTCGAGCTGAACTTCTGCCGCCGGAAACGTCACGCCGTCTAACTCAAAGTCGCCGGTTTCTTGCACCGCGCCATTGGTCATCGGCACGTGAGCAATAATCGTTTTGCCGATATTGGCTTGCCAGATTCGAATTGTTGCAATCCCGTTTTGTGGGATACGCGCGGCATCGACTAAACCATTACTAATCCCATAGGGCCCGACGGCAGACGTCAGGTTGCCGCAGTTTCCGCTCCAGTCAACGAAGGGCTTGTCGATCGATACCTGACCAAACAGATAGTCAATATCGTGATCGGGTCGAGTGCTTTTTGAAAGGATCACGGTCTTGCTGGTGCTTGAGGTTGCAGCGCCCATGCCATCTGTTTGCTTACCGTACGGGTCGGGGCTGCCGATCACTCTGAGCAATAGCGCGTCACGCGCAGCACCCGGCACTTGTGCGGCTTTGGGTAGATCTTGTAAGTGAAAAAAAACGCCTTTACTGGTGCCGCCTCGTATATAGGTGGCGGGTACTTTGATCTGTGGGGCGTGACTCATGGCGATATCCTTCAAAGTATGTCTGTGTCGTTCAACGCTGCGCAAGGCACAGCGACTCACATAGCTTAAAACTTGCTTGGCTGACTCAAGCGCTGCTTCAGTTTGGCAGCACTTGAAGTCACCTTACTTCATTCTATAAAAATTGTTTGCACGATTTAATCTTGGGGGCGTTAGGCCGCGGCATTTGACTCAAGAAAGTCTTGCGCAAAACGTTGCAGTACGCCGCCAGCTTCATAAATCGAGACTTCTTCGGCGGTGTCAAGGCGGCACGTCACAGGTATCTCGATGCGCTCACCATTCTTACGCTGAATGCCAAGCGTAAGGGTCGCGAGCGGTGTGCGTGCGCCGATCACGTCGTAGATTTCTGTGCCATCCAAGCCAAGTGTCAGCCGGTTGACGCCTGCTTTGAACTCAAGCGGTAAGACGCCCATGCCCACCAAGTTGGTACGATGGATACGTTCGAAGCCCTCTGCAACAATGGCTTCAACGCCAGCGAGGCGAACACCTTTGGCAGCCCAGTCGCGCGATGAGCCCTGACCGTAATCCGCACCCGCCACAATAATGAGCGGTTGCAGACGGGTCATGTAGGTTTCGATGGCTTCCCACATGCGGGTGACTGTGCCTTCGGGCTCAATGCGTGCCAGCGAACCCTGTTTGACTTTGCCGTTTTCAAGCACCATTTCGTTCAGCAGCTTAGGGTTGGCAAACGTTGCGCGTTGAGCGGTCAGGTGATCGCCACGGTGCGTGGCGTACGAATTAAAGTCTTCTTCGGGTACGCCCATCTTTGCCAAGTATTCACCCGAGGCGCTATCAAGCATGATGGCATTTGAAGGTGACAGGTGGTCGGTGGTGATGTTGTCGCCCAACACCGCTAAGGGTCGCATCCCTTTGAGCGTGCGTTCGCCAGCCAGGGCACCTTCCCAGTACGGGGGGCGCCGAATGTATGTGCTTTGAGGGCGCCAATCGTAGAGCGGGCTGAGCTTCTCACCGGTATCCACACTCACGGCAAACATCGGCTCGTAAACTTTACGAAACTGCTCGGGCTTGACGCTTGAGGCAACGATCGCATCGATCTCTTCGTCTGTCGGCCACAGGTCTTTTAAGGTAACAGGCTTGCCGTTTTGATCAAGACCCAACACATCTTTTTCGATATCAAATCTAATAGTGCCAGCGATGGCGTAAGCAACAACCAGGGGTGGCGAGGCCAAGAAAGCCTGCTTGGCGTAAGGGTGAATCCGACCATCAAAGTTGCGGTTACCCGACAACACTGCAGTAGCGTACAAGTCGCGGTCAATAATTTCTTGCTGGATGACGGGATCTAACGCACCGCTCATCCCGTTGCAAGTGGTGCAAGCGAACCCCACAATACCAAAGCCCAAGGCTTCGAGTTCGGTCAGTAAGTTGGCCTCTTGTAGGTAAAGCTCAACCGTCTTCGAGCCAGGGGCCAACGATGACTTGACCCAGGGCTTGCGGGTCAGCCCTTTAGCGTTGGCGTTGCGCGCCAACAAACCTGCCGCAATCACGTTGCGCGGATTGCTGGTGTTGGTGCAACTTGTAATGGCCGCGATGATGACGGCGCCATCGGGCATCAGCCCAGGCTCGTTTTCAACCTTACCCGAGATCCCTTTAGCGGCGAGCTCGGTGGTGGGCACACCACGATGGGGGTTTGACGGGCCTGCGATCGTACGCACCACACTTGCCAAGTCAAAACGTAATACGCGTTCGTATGCGGCGCCCTTCAGGCTATCGGCCCATAAGCCTGTTTGCTTGGCATAGGTTTCAACGAGTTTAATTTGCTCGTCTTCGCGGCCAGTCAAGCGCAGGTAGTCGATGGTTTGTTGATCAATATAAAACATCGCGGCGGTGGCGCCGTACTCGGGTGTCATATTCGAGATGGTTGCGCGATCGCCTAGCGTGAGGTGAGGGACACCCTCACCAAAAAATTCGAGGTAAGACGATACAACTTTTTGGTTGCGCAAAAACTGGGTCAGCGCCAGCACCATATCAGTCGCCGTGATGCCAGGCTTGAGTTTGCCACTGAGTTCAACGCCGATAATCTCAGGCAAGCGCATCCACGAAGCACGACCCAGCATGACGCTTTCGGCTTCAAGGCCACCCACACCAATGGCAATCACGCCTAGCGCGTCGACGTGTGGTGTGTGGCTGTCGGTGCCGACCAACGTATCCGGAAACGCAACACCATCGAGTGCATGCACCACTGGCGACATCCGCTCTAGATTAATTTGATGCATGATGCCGTTTCCCGGAGGAATAACATCCACATTTTTAAACGTCTTTTTGGTCCAGTTAATAAAATGAAAGCGATCTTCGTTACGTCGATCTTCGATCGCACGATTTTTTTCAAAAGCCTCAGGATCGAACCCGCCACATTCAACTGCAAGAGAATGATCCACAATCAATTGTGTGGGCACTACTGGATTGACAAGCGCAGGGTCGCCGCCTTGCGCAGCGATCGCATCACGCAGGCCAGCTAAGTCGACCAAGGCGGTTTGCCCCAAAATATCATGGCACACCACACGTGCCGGAAACCACGGAAAATCCATATCGCTTTTGCGGTCAATCAGTTGCTTGAGCGCTGCGGTCAGTAACTCGGGATCGCAACGGCGCACCAAATTCTCAGCTAGTACCCGCGAGGTGTAGGGCAGCTGGTTGTAAGCGCCGGGCGTAATCGCGTCGACAGCCGCTTGAGCGTCAAAGTAATCGAGTTTGGTTCCGGACAGTGGCTTGCGATGTGCGCTATTCATGTGAACTCAATCGTGTGATGGTGTGAAGCAAAAGATACGATCCAAGGCGAAAGGTAATCCTTTGGTACAAAAAGTCTGGCTCTAATACTAAAACTGATTTTTGCTGCAACAGGTGAGATTTGCCACTCACCTGTTTTGCTGACTGCTAATTAATTGCGACGCGCGAGCGGCACAAATTTTTGATCATCGGGCCCGGTGTAGTTCGCAGCAGGACGAATGATCTTGTTATCAATACGTTGTTCAATGATGTGCGCAGCCCAGCCAGCGGTGCGTGAAATCACAAACAGCGGTGTAAACATTGCAGTCGGTACGCCCATCATGTGATAAGACACGGCCGAAAACCAGTCAAGGTTGGCAAACATTTTTTTCGAATCCCACATTACTGCTTCGACGCGGTCAGCGATGTCAAACATTTTGGTGGTGCCGGCTTTCTTTGACAGGCGCAAAGCCACGTCTTTGATGACCTTATTACGTGGGTCGGCGATGGTGTACACAGGATGCCCAAAACCAATGACGACTTGCTTGGCCTCAACACGTGCACGGATATCGGCCTCGGCTTCGTCTGGTGTCTCGTAGCGTTTTTGTATCTCAAAGGCCACTTCATTAGCACCACCATGCTTTGGGCCGCGCAGTGCGCCAATGCCGCCAGCAATGGCCGAATACATGTCTGAGCCTGTACCAGCGATCACACGGCAGGTGAAGGTCGAGGCATTGAATTCGTGTTCAGCATATAAATTCAGCGAGGTGTGCATCGCACGTACCCAGTCGGCGTTTGGCTTTTTGCCATGTAAAAGATGCAAGAAGTGCGCGCCGATTGAGTCGTCGTCGGTTTGCACATCAATGATGCGACCGTTGTGACTAAAGTGATACCAGTACAGCAATGCCGAACCTAGATTAGCCATCAAACGATCGGCGATATCACGGGCATCAGGGATGTTGTGATCTTCTTTCTCGGGCAGCATGCAGCCAAGTGCCGAGGCTGCAGTGCGCATGACATCCATGGGGTGGCTGGCTGCGGGCAGCGATTCGAGCACGGTTTGTAGTTGGGCAGGCAAGCCGCGCAAGTTACGCAGTTTGTCTTTGTAAGCGGCCAGTTCAGCCTTGTTGGGCAACTTGCCATGGATCAATAAGTGGGCGATCTCTTCGAACTCGCTGCTATCAGCAAAATCAAGAACATCGTAGCCACGATAGTGCAGGTCATTACCACTACGACCGACCGTACATAACGCGGTGTTGCCCGCGGTCACGCCCGACAGTGCGACTGATTTTTTAGGTTTGAACGTGGGGGTTGCTTCTGCAGGCCCAGCGGCGGTTGATTTTGCTGCGGGTGCAGAGCTTTTCTTTGCAGGAGATTTTTTAGCAGTTGCCATGATATGTGTCCTTAATCAGATTATTTCGATTTGCCTTGGGCGAACAACACGTCGAGTTTGCCTTCAAACTCGTGGTAATTGATGCGTTCGTAGAGTTCATCACGCGTTTGCATCATGTCGATCACGTTGCGCTGATGGCCGTCGCGACGAACTGCCTCGTAGACCGCTTCTGCAGCTTTGTTGGCAGCACGAAATGCCGATAACGGATACAGCACCATGCCCACTCCAGCAGACTTCAGCTCATCGACGCTGAATAAGGGCGTTTTGCCGAACTCAGTGATGTTTGCCAATAAGGGCACGCCCGCTGCTTTGGCAAATTTTTCAAAGGTTGGCAGGTCGTAAGCGGCTTCTGCGAAGATCGCATCGGCGCCGGCTTCGATACAGGCTAAGGCGCGTTCAATCGCAGCATCTACGCCGTGCGAGGCGATCGCATCGGTGCGTGCAATGATATAAAAACTGTCGTCGGTACGTGCGTCGACAGCTGCTTTGACGCGATCGCGCATCTCTTCGGTTGAAACGATTTCTTTTCCAGGACGATGGCCGCAGCGTTTAGCGCCTACCTGATCCTCGATGTGGCAACCCGCAGCACCGAATTTAGTCAGACTTTGAATCGTGCGAGCGATGTTAAATGCCGAGGGACCAAAACCAGTATCAATGTCAACGATCAACGGGGTGTCGCACACGTCTGTGATGCGACGCACGTCGGTCAGTACATCATCAAGCGTGTTGATGCCCAGATCAGGCAAGCCTAACGAGCCAGCGGCGACTCCGCCACCCGAAAGATAAATGGCTTTAAAGCCGGCGCGCTTGGCCAGCAGGGCGTGGTGTGCGTTGATGGCACCAATAATTTGTAGTGGTTGCTCAGACGCCAGAGCTGCACGAAAGCGCTCGCCGGCGGTTGCTTGTTTAGACATATCTTTCTCCAAAAACAGATAAAAAAAATGAACCCGCCAGAGAGTGTCTGAGAGGGTTCATTTTTATACGTACATAAAAATTACTTGAGCAGATGCGCGACAGCGTCGCGTTCTTCAATCAGCTCTTTCAGGGTTAAATCCATGCGCTCGCGTGAAAAGGCATCAATTTCGAGACCAGTTACGCGTTGATACTCGCCACCCTGGCAGGTGACAGGCACGCCATACATGGTGCCTTCAGGAATGCCGTAGCTGCCATCCGAAGCAATGCCCATGGTGACCCACTTACCGTTTGTACCGAGCACCCAGTCGCGAATGTGATCAATGGCCGCGTTAGCCGCAGAGGCTGCCGATGATAAACCACGCGCTTCAATAATGGCTGCACCGCGCTTACCAACGGTAGGAAGAAATACATCACGATTCCAGACAGCATCATTGATGAGTTTTTCGACGCTTTGACCGCCAATGGTCGCAAAGCGATAGTCGGCGTACATGGTGGGCGAGTGGTTGCCCCAAACGGCCAGTTTTTGAATGTCTGCAACAGGCTTGCCCATTTTTGCCGCAAGTTGCGACAAGGCGCGGTTGTGGTCAAGGCGCAGCATGGCGGTGAAGTTTTTGGCTGGCAGAGCAGGAGCCGACTTCATCGCGATGTAAGCGTTTGTGT
>Ga0209551_1000747_pt1 | contig 12234 bp, 27 predicted proteins | sample LauGreSuBDMM15SD_2_FD_187568 | JGI IMG/M metagenome (GOLD analysis project Ga0209551, IMG submission 187568) | Freshwater lake microbial communities from Lake Michigan, USA - Su13.BD.MM15.SD (SPAdes) (version 3) | ecosystem: Environmental > Aquatic > Freshwater > Lake | place: Lake Michigan, USA... | reverse complement strand
GTTTTACAGTACTAACAAAAATGATATCCTAGGAGGAAATTATGAATAAACAAATCAAAAACGCATTGGCGTCATACGGAAGATCAGTACTTGGAGCAGCAACAGCAATGTATGCTTCTGGAATTACAGATCCAAAGACACTAGCATACTCACTACTTGGAGCACTAATCCCCGTAGCATTGAGAGCAGCCAACCCTAACGATCCTGCATTCGGCAAGATGCCATCTGTAGAAGAGGTAGACAGAGCAGTTAAGACTGCTAAGGTTGTTAAGAAGACCGCAAAGAAGGCTCCTGCAAAGAAGTCGTCTGGTGGCGGTGGCGGTAAGACATCAAGCAAAACTCTATAATAGAAACTTATTAAATTAAGTAGTATAATAGATAACATTCCGATATAAGACTTTAAAAGGTTTTACAACGGATGCTCCTTTGATAGGAGAGTTAGCAGGAGTCGAACCTTCGTGGCTAATAGACCTGAGCAGTCGTCTATAAACTGCTCATTTCTTATGCTATAATATTAATACCTGCCCAAATGGGGGGTCAATTAACTTATTCGCTTGAAAGGGGAATAACATGGTAACAAAGTACGCTATGGATCTATTTAATGATCCTTTTTTTATTGGCTTTAACAGAGAGTTAGGCCGTTTAAATACAGCACATAAAACAAATTCACAGTCATATCCTCCGTATGATCTTCTTAAACTAGATGAAGATACATATCAGATTTCGCTGGCAATTGCTGGTTTTTCAAAGGAAGATATTGATGTATCAGTAGATAATGGAACCCTTATTATCAAGGGTGAAATTGTTGAGGTAACAGATGCAGAGGTAGTCCATAAGGGTATCGCAGGAAGAAAGTTCGTAAGATCTTTTGCACTGGGAGAATATATGGAAGTAACTTCTGCAGAACTAAAGGATGGCATGCTACATGTTCATGTGGTTCGCATTGTTCCTGAAGATAAAAAGCCTAAAACAATCAAAATCAAGTAGTACAATATAAATGTCCCCACACAGGACCTTAGTGATGGATTAGTTACCCATTGGATAGAGACCGTGGCGCATGTCAGGTGAATTGCCTGTGTGGGGCTTTAATATTTTCACGGTATAATTATAATAATGACTGACAAAGAGTTAGACCATTATAATAAGCAGCAGTATAAGAAGATGCTTGCTAAGATAAAAGAGGATTCTGGCTGTGTAGATTGTGGGGTAGGCAATCACATAATCCTAGACTTTGATCACATAAGAGACAAGAAATATAACATATCCAGAATGATCCACGATGGTTTTTCTTGGAAGGCTATCAAGAAAGAGATCGAAAAGTGTGAAGTGGTTTGTGCCAACTGCCACAGGATCAGGACCCATAACAGATTAACTGATATGCTATAATAGTTATATGATTAAAGACGATTCAATGATGCCAACAAGCACATATCAAGGATGCGGTTGCGAAACCTGCAAAGAACTGAATTTAGACTGTCCTCAATGTCCAATGTGTTCTAAAGAAGAAGAAACTGATTCAGAAGTTGCTATGGCAATGTACGATTCCTCAATAGGTAAGGCTGATCCATGCTGGGAAGGCTATGTACAAAGAGGGATGAAGCCAGGAGCAGATGGCAATCCAGTTCCTAATTGCATTCCAGTTACGAAAACAGAATCAATATTCTTTTCAGCAAAAGATTACTCAAAGCAAACACGAGTTACTAACTTATTTAAGGACTAATTATGCCAAAGAAAAAATCATTAGCGTTTAATCCAATTCAGATTAAAGATGGATGGATTGTAAGATTATATAAAGATGGTCGTATTAAATCTAAGATCGCACCATACGAACCAAAGCATCCTACAAAGTAAAGTACCCCTGGCAGGAATCGAACCTGCGACGCATGGCTTAGAAGTCCATCGTTCTGTCCACTGAACTACAGAGGTTTGGTATCTCCAACGGAATTCGAATCCGTGTTGCTGCCGTGAAAGGGCAGAGTCCTAGGCCACTAGACGATGGAGACATAGTACATCTGGAAGGACTTGAACCTTCGGCTCTCTGCATATAAGGCAGGTACTCTAACCAACTGAGTTACAGATGTGTAGTGCCAGCCACGGCTTTGGTTCTTAACCTAAACCACCTGCTGGCTGTTGTACCTAGTCACGACCACAGAGCAATCTCCATCAGCCTGAACGCCTTCGTATGATGCAGGTGACAGCGTAATGTTCAGCACAACCATCTCCATATAGATTGTTCAGATCTATATTTTGAGTACACCAGGTAGGACTTGAACCTACGATAGCCGAATTATGAGTTCGGTGCCTTAACCAACTTGGCTACTGGTGCATAGCCGATTTATATATTAAACAAAAGAAACAATACTAACAGAAGAACAGAAACAACAAGAAACTTTACCTTCTTGTGTCTTGGCCATTCATCTGGCACTCTTACTTCATTCATATTTCCTCCAAGTATTTACTTAATTAGTAATCCAAAAAATGTTCCAAGCAGAAAACATAAAATTCCAATAGTAGAATGATAGTATGTTTTCATATGTTGCTTAATAATATAACGCTTTAACTCTTTTGATATCTTATTTACTTCATCTTGATCTACCATTTATTACTCCAGGTTTAGTTAGGCACTGACTTTAAAGCACCAAGAACAACTTGTTCTCTTATAAACTTTTGCTTACGCTCAAACCTTGAAAGATAAGGCTTAGCCTGTATTCTTTTCTTGTTTTTTGTTGCTCTTTTAATTTTATGCTGAGAAACTTTGTTGTTAGACTTTTTCACTTTGCACCCTGGTTTTCTGCTATATTGTCACAAGGACAGATAATTGATTCTGGAAGTTCGTGAACCTTAGTTACAATTGTAATGGTAGTTTCACATTCCTTACACTTATATATCTTCTTAATTTGTTTGCTCATAGACTAATCATACCATTCTCTTCGTTGTAAGTCAAGATTTGTCCCCATCCCAGGTACCAATCTTGGTAGTAGGAATACCATACTCTTCCCATAGTTTAATTACATTTGGGTTATCATCTACTGCATGAAAGACATTCCAATGCTTCTTAATCTTAATTAAGATATCTTTTTTAACCTCATAGTCTGGCCTGTTGTCATCATCTTTACGCATATATAGTGCGTGGTGACTAATATCATTTTTAGCAAGCCAATATGAGGTTAGTCCACGCCAGACTTCTTTTCTTGATGTAACAACAAGAACATGCATCTGATCAAAGAATGCCTCATTAAGCATTTGGACTACTTCAAAGTTTGGCAGGGCATCTACAGAAGCCTCATGAAAAGCCTCATAGTCCCTATTAGAGCCACGAACATGGTGTAGGTAGGGATCTACATTGGCAAGAGTTCCATCTACATCAAAGATGTATGCAAGAGGCTTCAATCTAATCCTGCTTAACTTTGTAAGTCATTACAATATAACACGCAACATACCCTAAAATGAATGTTGGAATTAGCAATAATATATTGATCATTCGAAATCTACCTGCCTTTCAAACCACTGAGTCATATAATTATCCAAACCTCTTGCAATCTTTGCTGCTTCTATACGCATGCCTAAAGCATTTGTTACTGAAGGCTCAATCGGGATGGCCTCAATAGCCCGTGCTATTTCTTCTCTTAATGTCATATCGTCTATACTCATACAACAAGTATACCGCAATAGCCAAAACTTTGCAACCCTATATAAATTAAAAATGCTATACTTAATAATATGATTAATCTAACAGGTGTATTTAAAATGAACTATAAAGACGACTTTGGCTACGGGAAGGTTGCTAACAATGTTAAACAGTCCTTAGACTTATTAAAACCTAATTCAAACATTGAGATATGTTTAAATATACCACCCTATCAGTTTGATTTGCAACAATCTTATAAGATAGGTTTTACAACATGGGAGTCAACCAGTGTTCCAGATAACTGGATAGGACCACTAAACAGTGTAGATGAAATATGGACAGCATCAAGTTTTATTGCAAATGTTTATTTAAAATATACAGATAAACCAATATATGTTTTTAATCATGGGTTGGACTCAGAATATGTAACGGTTAAAAGAAAAATAAATAAAACAAAGACAATTCTTTTTATAGGGGATGAATTAAGATCAAATGAAGACTTGGTTGTTGAAGCATATAAAGAACTTAATATAAACAAAACACACAGCCTAATAATAAAAAGGAAAAGGCCTGGCAAGTCTATAAACTACCCAGGGATAACAATAATAGAATCTTTGTACACTAAAAAAGAACTAACAGAACTAATGTACATGTCTGATGCATTAATTTATCCAACAAGTGGAGAAGGTTTTGGTCTCGTCGGCCTTGAGGCAATAGGGACAGGATTGCCAATAATTTCTACAACTGAGTGGTCTGATTATAAAGACCTAATAACTATTCCAATTAATTCAAATTTTTCAGATTCAGAGTGGCAAACAATTCATCCAGGTAAAATGTATAATCCATCTATAGAAGATATTAAAGATTCTATTATTAATTGGATAGAAAATTATGAACAATCAATAGATGCTGCTTATAGTAATGGTATTGCCTCACATAAAAGATTTAACTGGGAGTTAGTTAATGATAAAATTATAAACAGGATCAAACAAATAGATGGTTATTTTGCTTAACAAAGTCAACTATTCTATCCTTATACTTTTCGGACCAATAACAATAAAACATTAAGTCGTTTATACCATCTAGTTTTATATCACTAATAATTTTAATTAACTCATTAGTCGTTGTTAATTTTATATCTGGTTCAAGTTCTTTGCTGTTTTTTAACTTGTTGAAAATTTCAGGATCATCCTCTATTAATGGAAACATTGACAATACTCTAGGCTTAGATGTTTTTGCAATTCCCTCATCTTTGGAGTATGGTTCGTATGCTGCAAAACTATAATCTCCATATTTATCAACTAAAGAGGCAATATCTTTTCCCATTCCAGAGATACATATTTTTGTTTTTATGTTAAGTTTTTTGCAAAAATCAAAGAACGCTGGGACATACTTTTCTAGGTACATTCTTCTTTGATTTTGTGTAGAAGAATCATTTATGTCTCCCAGGATACCGCCTACAGCCTTTTCTTCATCAATGATCTGCCCTGATACAAAATTAATCCAAACTCTGTCAGAGTCTATACTGTTTAATGATTTTATAATAACTCCAAGATGTTGTGGAGAAATAGTATATGGTCTAATTGCAATTATGTATTTTAATTTTTGATTCACATTTATTGATCTTGCTACTTGAACTATATAGTCTGCAATATCTGAACCATATGGTAATAAAACACCTTTAAATCCAGAATCTTCAAGTTCTAATGAAAGTTCAGATAGACTTTCAGTTCTTCCAAACCAGTAAAAATTCATTTACGCTAATCTTTATCCCAGTATGCTTTACCAAACTCGTCATAGTCATCCCAACCATCACCAGACATATCCAACTTTGTCTGATCTAAATCTTTTTTCCACATTTCCATATCAATCATATAGTAAGTACCCCACAACTCGTAAGGCTTGTTAAGATACTTCCACATTTTTGCATGGTATTTATAGCGAAAACCATACTCTTCATCCTCATCCATATTCACACACTTAACAATATGGTTGCCAGCAAACTCTCCACAGAGATTACCTATCCATCGTAATGGAAGTATCTTAGTTCTCTGTGTTTTTGTTGAATGATTCAGCATCTTTTGGTACCCACACTTTCTTTCCATCTTTCCATACAGGCCAGTAGCCCAGTGAACGCCAGTCCATCTTCGTAATCTTAGGTTCTTTTGGCATTGGTGCACCATACATGTCCATCACTCATTGTTTGATGAGTATTCCAAAACAGTGGATTTTTCTTAAACATCTCACACTTTACGCACTGATCAGGCTTCATTCTTCTCGCTTCCAATGCAGGTAAGACTTAACATAAACAATAGAATAAGCAATAGCAGCAAATATAAAACCATATTGTTTGGTGGTTACTGCATAATATATCCACATTGCCTCATTAAGAGTAGCCCAGATCCACCCCCATATGCGTTTTCTTCCAATAAAATATATTGCTGCAACGCCACTGGCAGCAAGAACCCATGAGGCATAGTCGTTCATCCATTGTTCCATATATTTAGTATACCTTAAGTTGACAGTTTAGTCAAGTTTTTCTTTGCCCTTGGTTTTTACCCAAGTGCCAATTTTACCAATGCTAACCTTAGATCTTAATATTTCTGCAAATCCTGTTCCTATTTCTGAACCTAGGTATTCTTCTCCAGTTTCAAGGTCAGTCAACTTCCATTTTCCAGGAGATTTAGTATGTATAATTAATTCAATAGGTTTATCAAATGCTTCGACCTCTGATCCATCTTTAAGAATCCTTTTAGTCATTCTATGAAACAAGACCCATAGATAAATGGTCTAAACAAACATCTGCAATAATGTAGTCAGAGTGTTCTACTACCACATCATAATGAGTAGCAGTCTTTTCACAAAAGAAACATTTATATTTTTCCATATAATATTATATCACATCTTGTGGTACACTTTAGGTATGGAATTAGAAAAAATAAAAGTTATTAAAAACTTTTTAAGCGTAGAAGATGCTGAAAAAATTATTAAATATATTAATAATAACATTAAAGACTCTGTAGAGTTGGGTGGCGATGGATCCTCTCCTAATTTTGTTGAAACTCCAGGCAGATGGTATAAAAGGCGCATGGGTTTAGATGATGAAATGCCAGGGTACAGACCAGAAAGATCTATAACAAGACTAGAAGATATAGAAGACTTAACTAAAAGAATAATAGAAAAGGCAAAAATAGATATTTCTGAGGCTTTTAAGGACACAGACAAGACATACATAGCCTCATTGTGGCTGGCCAAACATTTAAAAGAAGATTGGTTAAGCCTACATTCTGATGTAGGTCGTGGCTATAACCCTCATTTTTTTTATAGTTCTGTTTTATATTTAAATACAGTAGACACTGGAGGAGAACTGTATTTTCCTACAATGGATCTTTATTTAAAGCCAAATGCTGGAGATCTGGTTGTATTCTTATCCCATGGAGAAGACCTTTGGCATGAAGTAAAGGCTACTGGACAAGAAAGATATACCATTCCAATGTGGTTTACTAAAGATTCTTCAAAAGAAGTTTTATTTAAATAGATGATATAATAATCTTATGACAACCCCACCAAATTATCAAGGTCTTTATAACAATGGAGCGTACTACAGTTTAGGAGACACAGTTCTTACAGACGGTAACCCCTACGGTATAGCAGGATACTATTTCATTCGCACTGGTAACCCAGGTAACCCAGGGTACGCACCAGAAGTAGGCGGAGCACCAAACGGATCTTGGACTCTATACACATTCCCTAAAGGTATTGACGGCGTTGGATCAGTAACTGGTTCTGGCAATATTGCTTAATCTTTAACATCCATACTCTTATCCCAAACAACTAAACACTTCGTGCACTGAATACCTTCTTCACGCATATACCAAGTGTGAGCACATTTAATATCCACCTAAACACTCATTCCTTGTATGATATAAACGAATCTTGGTCATAGTCTTTTTGTTCGGGGCATATAATTCTTCACCACAGCAAGCAGTCTTAAGATACCACTCCTTAGTAAAGAAGTCATAAAGCATACCTTTATAGTTCTTATACTTGTTGGCTACAAAGGTTTGGAATGGATCAGGGATCTCCATGTTGATCATAGTTTGGCTACATACTGAGCAGCCATCTTTAAACCCTTGACCAGCCCATCATGGTAGTCTTGGTTCTTGATTACTTTAGCAGTATCCCAAACACGGTAAGATTCTTTGTTTAATAGTTCGGAGATTTCTTCGTTTGTCATACATCAAGTATATCAAAACCTGCACGGTATGTCAAGTATAATAGAGTAATGACCCTACTATACATACTCTATAGCCCAAGGCATAAGGCTATTAAGATAGGCATATCCGATGTGTCTGGCAGAAGGTTTGCAAAGCATAGAAATAAAGGCTGGATACTGATTAAGTATTGGTCATTTTCCGAACGGGATAGAGCAAGAGCAGTAGAAACTATAGTGTTAAATACACTAAGACAAAAGCATGGACACTTCCTAGATAAGTCTGATATGCCACAGGGAGGCTACACAGAGACTTTTGATGCATCCAAGATAACTCGTAGAGGTTTGATCCGTATGGTTAATAAAGCAGCAAAAGATTTACTGTAATCTTATCTAACAGCACAGGTAAGACATACAAAGGGGTCATCATTAGCCTTTACATAAAGTTGATCACATTTACTACAGGCTATCTTATATGGCTCAGCCTTAGTAAACTTACTGTATGATGACTCTAATTTGTCCATTGAATCATTCTATCACATTGTTCGGCGAAAAAATAGGTTTTAAAGTTCGGCGCAAAATAGAGGTAATAAACCTTCCAATGCCCTACACGGGCACTATCGGTTACAAACCTTCATATGCTTGTATAAACTATCGTGAGCAAAGCCTTTTCTAAAGTCCCACTCTTTCTTGCAAACAGGACATATTATTGTTCTGCTCATCTATCCCAGCCTTGCCTTATTCTTATTGGCTCTTTCTTTATTGGCCTTAGTCCAAGCCAGTTTCTGTTGTTTTTCAAGAGCACGATACTCATCTGAAGGAGGGCACTCATTACACCAGTGATAACTAGTAAAGTAAGGCTCTCCACGCTTATAGGCACAAATTGATGATTTCATATTAATTCCTCTGTTAGTAGTTTCTATGTTTCCAGTTTAGCAGGGTATAGACAAACTTGCCATACCAAGTAGGAGTACAGCGCTTAATGCCATTCTCCCCATAATGATCATACATAAATAGGATTAAGGTGGCTTTGTCCTTTGTTCTTACAAACTTGCCACAGTCAATGCAAGATTCAGATATGTGCTTAGAGAAGGGTTTGTCAAAGTCTACATCGTTTTTCTTCATATCTCAAGGATAGCATAATTTGCGGGGGAAGTCAAGATAGACCCAATTACCCCTAGTAGAACAATACTATGATAGACTATATCAATGAAACCTTTAGATCAGAACTATAGTGATGACCCTAAGACTTGTTCAGGAACCCCCTTGGGAGGACATGTTGGTCAATATGGAGAGTTAGGCTTCTCCCCATGCGTAGGATATATTGCTCATCAGAACAACATATTGTGTGAGATTATTACAGAGACAGATGAGATGGTTAGCGTTTTATTTTTAAATAAGGTTTGGAATCAGGCAATCCCAGACTATATAGAAGACCACGATCCTTGTCAATGTGCAACAACATCTTGTCCTTGTGGTGAGTTCATAGCCCATAAAGTATCTGAACCTTGTACTGCCAAACCAGAGTTATCCACAGATTATATATTGGTCAATTAGCCTATTCCGATAGTTATCCACAGGTTTATCCACAGATTAATCTTACTGATTATGTAATTAGACATTCTAGAAGTGGAGTGATGTGGAGGATAGTGGAGTAGTGAGCATCTTTAAGAGGGCATCGTAATCTTTTTGACGGGCCAAACCCCCAAACCTTATATCCCCCTTATACCACATATGGATCATATTGTCAAACCATTGTATACAGGGTTTGGGCATTATACACCTTGAAACAAGGTTTGTCAAGCCCATTTACTGTGCAAAACCTCATATAAAATTTGTCCGAATTTGCTCAGAAAATAAAGAAAACTTTAATAAAAATATATAAAGGTTTGAAAAAGTTTTATAAATCAGGAAATAATTTATAGTGGTTTGTTATAGTGTATTTACTATAGGGGATTGTGGGTATCATCTTGATCCCCTGGCAAAAACGGCCTGGTACGGGGAAGAAAAATGCTCCATCGTAATCTTATTTTGAAAAGCCCTGGTACGGGGAAAAATTTTGGCCCATCGTAATCTTTTTTTAGAAGAGCGTTAGTTGTGTATAGACGTCGTCCCCACCTGCGGTGTCCTTAACAGGATTATCATTGATCTTTTTGGCGGGGGACATAGGAAAGAATGCCTTAAGAGTTACAACACTATATAACATACCACATAGAGCACCAATGGCTTTATCAAACCCTATAGAGTCATGAGGGGTATCATGTCTATGGGATTTGTTCTGATACATCTGTGAAAAATGATCTCTTGCCATAGCATTATTATACACCTGATATGAAGGTTTGACAAATAAGGTTTGATATGGTATAAGGTTTGGTACGGGGAAAAGAAATCGTCCTTCGTAATCTTATTCTGGGGAAAATAAAGGTTTGATCGTAATCTTATTCTGAAGAAGGTTTTGTACCATATGTCCGATTTGATATAATTTGACGTCCGACGTCCCATAACCCCAGGCTTTTGTCAAGCCCAGGGATCAAGGATAAGATAGTTACTCTTTTGGTTTGTTTTCGTTTTTGTTATAAGCATACGCTAAAATAGAACTGAGGTCTTTGTCTTCTATAGCAGAGTCAACCTCTTCCTCAGTAACAATAATTAAATCTAGAAACATCTTAAATGTTTCATTAATCATTTCTTCACCAAGTGGCGTAAGGTCTTTAATCAAACCTTGTGCCATCATATATGCCATTGGGCAACCTAGGTCGTTGTAGTCCATAAAAGACTTAAAGTCTTCATCCTCACGGAACTCAATCCATAGTTGACCAATCGTTCCTGTTTTATCTGCGAAGTCCATTTACGGGTCCTTTCATCTCTAACATAAGTTTATCATACTCTTCCATAGATGTCAAACTCAAAACCTCTAATCTGTGATAGTTAATCAAGGGTAGGTTTCTTACTATGTAGTATCCTACTCTTTCTAAGTCTACCGCAAAATCTTGGGTAAGAAGTCTGCCTAACTGTTCTGCCATTCTTGTTTCTTTATTATGGGTTGCCGTTCGTCTGATTGAATAAGCCATAGTTATCTCCTCTATTCCATTGTATCAAAAAGTAAGGGGGAGCGCAAGCCTACGAAAACCTACGCTCCACCCTGTTAGTCTAAGGGACCCACTCCTTAGATCTGCTCAGTTAAAACCTTTGGGCTATGATAATTAATAAAGTCACTCCATTGGTGCTCGCCTGACTCATCCTGAATCCACCAAGCCTGTAGGTCGACAATAACAGGATAATCTAGGAATGCTAGGTCTTCGTGCTTTGCTAAAAATATACCGTGGCCAGTTTCTGAGTCACGAGAGTCTTTAGTTAATTGATCAATGATGATACGCAATGCATATGAAGGGTCCTGCCACCTTGGTTTTGCAGCCTGTAGCGCTGCAGCAAGGTCAGTGTGCCAAGAACTTTCTCCCCAGTGTGAGTACAGTACGATGTACGGTTCATCCAGATTTGCTTTAAAGACATAGTTGATACGGGCTCCCATTATTCTTCTACCTCAAATGTCTGGATAGTTAATTCTTTAATAATCTCTGCAGTCAATTGCTCTTTTGTCCTAGCACTTGATTCGTATCCGAGAACAGTAAGGCCTTGCTTTGTGGGTTCAAAGACAAAGTGTAGATTGTATTTAGCCATTATTTATTTTCCATTTCTATTAGGGTCATTTCTTCAATTGTAGCGCATTGTGGGCACTTTTGCAAGTCTGCCTCGTCAAAGGCATCTCTAATTAGATTATCAGGGTCTTCCATTTCACTGCTGCAATTAGTACAGTAATGCCAGTTATGACTGACCAAGACCTGAATGGTCGTGTCAGGTGGGCAGGGCACCTCAGTAATAAAGTATCCTATTCGATTAACAAAGCCCCAGCCATTCCATAGATAGCCAGCACCGTCGTCACCGTCTCCATACATCCAGATATTGGCAGGGGATTGAGACTTAACAAACTCAACCTCATCACCATAGGTCTCAAACATCTCTCCGTCAAAGGAGGCATTTGTATCTATATGATTCTTGATTGGCTTGTACTGCTCACACCACTCATCAAAGGTAAGTTCAACAAAGTTACTCAACTTCTTCCTCCATAGAAACAGTAGAGATATACTCCTTGTCGAAGATAAGTTCATATGCGACTGCTAATCCTTGTAAGAATCCATCAGCCTCAGTGCGTTCCATAGATAGCATAGCGTCTGAGTAGTCACCCTCTTCTTCTGCTTTGACTACTTCTAGAAAGTCTAGACTAGCCTTATCAATTAATTGCTCTAACATTTCTTGTGGTGTCATTGGGTCTCCTCTATATGTTTTCTGTCTATAGATAAATTATAGGTCATAACATAGCAATTTGTCAAGGCCT
>Ga0209551_1000741_pt1 | contig 12260 bp, 6 predicted proteins | sample LauGreSuBDMM15SD_2_FD_187568 | JGI IMG/M metagenome (GOLD analysis project Ga0209551, IMG submission 187568) | Freshwater lake microbial communities from Lake Michigan, USA - Su13.BD.MM15.SD (SPAdes) (version 3) | ecosystem: Environmental > Aquatic > Freshwater > Lake | place: Lake Michigan, USA... | reverse complement strand
GGCATTTTTTCATTTCGTGAGTGATCAAAAGAGGACATTTCTTTTTTTTAGTGATTCTTTTTCTAGGATTCTTTCCAAAAGAAACCACTAAAAAAGAAAAGTTTAACTTGAACCTTGCCAAATACGAAAGCCCAAATAGGAGTCTTTTCTTATACAAATTATCCATATTGTTTCAATTTCAAAGAAAATAAAAATAGGTACACTTTTGAAGAAACAACAAACAAAGAAATTTACCGCTATAAGTGCTTCAAATGTATCTTCTAAGCACGTCAAAAAGACCTATCTGGACCAAGCGGAGAATAATAGAGTCTTTTCTTAAAAGAACAGTGTGATTATAATTACTAGATAAGTTTAGAAGAAAAGAAAGTATGGCAACAACACTTAGAAATTTAACCAATTTTCCATTTGCAGCAATTATTGGTCAAGATGAAATGAAATTAGCTCTTCAATTAAATGTTATTGATCCAAAAATTGGAGGAGTAATGATCATGGGGGATCGTGGAACAGGAAAATCGACAACGATTCGTGCATTAGCAGATTTGTTACCTGATATTACCATTATTAAAAATGATCCTTTTAATACAGATCCGAAAAACTTAGTAAAAGAATACGAAACGGAAAATATTAAAATTCCTATGGTAGAACTTCCTTTAGGAGCAACAGAAGACCGTGTATGTGGAACCATCAATTTAAAAGAAATTTTATCCGGTGGAAATAGTACGTTTGAACCTGGTTTATTAGCCCGTGCGAATCGTGGAATTTTATATGTAGATGAAATTAATTTATTAGATGATCATTTAGTAGATGTTCTTTTAGACTCAGCAGCCTCAGGTTGGAACACAGTAGAACGAGAAGGAATTTCCATTAAACATCCAGCCAAGTTTATTTTAGTTGGTTCTGGAAATCCAGAAGAAGGAGAATTAAGACCCCAATTATTAGATCGTTTTGGGATGCATGCTGAAATTCGTACCATTCGTGAACCCAATTTACGTGTAAAAATTGTAGAAGAAAGAATTAGTTTTGATCAATCCCCTAATTCCTGGTTTGAAAAATACGAAACACTACAATTAGCGATTCAAAGTCGAATTGTCACGGCTCAAAATCTTTTACCTGAAGTAAGTATTTCTAGTGATTTTCAATTAAAAATTTCTCAAATTTGTAGTGAGTTAGAAATTGAAGGACTACGTGGAGATATCGTTTCTACACGCGCGGCCAAAGCTTTAGCTGCGTTTGAAGATCGTACCGAAGTGACATTAAAAGATATTCAACGTACGATTCCTTTATGTTTACGTCATCGTCTACGTCGTGATCCAATGGAATCAATCAATTCAGGTGATAAAATAGAATCCATTTTCCAAAGAATTTTTTCAACGAGTCAAATTTAACACTCAAATTGAGCTTAGTAGGATTCGAACCTACATTAAGAACTTAGAAGGTTCCTGTCCTAATCCCTTAGACTATAAGCCCTATTTTCACTCTCTTTCATTGTTATCAAATGAATGGGCAGTACTGGATTTGAACCAGTGACATCCTGCTTGTAAGGCAGAAGCTCTACCGCTGAGCTAACTGCCCTTATAGTAGAAATTATACTGGAAAAGAAAACTTTTTTCTGTTTTTCCAGATTTTCAGTAGTTTTTTCAAACAAATTTTGAAAAACTACTTAATCTTTTTAGTCTCACTCTCTATGTTTCAGAATCGTACCAGGGCCACAGAATTATAGGACAAGGAAGGAAAAATCTATATGTTATACTTAAAAACAATAGGAATTTTTAACCTTCCTATAAATAGAATTCCATGATAAATTTAGACTTAACGTTCATTAAATGTACACCGTTTCACTACCTAGTTGGGAATGCGACCTATTTATCGCAACCTGCGTTTGCTGCAGTTTATTTTTTCGAAGGCGGATGCGGAATAATTGATGGAATCGCCACTCCAAATCCTGTAGCAAAACCCCTATTTTTCACGAGCTCCATTGCAAACATGGCATCCGCTGGATGTTTAGTCGGGGCATTTTGTACAGCGGCAGTATGCCCTCCGGTTGCCTTTGCGTCAGGATTAATGGCTTGTTCTCTACGAAGAGTTGGAAAGTACATGCAAAATTCCGCCATTGCTGCCTCAGGGCCCGTTCCTACTTTCTCCGGAATTACGTCTTTGACGACGTTCCTATAAACCTCATTTAAAGCGGGAAACGAAATTTTTTATTTAAAGATTTCGTTTCCCGCTCATTTTTTTCATTTCCTATTCAAAATAAATTTATATTACTGTCTATTTCGTAGACGAATCCACCGTAAGTATATCCTTAAACCCAATTAGGCAACCTTTGTTAACAAGCAGTTTTGGATCATAGGTATGTATATAGGCTACTGGTCGTTCAGCAGAATCGGGCCAATAAAAGGTAGCCATTATTTGAATAATGTAGCCTATAGATTTGCTGTACCTCAGAATTGTATTAGGTTCACTTTGTTGTGTCACTAGATGACTATAAAATTACAGTAAAATTGAATTATGTCCTCATTCAAGAAAGAAGTTCAATACTAATAGGATAATGAGTAAAAATTTTAAAAACTAAAAATATAAGTCCTTTATTCTTTAAGGACTTACATCTTTTCCCCTTTTTTTATATTGAATTCATTCTATGTATATGCGTTGGAAGAAAATGTCATTCTCCAATTCTTTTGTACATTTAATATAAATGAGGAAGTGGGTTCCGAAAAAAGCGCCACGTGAATTGTACATCCTTCAATAAACCTTCAACAATTCGAATCACGAAATTCTTTTTTTTTACCTTTAAGATTGCTAATTCATTAGTTAACGTTTCGATTATCTGTTCTTGGGCTATTATTTTATCCAAATTTCTTCTTTTCTCACTCTCGGTTTCCGATAAATAAGTGTTAAAGGCGGTTCTAAAAGTTTCGGTTGTCGGTGTTTGCATATTTTTTCCATGGATAATAGGTTGATTAAATTATATAACATAAATTTCGTTAAGAAAAGCTCTAGAAAAAAATTTATTCTAGAGTTTTATTTAAGTTCACAATAACCTTACCAGTGAAACCGAGCTAAAAGAAGCCGAAACAGTCGGTAAAGGTGCCACTTGAACAGCAGCACGAAGAGAATATAATCCAATCCGTCGACAGGAGATCCCAATTAGACCAGATGTGAACGCCAAAGGAGCAGCTGAGCAAAACGAGGTAACTAAAAAAACGGATGCAGTAAGATTTATGACTCCACTTACAAGGAATAACGGTTTCGCAATAACGTGATTGGTTACTTGCGAATCTATAAGGGAACAGGCCCCATCATATAAACACAATGTCGCAAAAGCAGGTTTTGCGAAAAACGTGGCATTGGTTATTAAATCTTGAAAAGATGTGATTTGTAGAAATGTAAAGTTGAATTTGGCCAAAATAATAAAATGTAGCCTGTGGGGTTAATTTAAAAAAAATTCATTTCCAAAATCGCACGAGGTATAAAAAAGTATACCATACCGGAAAAAGCAATAAAAACAAGAAGACAATAAAAATATCGGCATTGTGCTATTTTCCCAAAGGACGACTCCTTAAGTATCTTGGCCGCAATACTGTTTCACAGTTATGTTCGGAATGGAATAACGTGGTACCAATATGCTATAAACACCGACATTGAAAAAAATATAAATAGCTTAAGAATACGGTTAATTAGTAAGTCTTGACTGAATAGATTACTCTACTTACATCGAACTCCTATCAAGCAACTCGTCTTGTTGCAACCTATGAGTACTCATCTTGAAGACGGCTTCGCACTTAGATGCCTTCAGCGCTTATCCAAACTATACATAGCTACCCAGCGTTTACCGATGGCACGATAACTGGTACACTAGCGGTATATCATTCCCGGTCCTCTCGTACTAGGGAATGGTCACTCTCAATACTCAAACGACCATGCCAGATATGGACCGAACTGTCTCGCGACGTTCTGAACCCAGCTCGCGTACCGCTTTCATTGGCGAACAGCCAAACCCTTGGAACATACTACTGCTCCAGGATGCGATGAGCCGACATCGAGGTGCCAAACCTTCCCGTCGATAGGAACTCTATGGGAAGATCAGCCTGTTATCCCTAGAGTAACTTTTATCCGTTGAGTGGCGCCCCTTCCACTCGGTAGCGCCAGATCACTAAGACCAACTTTCGTTTCTGCTCGACTTGTTTGTCTCACAGTTAAGCTTCCTTTTGCCTTTGCACTCTAAGATCGATTTCTGACCGATCGGAGGAAACCTTTGTACGCCTCAGTTACCTTTTATGAGGCGACCGCCCCAGTCAAACTGCCCACCTGCAAGTGTCTTTCAGCCAGCTTATGGCATGAAGTTAGAATTTCAATTTTAGTAGAGTGGTATCTCACTGATGGCTCCAACATTCCCACAAGAATATCTTCAAAGCCTCCCACCTATTCTGCGCAACTAAAATCAAAATTCAGTAGCAAGATACAGTAAAGCTTCATAGGGTCTTACTGTCCCGGCACAGTTAGGCCGCATCTTCACAGCCAGTTCTATTTCACCGAGTCTCTCCTTGAGACAGTATCCAAATCATTACGCCATTCGTGCGGGTCAGAACTTACCTGACAAGGAATTTCGCTACCTTAGGACCGTTATAGTTACGGCCGCCGTTCACTCGGGCTTAAGTTAAGAGCTTTGCTTGCGCTGACCCCCTTCTGTAACCTTCGAGCACTGGGCAGGCGTCAGCCTCCATACATCGTCTTACGACTTAGCGGGGACCTGTGTTTTTGCTAAACAGTTGCTTGGATCTTGATATTGCAGCCTATGGTGTAGGCATCTCTTCTTCCGAAGTTACGAGATTATTTTGCCGAGTTCCTTAAGGAGAGTTGTCTCGCGCCCCTTAGTATTCTCTACATGGCTACCTGTGTCGGTTTGAGGTACAGGAATTTTTTGTTTAAGGCATTGCGAGCTTTTCTTGGAAGTATGACATCTATTACTTTGATTGAATCAATCTTGTATTCATCTCTTAGCTCAGATTATTTTCTCTAATCTTCAACACCTTGAGGATTTAAACCAGTAACCACTGTCTGGCTAATATAGCCTTCTCCGTCCCTCGATACCAACAAAAAACTGCATAGAAATGTTGATCTATATTCCATCGATTACGCTTTTCAGCCTCACCTTAGGTCCTGACTAACCCGCCGTGGACGAACCTTCCGGAGGAAACCTTAGCCTTTCGGGGCATTAGATTCTCACTAATGTTTTCGTTACTCAATCCGACATTCTCACTTCCATCTTGTCCATTCCCGCTTTCGCTAGAACTTCATCCTACCATGGAACGCTCCCCTACCAATTTCTTTTTAGAAATTTCACATCTTCGGCAAATTGCTTGAGTCCCGTAAATTTTCGGCGCAGAATTGCTAGACCAGTAAGCTATTACGCACTTTTTAAAGGATTGCTGCTTCTAAGCAAACCTCCTGGTTGTCTAAGCCTTTCCACTACCTTTATCACTTAGCAATTATTTAGGGGCCTTAGATGGTGATCTGGGCTGTTTCCCTCTTGACCACGAAGCTTATCCCTCGTAGTCTTACTGGTTAACTATGCACGTAGTATTCAGAGTTTGCTACGATTTGGTACCGAATTACCAGCCCGCACCGAAACAGTGCTTTACCCCTACGCTATAACATTAACCGCCGCACCTAAATACGTTTCGGGGAGAACCAGCTAGCTCCGCTTTCGATTGGAATTTCTCCGCTAACCACAAATCATCCGCTGATTTTTCAACATCAGTCGGTTCGGACCTCCAGTTAGTATTACCTAAATTTCATCCTGTCCATGGTTAGATCAAGCGGGTTCGGGTCTATAACTAGTGATGAACGCTCTATTCAAGCTCGCTTTCACTGTGGCTTCGATATCTCTATCTTAACCTACCACTAACTATAAGTCGCCGGAACATTCTTCAACAGGCACGAACTGAAACGCTAAGTCGTTCTCGTTCTGTTTGTAAGCTTACAATTTCACGTTCTTTTCACTCCCTTCCCAGGGTTCTTTTCACCATTCCCTCGCGGTACTATTCGCTATCGGTCAACCAGGAATATTTAGCCTTATGAGGTGGTCCTCACAGATTCACACGAGATTTCACGTGCCTCATGCTACTCGGGTATAGATTTATATTGCGAAATTTTCGGTTACAAGACTATCACTTTCTTTGGTAGAATTTTCCAATTCTTTCACCTAATTTCTAAAAAAAATTTTTACATTCTCTCTTTTTTGTCTTTCTTACGAAAAACACTTTTCTACCCCATCAACCCTCCTTCAAATTTTACAAAATGAAAAAGTTTAGGCTGTTCCCGTTTCGCTCGCCGCTACTAAGAGAATCGTTTTTACTTTCTTTTCCTCTAGGTACTAAGATGTTTCAATTCCCTAGGTTCGCTCTTTATTTACTTATAGATTCAGTAATAAGATATAGAGTTTCCTCATTCGGACACCTTTGGATCAAAGCTTACTTCCAACTCCCCAAAGCGTTTCGCCGGTAGCCACGTCCTTCATCGCTTCTGGTTACCAAGGGATCCCTCATAAGCTCTTAATTTCTTAAGCATGATATGTTTCATACATTTCGTTCAACATAATCAAACGAAATGGTGTGGAGATAAACGGATTCGAACCGTTGACATTTGCTATGCAAAAGCAACGCTCTACCAACTGAGCTATATCCCCACTCCTATAGAAAAAAACAAAATTGTTTTTTCCCTGTGGGCCATTCTGGATTTGAACCAGAGACCTCACCCTTATCAGGGGTGCACTCTAACCAACTGAGCTAATAGCCCTAGCTTTTTTTAAAAGCCAATGTCTGTTTTTCTTTTTTGGAGGTAATCCAGCCCCACCTTCCAGTAGGGCTACCTTGTTACGACTTCATCCCAGTCACCAATCCTACCTTCGATATTTTCCTCCAATTGGTTAAAAAAATAGCTTCGGGTAATACCAGCTCCCATGATGTGACGGGCGGTGTGTACAAGACCCGGGAACGGATTCACCGCAGTATAGCTGACCTGCGATTACTAGCGATTCCACCTTCATGTAGGCGAGTTGCAGCCTACAATCTGAACTAAGGATATGTTTGGAGATTAGCTCGTTTTCGCAAACTGGCAACTTTTTGTCACATCCATTGTAGCACGTGTGTAGCCCAGGGCGTAAGAGGCATGATGATTTGACGTCATCCTCACTTTCATCCGATTTATAATCGGCAATCTCTCTAGAATATTAACTAGAAATAAGGGTTGCGCTCGTTGCGGGACTTAACCCAACATCTCACGACACGAGCTGACGACAACCATGCACCATCTGTATGAGAGGCCGTAGCACATTCTTCTTTCAAAAAACTTCTCTCTATGTCAAGCCCTGGTAAGGTTCTTCGTGTTGCATCGAATTAAACCACATGCTCCACCGCTTGTGCGGGTCCCCGTCAATTCTTTTGAGTTTCATTCTTGCGAACATACTACCCAGGCGGGATACTTAACGCGTTAGCTACGACACTGCATACTCAGAAAGTACGCAACATCTAGTATCCATCGTTTACGGCTAGGACTACCCGGGTATCTAATCCGGTTTGCTACCCTAGCTTTCGTCTCTGAGTGTCAGTAATAGTCCAGGAAAGTGCCTTCGCTGTTGGTGTTCCTCCACATATCTACGAATTTCACCTCTCCACGTGGAATTCCCTTTCCCTCTCCTATACTCAAGATAACTAGTTTCTTTTGCTGTTTTCGAGTTAAGCTCAAAGCTTTAACAAAAGACTTAATTATCCACCTGCAGACGCTTTACGCCCAATAATTCCGAACAAGACTTGCAACCCCTGTATTACCGCGGCTGCTGGCACAGGGTTAGCCGTTGCTTATTCCTCAAGTAACGTCAGTTCTTCCTCCTTGAGAAAAGAAGTTTACAACCCGTAGGCCTTCGTCCTCCACGAGGTATTGCTCTGTCAGGCTTGCGCCCATTGCAGAATATTCCTTACTGCTGCCTCTCGTAAGAGTCTGGACCGTGTCTCAGTTCCAATGTGACTGGTCATCCTCTCAGACCAATTACTGATCGTCGCCTTGGTAGGCCTTTACCCTACCAACTAGCTAATCAGACGCGAGCTTCTCTTTAGGCAAATTACTTTTTTCACCTTTGTAGAAAGGCATATGGAGTTTTAGCAAATATCTCTATTCGTTATCCTCCTCCTAAAGGCAAATTCTCACGCGTTACTCACCCGTTCACCACTAAAAATTTCTTTTCCGTACGATTTGCATGTATTAAGCATACCTCTAGCCTTCGTTCTGAGCTAAGATCAAACTCTTATTGAAAATGGAAGTTTTTACTACCATAGTTATATCCTGAATTCATTTGTTTTTCTTTTTCAAACAAGTAGAAAAAGAAACTTTCTAACAAAGTAGAAAGATGATGATTTACAAACAGGTTCTAGTATACGCAGAAACGTATTTTTATGTCAAGCAAAAGACAATTAAACATAATTGGATAAAATTAAAAATAAAATACACTAAGAGTAACTTTTAAAACCTTTTATAGCTCCTATGTGCTTTATAATATCCTTCAAAGACAATTCTGAAAAAAGATCCTATTTACCAAAATGAAGGGAAAGACAAAATCAAGGGTCGCTTCTTGTTAATGAAGTGGAAAAATAAAAAAACAGAAACAAGCTATACTAGAAGAAAGGAAGGAAAACCTTTCTAAGCAATAAACAAATAAAAACAAAGAAATTTATCGATAGACAACCGGAGGAATAAAAAAATTAGAAAAAAGGAAGCTTTTTTAAAGAATTGATTTCCAAAGACTTTTTTCAACCTAGTGTTTCCAAAAATAGACATCTCATATCTCTAAGATTTTGAAAAGAAAACAAATTCGGAATCTTTTCATTTCTTTTCATCCTTTTATTCATTTCACGCCAACGTTTACTGGCAAAAAACTTATTAATTTTTGAAAAAAACATGACAATTACAATTGGACAAGTTGGATCGAAAAAAGATGGATTATTTAGCCTTATTGATGACTGGCTAAAACGTGACCGTTTTGTTTTCGTAGGTTGGTCTGGGTTACTATTATTCCCATGCGCATATTTAGCTTTAGGTGGTTGGTTAACAGGGATTACCTTTGTAACTTCTTGGTATACACATGGTTTAGCAAGTTCTTTCTTAGAAGGATGTAACTTCTTAACAGCTGCGGTTTCTTCACCTGCAAATAGTATGGGTCATTCTTTATTATTACTATGGGGACCAGAAGCACAAGGAAACTTTACACTATGGTTTAAAATTGGTGGTCTATGGGCATTCGTAGCTTTACATGGTGCATTTGGATTAATTGGTTTCTGCTTACGTCAATTTGAAATTGCTCGATTAGTAGGAATTCGTCCTTACAATGCTTTAGCATTTTCTGGACCTATTGCTGTCTTTGTATCTGTATTTTTATTATATCCGTTAGGTCAAGCTAGCTGGTTCTTCGCGCCAAGCTTTGGTGTAGCAGGTATTTTCCGTTTTCTTTTATTCTTACAAGGTTTCCATAACTGGACGTTAAATCCGTTCCATATGATGGGTGTAGCTGGAATTTTAGGAGGAGCACTTTTATGTGCCATTCACGGAGCCACTGTAGAAAATACATTATTTGAAGATGGTGATGCAGCCAATACATTCCGTGCGTTTACACCTACTCAATCCGAAGAAACATATTCTATGGTTACAGCGAATAGATTCTGGTCACAAATTTTTGGAGTAGCTTTTTCAAACAAACGTTGGCTACATTTCTTCATGTTATTTGTTCCAGTAACAGGACTTTGGGCGAGTGCAGTTGGAATCGTTGGATTAGCATTAAATTTACGTGCTTATGATTTTATTTCACAAGAATTAAGAGCAGCAGAAGATCCAGAATTTGAAACATTCTATACAAAAAATATCTTATTAAATGAAGGAATTCGTTTATGGATGGCGGCACAAGATCAACCACATGAAAATTATATATTCCCAGAGGAGGTACTACCACGTGGAAACGCGCTTTGATGATTTAGAAATTACTACTGACAAAACTCTTGAATCAACAGGATTTGCTTGGTGGGCCGGAAATGCTCGCTTAATTAACCTTTCTGGAAAACTTTTAGGAGCTCACGTTGCTCATGCAGGATTAATTGTATTCTGGTGTGGAGCTATGACTCTTTTTGAAGTTTCCCATTTTATTCCAGAAAAACCTCTTTATGACCAAGGATTTATCCTTCTTCCGCATTTAGCCACTTTAGGGTGGGGAGTGGGTCCAACAGGAGAAATTCTTGATATTTATCCATATTTCGTTGTAGGTGTTTTACATCTTATTTCTTCGGCTGTTTTAGGATTCGGTGGAATTTACCATTCTTTATTCGGACCCGATACATTAGAAACGAATGCTCCACTTTTTGGGTATGACTGGCGTGATAAAAATAAAATGACAACAATTCTAGGAATTCATTTAGTTTTACTAGGAATTGGAGCTTTCTTATTAGTTATTAAAGCTATGTACGTAGGTGGTATTTATGACACTTGGGCTCCTGGAGGAGGAGATGTTCGTTTAATTAAAAATCCTACATTAAATCCACTTGTTATCTTTGGATACGTATTCAAATCCCCTTTCGGTGGTGACGGTTGGATTATTTCAATCAACAACATGGAAGATTTAGTAGGAGGACATATTTGGGTTGGAATTCTTTGTGTAACAGGGGGAATTTGGCATATCTTAACAAAACCATTTGCTTGGGCAAGAAGAGCATTTGTTTGGTCAGGAGAAGCTTATTTATCTTATAGCTTAGCTGCTTTATCTGTTATGGGATTAACAGCTGCCGTTTTTGTTTGGTACAATAACACAGCTTATCCAAGTGAATTCTATGGACCTACAGGACCAGAAGCTTCTCAATCACAAGCTTTCACTTTCCTTGTTCGTGACCAACGTTTAGGAGCCAATGTTGCTTCTGCACAAGGACCTACAGGATTAGGAAAATATTTAATGCGTTCACCAAGTGGAGAAATCATTTTTGGTGGAGAAACTATGCGTTTCTGGGATATGCGATCACCTTGGCTTGAACCATTACGTGGACCAAATGGATTAGATATCAACAAAATCAGAAACGATATTCAACCATGGCAAGAACGTCGTGCAGCAGAATATATGACTCATGCTCCATTAGGATCATTAAACTCAGTAGGTGGTGTTGCTACAGAAATTAACTCAGTTAACTACGTTTCTCCAAGATCATGGTTAACATGTGCTCACTTCTTCTTCGGATGGTTCTTACTAGTTGGACATTGGTGGCATTCTGGGCGTGCACGTGCTGCAGCAGCCGGATTTGAAAAAGGGATTAACCGTGAAACAGAGCCTGCTCTTCAATTAAAACCTATCGACTAATCAACAAAAATTGTTTTCTATTTCTTTTTTCTAATTGAAAAAAGAAATAGAAAAACCGTTCATTCAAAGAAACAAAAAGATGGATTTTACACACTATAGTAAAGGGAAAAGTTAAGAGAATCTATAAAAAGCATGAATAACGTTAAGTTTTTTAGACTTCCTCTTCATTTCATTTGTAAGTGTGGAATAAAAAAGGATTCATGACCTCTTTTATAGATCGCCTTAAAAATACAGAAAGTGAAGCATTAAGTTTGATTTAAGCATATGAACCAAACAGAAAAACGATTCGAAAATTTCAAATTTGCCAACAAAGGAAAATAACAAAAAAAAATTTTTATTAAACAAATAAAGCAGCATTCCTTAAAAAAAATTTTTAATTTATCAAAATAAACTATCTTAACCATCTTTATATGAACAATAAAGTATTTTACATTGCTACTCACATTTTTTAAGGTATAAAAGTTAAACATATTTTTGTACTATAATAAACACCAGAAAAAACAGTTCAATTTTAGAAGAGGAAAAAATTATGAGCCATACCGTGAAAATTTATGATACTTGTATTGGTTGCACACAATGTGTTCGAGCTTGTCCTACAGACGTATTAGAAATGGTTATTTGGGAAGATTGTCGTGCTGGTCAAATCGCATCTGCACCTAGAACAGAAGATTGCGTTGGATGCAAACGATGTGAAAGTGCTTGTCCAACTGATTTTTTAAGTGTTCGCGTCTACTTAGGTGGTGAAACGACAAGAAGTATGGGATTAGCTTATTAATAAAAAATAAGAGGAAATTGTATTTTTCAACCAGCAAAAAGTAGGTGCGTTGAAAAATACAATTTCCTCTTACACACTTTTTTTTAAAGTCTTAAAAAAAGC